>ERZ777305.350-NODE-350-length-76015-cov-50.587125_pt1 | contig 76015 bp, 62 predicted proteins | sample MGYA00374965_ERZ777305 | MGnify/ENA primary metagenome ERZ777305 (study PRJEB29328, sample SAMD00013331) | mouse gut metagenome | study: EMG produced TPA metagenomics assembly of the Metagenome analysis of fecal microbiota from mouse which was promoted...
GAGGAAAGGAAACGAAAGTAGGTCAGAAAACTTTCGTTTCCCGACCTACTCGATTGGTGTTTTTGGTGTATCTTTCGTGTTTTGTGGTAAAAATGGGGTGGAAAGGCCGTTTTTTGACGATTATTTGCTAAATTTGCACAGAGAAAATATGCATTTGCGTTATGAAAACCATGCGATGTGCGTGCATGTCGCTGATTTATAGGTCTGTAGCCGTTGTGGTTGCAGTCCTGACGTTTTGTTGCATTGCAGAGAGAAAATAATTTTAAACTACGATATGATCGCATTAGACATTTTCGGAATCTCCAACAACGGCCTTTTAGCCATAACGGCCGCCCTTACGGGCATAGGTCTTGTGGCGCTCGCCTTGTGGCTTGCCGGCCTGATTTCGCCCAAGTCGTTCAACGCGCAGAAAGGCGAGGCCTATGAGTGTGGCATCCCCACGCGCGGCGAAAGCATGGCGCAGTTCAAGGTGGGTTATTACCTGTTTGCCATCCTTTTCCTTATGTTTGACGTCGAAACCGTGTTCCTCTTTCCGTGGGCGGTGCGCGTGCGTGAGATGGGAGTCGATGGCCTCGTGAGCATCGCAGTGTTCTTCGGAGTGTTAGTGCTGGGCCTTGTCTATGCCTGGCGGAAAGGAGCTTTGGAATGGAAGTAACAGCACAGGGAATGCCGTATGAGGCATTTAAGGACAACGAATACATAGAGTCGCTCGTAAAGGAGCTTCAGGAAAACGGCACCAATGTGGTGGTGGGCTCGCTTGACAAACTTATCAACTGGGGACGTTCCAACTCGTTGTGGCCGCTTACTTTTGCCACAAGTTGCTGCGGTATCGAATTTGTTAGCCTTGGCGCCGCACGCTACGACATGGCACGTTTCGGTTGGGAGGTGGCGCGTTCGTCGCCTCGTCAGGCCGACTTTATAATGGTGGCAGGCACTATCGTGCACCGCATGGCACCCGTGCTGCGCCGCCTGTACGACCAGATGGCCGAACCAAAATATGTCATTGCCGCAGGTGCATGCGCTGTGAGCGGCGGCCCGTTCCGCAACAGCTACCACGTAGTGAAAGGCGTAGACCAGGTTATCCCTGTCGACGTGTATCTCCCGGGCTGCCCTCCGCGTCCCGAGGCTATGATTTACAGCATAATGCAGCTTTCCCGCAAAGTGAAGGTGGAGCGCTTCTTCGGTGGCGTCAACCGTCAGCAGAAGCAGCAGGAATTTCTGCGCGAGCATCCGGTGGAGGGTGTCGACGACGCCGCCCAGTTCAATGCCGATGCCGTAGAAGGTCACGGAAAATAAGCCTGAGATATTAACCCCACGTCAGTATACACATTAAATATAATATGGCAACTCTTCAAGATATAATTGCCAAAATATGCCCCGCGGCCATCGTTGCCGAGGTGGACGGCGCGCCGATGATAAGTGTCGACGACGCCCACTGGCATGAGCTGGCCAAGGCTCTGCGCGACAACGCCGACCTGGCAATGGACTATCTGGTGACTATCGCAGGCTTCGACCACACCGATGTCATGGGATGCGTCTATTACCTGATGTCGACGTCGCACAACACAAACGTAGCCGTCACCGTCAATGCCACAGGCGGCCGCACACGTCCCATGCTTCATTCTGTCAGCGACCTTTGGGCCAATGCCGGATTGTATGAACGCGAAGTCTACGACTTCTTCGGTATAATATTCATCGGCAACCCCGACATGCGCCGTCTCTTTCTCAGCATCGACTGGGATGGTTATCCACTGCGTAAGGATTACGACTGCAGCCCCGGCGCCAACCCCGTGCCTGCCGACAACGAGCGCCAGAGCGACTTCACCGACAGCTGGGTGGAAGATGCCGACGGCAAGGTGACAAAGACGCAGGTCGAAGTGTTCCGCCCCGACGATTTCGTGGTGAACATCGGCCCGCAGCATCCCGCCACCCACGGCGTGTTGCGTTTCCGCACCGCTGTCGACGGCGAAATCATCAAGAAAATTGATGTTTACATGGGTTATATCCACCGCGGTATCGAAAAATTGTGTGAGCAGCAGGGCTATCCGCAGACGCTCCACTATCTCGACCGCATGGACTACTTCTCGGCCCATAACTACCACCATGGCCTGTGTCTGCTCTACGAGCGTGCGGCAGGCATAGAAATATCGCGCCGCGCACAGGTGATTCGTGTGATGATGGACGAACTTTCGCGCATCGCTTCGCACTGCCTGTTCATGGGCACATTCTGCATGGACCTCGGTGCCACCTCGATGCTTTTCTACACCCTGCGGGTGCGCGAGCAGATACTCAACATAATGGAGCGTACCTGCGGAGCGCGCATGACGTTCAACTACGACTGTATCGGCGGTGTGATGCAGGATCTTGACAGCAACTTCCAGCACGACGTGAAGGAGCTGCTCAAAGTGCTCCCTGCCAATATCAAGGAATACAACAAGATATTCGTCGGCAATGTAATTGCCCGTAACCGCATGGAAGGTGTTGGTGTGCTGAGCCGCGAAGACGCCATAAGTTTCGGTGTCACCGGCCCCAACGGACGTGCCTCCGGCTGGGCGTGCGACGTCCGCAAATGGCGTCCGTACAGCATTTATTCCGAGCTCCAGTTCGACGAAGTACTCCACACCGAGGGCGACTCCATGGCCCGCTTCAAAGTGCGCCTCGAGGAAATAGAGCAGAGCGCCCGCATTCTCGAGCAGCTCGTCGACAATATCCCCGACGGCGAATACCTCGTGAAAGTTCCCAAGGTGTTCAAGCTGCCTGCCGGCCAGTGGTTCCAGCTTGTGGAAGGCTGCCGCGGCGTATTCGGCATGCATCTCGAGAGTGATGGCGGCACAAAGCCGGCCCGTCTCAAGTTCGCCACACCGTCGATGCCATCGGCCGGCGTCGTCGACCACCTGACACGCGGCGAAAAAATTGCCGACCTTATCACCATCGGCGGTTCCATGGACTACATCGTTCCCGACATGGACCGATAAACCACATCGATATAAACCAATTAAGACAACAATAAGACACAACGCATTATGTACGATTTGTCGGTAATAACCGAAGCGATACACTCCTTCCTCGCCGGACTGATGCCCTCATGGCTCACAGTCACGGTAGAGTGTGTGCTGATAGGCGTGGGCCTGTTGCTCGCATATTCGCTTCTGGCTCTGTTCTACATATACTATGAGCGCAAATTCTGTGCTGCCATCCAGTGCCGCCTCGGCCCGAACCGCGTGGGCCCGTGGGGTCTGCTTCAGAGCTTCGCCGATATGTTCAAGATCCTTATCAAAGAGCTCATCTCGTTGCAGCACACCGATAAGTTTCTTTTCGCCCTCGCTCCGTATCTCGTGATTTTGTCGTCGATGCTTGCCTTCGCCGTACTGCCTTGGGGCAATGGCTTGCAAGTCATTGATTTCAACATCGGCATATTCTTCCTGATAGCCGTGTCGAGCATAGGCGTGCTCGGAATCCTGCTTGCCGGATGGTCGTCCAACAACAAGTTCACCCTCATCGGCGCCATGCGTTCCGGCGCGCAGATGGTGAGCTACGAACTCTCCATCGGCCTCAGCGTGATTACAATGGTTTGCCTTGCAGGCTCCATGAGCGTCGGCGACATAGTGTCGGCGCAGGCCGACGGGTGGTTTATCTTCAAAGGCCACATCCCTGCCATCATAGCTTTCGTCATCTATATGATAGCCGGCACGGCCGAGACAAACCGCGGCCCGTTCGACCTTCCTGAAGCTGAAAGCGAGCTCACCGCAGGCTACCACACGGAGTATTCCGGCATACACTTCGGTTTCTTCTATCTCGCGGAATACCTCAACCTGTTCATCGTGGCAGGCGTTGCGTCGCTGCTTTTCTTCGGTGGCTGGATGCCTCTGCACATCCCCGGTTGGGATGCCTTCAACCACATCATGGATTATATCCCGTCCGTAATATGGTTCATCGGCAAAGCCATCGCACTGAGCGGCATCATCATATGGTTCAAATGGACATTCCCGCGTCTGCGTATCGACCAGGTGCTGGCTATGGAATGGAAATATCTCATGCCCATCGGTCTGTTCAACCTCGCACTCATGACGTGCTGCATCGTGTTCGGCTGGCACTTCTAATCAAAAACAAAACTCAACACTTCCAATATAAACTCCAATGAGCGAACTAATCGGTAAAACCGCGCAAGTCATCGGCCCTGTTGTCGATGTGGTGTTCGAAGGCCTTGAAGCAGGCTTGCCACCCATCTATACGGCGCTCAAAATCGACCGTCCCGACGGCACTTTCCTCACTCTCGAAGTAGAGCAGCACATAGGCGAGAACACCGTGCGCTGCCTTGCGATGGAGAGCACCGACGGACTCCGCCGCGGCATGCCTGCTGTCAGCATGGGGCATCCTATAGCAGTGCCCACCGGCGACCAGATTAAAGGACGCCTGCTCAACGTGCTCGGCGACGCTATCGACAACCTGCCGGCACTCGCCGAAACCGACCTGCGTTCCATCCACCAGCCGGCGCCTGAATTCGACGACCTCACCATCGGCACCGAGATTCTGACTACCGGCATTAAGGTGATTGACCTGCTCGAGCCTTACAGCAAAGGCGGTAAAATCGGCCTTTTCGGCGGTGCAGGCGTGGGCAAGACGGTGCTCATCATGGAGCTGATCAACAACATCGCCAAAGGGCACGACGGCTTCTCCGTGTTCACCGGCGTGGGCGAACGTACCCGAGAAGGCAACGACCTGTTGCGTGAAATGATAGAAAGCGGCGTCATCCGTTACGGCAAGAAGTTTGAGGAAGGAATGGAAAAAGGCGAGTGGAACCTGCACGACGTGGATGTGGAACATCTTCGCGACTCACAGGCCACCCTCGTGTTCGGACAGATGAACGAGCCCCCGGGTGCGCGTCTGCGTGTGGCGCTCAGCGGCCTCACCGTTGCCGAGCAGTTCCGCGACCAAGGCGCGGGAGGCAAGGACGTGCTGCTGTTCATCGACAACATTTTCCGCTTCACGCAGGCCGGTTCTGAGGTGTCGGCGCTTCTCGGCCGAATGCCCTCAGCCGTGGGATACCAGCCCACGCTCGCTTCGGAAATGGGTGCCCTGCAGGAGCGTATTACCTCCACTAAAAACGGCTCCATCACCTCCGTTCAGGCCATCTACGTGCCTGCCGACGACCTTACAGACCCTGCGCCGGCCACTACTTTCAGCTTCCTCGACGCCACCACGGTGCTCAGCCGTAAGATAGCCGAACTCGGCATCTATCCCGCTGTCGACCCTCTGGAGTCAACCTCACGCATTCTCGATCCCAACATCATAGGCGAGGACCATTACAATACCGCTCAGGCTGTAAAGCAGCTCCTGCAGAAATACAACGAACTTCAGGATATTATCGCGATTCTCGGCGTAGACGAGCTTTCCGACGAAGACAAACTTGTCGTGTCGCGCGCCCGCCGTGCCCAGCGTTTCCTTTCGCAGCCTTTCCATGTCGCCGAGCAGTTCACCGGTCTTCCTGGCGTGATGGTTCCTTTGAGCGAAACCATCCGCGGCTTCAAGATGATTCTCAGCGGAGAGATGGACGAATATCCCGAGCAGGCATTCCTCAACGTCGGCACCATCGACGAGGCGATAGCCAAAGGACGCAAACTGCTCGACGAGGTAAAGTGAAAATAAAGCAAATATCCTGATAACCACACGCACAACATTCATGATACTGAAAATCATATCGGCGGCCGAAGTGCTTTTCGAAGGCGAGGTCAAGGCGGCCACGCTCCCCGGAAGCATGGGCGCGTTCACCGTGCTGCGCAACCACGCATCCCTTGTGGCCATGTTGTCGGCAGGCAAAGTGCGCTACGAACTGCCCGACGGCAGCGAGCACACCCGTGAAATCACGGGAGGTGTGGCCGATGTGGACAACAATGTGATAAATGTCTGTGTGTACTAAGCCATTCCGCATCACCATTATGAAGCGTCTGTTTCTGATATTCACAGCCATCATCGCCATAGCGGTGCCGCGCACCTCCGCGGCCGGCCACGGCGAAGGCGACGATGCGGGCCGCATCGACCCTAAGGAAATCATTTTCGAGCACCTTGGCGACGGCTATGGCTGGGAGGTTCCTTTCGACCACCATCACCGCATACCGCTGCCCGTGATAGTGTGGGGAAAGGACGGCCTGCATGTGTTCTCGTCGGCGCGTGTGACCGACGGACAGACCTATCGCGACGGCGATGCCAGTTTCCGCATAGCCGGCAAGGATAGTGAATATCGTGGAAAAATAGTGGAAATAGCGCCTGATGGTTCGGAATCAAGACCTTTCGACTTGTCCGTTACCAAAAACGTGTGTGCGCTGTTCATTACCGTGATAGCGGTCACGGCAGTGCTTATGACCCTCGTACGCTACTACCGCCGCAACGGATACCGCGCGCCGCGCCGCGGTCTCGGATTCGTGGAACTGCTCATAGATTTCATCTACGGCTCCGTCATCAAAGGCACTCTCGGAAAGAATGCCCGCCGTTTCGCCCCTTATCTGCTCACGGTGTTCTTCTTCATCTTCGGGATGAACCTGTTCGGCCTAATGGTGGTGTTTCCCGGCGGTGCGAACCTGACAGGCAACATTGCGGTGACACTCGTGCTCGCGTTGCTCACATTCCTTGTCACAAACATCTTCGGCAACCGCCACTACTGGAAGGAAATATTTTGGCCCGATGTGCCTCTGTGGCTGAAATTTCCGCTGCCCATCATGCCCGTGATTGAGGTGTTCGGCATGTTTACAAAACCCGCGGCCCTCACGGTGCGTCTGTTCGCCAATATGATGGGTGGCCATATGATAGTGCTCGTGCTCACACTCCTAATATTCATCTTCGCGGCAGTGAGCACTGTCGCAGGCGGTGTGGCCACGGCCGTGTCCATGCTGTTCAGCGTGTTCATGTTGCTTATCGATGTGCTCGTGAGCTTCATACAGGCCTACGTGTTCACCATGCTCAGTACCATATTCATTTCGCTGGCCAATGAGGAACCCCACCACGAGGCAGCCCACAAAGTAGAAACAAGTAAATAAAATATACCAACAACCCCATTAAAACCAAGAAATTATGTTCGGTCTTTTAGCAGTTGAAGCTCTCGCAACTCTCGGCGCCACTCTCGGCGCAGGTATCGCCGCCATCGCCGCAGGTATCGGTATCGGTAAAATCGGTGCAGCCGCTATGGAAGCCATCGCACGCCAGCCCGAAGCCGCCGGCGACATCCGAAGCAGCATGATTGTGATTGCCGCCCTTGTCGAAGGTGTTGCCCTGTTCGGCGTTATCGTTTGCGTTCTCGCCCTTTTCGTTTAATCATTTACTCCCCAAACGCCACGAATGGAACTATTCACGCCTGACTTTGGCCTTATATTCTGGATGTTCGTCGCTTTCGGCGTACTCTTCCTCATACTGTGGAAGTTCGCCTGGCCCGTCATCCTGAAAAGTGTCGACAGCCGGGCAGACCTTATCGATAAAGGCGTGGAGTATGCGCAGAATGCCAAGGAGCAGCTCGACCATGCCCAGCAGAGCGCCGATGAGCTCATCAAGAGCGCGCAGCGTCGCCAGGCCGACATGCTCCGTGAAGCAGACAGACTGAAGTCGCAGATTGTCGACGAAGCCCGCACGGCTGCGCAGGCAGAAGCGCAAAAAGTGATGGATGCCGCCCAAGCCTCCATCGTGCAGCAGCAGAAAGAGGCAGAGGAAGCTCTGCGCGGCAGTGTGGGCGCCATCGCCCTCGACATAGCGCAGAAAGTGGTGCAGCAGCGCCTTGCCGACGACAAAGCCCAGCAGCAGCTCGTCGACAAGCTCCTCACCGAGATTGAAAGCAAAAACTGAACTCCACAGCAATGAACGAAGGTCTGATTCCACGCCGATACGCCAAGGCGCTTTACGACGTAGCCTCCGCAAGGGGCGAAGCCGTACGCCTCTACGACTTGATGCGTGCCGTGCTCGCCGCGGCCGACTCGCAGCCGGCACTGGCTCGCACGCTCGCCAACCCCTACGTGGGCGATGCCGACAAGCGGCGTCTCCTCGACACAGCGGCAGGTGCCACTGCGGACGACAAAACATTTGCCGACTGGCTGCGTGTGCTTGCGCAGAACCACCGCACAGGCATGGCTGCCGATATTGCACGCGCCTATGTGGACTGCTACCGGAAAGAGCGACGCATCTATCCCGTCACTGTCACCTCGGCAGCACCTCTTGCCGCAGCCCAAAGCAAGCGCCTGCAGGCGCTCGTGCAGTCGCATATCGGCGACGCCTCTATGGAGTATGCCGAGCGCGTGGACCCGGCTCTCATCGGCGGATTCGCCATCGACATTGCCTCCGAACGCCTTGACGCATCGGTGCGCAACAACCTTGAGCAGATGCGCCTCAACCTTTTAAAGAAACAGTAACTACCCCCAGCACACCATACCAATGATTAATCCAAGCGAGATATCGGAAGTTCTCAAACAACAACTCGAAAGCGTAAACGCCCAGGTCAGCTTCGAAGAAACCGGCACCGTGCTTGAAGTGGGCGACGGCGTGGCCCACGTCTACGGCCTTGACAAAGTGTGCGCCAACGAGCTCGTAGAGTTTGAAAACGGCGCCAAAGGCGTGGCTCTCAACCTTGAAGAGAGCAATGTCGGCGTAATCCTGCTCAACAACGTCAACGCCGTCACCGAGGGCATGAAGGTGAAGCGCACCGGCGAAATCGCTTCCATACCCGTGGGCGAAGGCCTTTTCGGGCGTGTCATAAATGTGCTGGGCGAGCCTATCGACGGCCGGGGACCCATCGAGGGCGAGCGCCTGCTCATGCCGCTGGAACGAAAAGCCCCCGGCGTAATCTATCGTCAGCCCGTGAAGCAGCCGTTGCAGACAGGCCTTAAAGCCATCGACGCAATGGTGCCCATAGGACGCGGACAGCGCGAACTCATCATCGGCGACCGCCAGATAGGCAAGACGGCCATCGCCATCGACACCATCATCAACCAGCGGCAGAACTTCGAGGCCGGCAAGCCGGTGTACTGCATCTATGTGGCCATCGGACAGAAAGCCTCCAGCGTAGCCGCCATCGTCGATACTCTGCGCCGCAACGGTGCGCTCGACTACACGGTAGTGGTGGCAGCCACGGCTTCCGATTCCGCGACGATGCGCTATTTCGCACCGTTTGCCGGTGTTGCCATCGGCGAATTCATTCGCGACACCGGCCGCGACGCGCTCATCGTCTACGACGACCTTTCAAAGCAGGCTGTGGCATACCGCGAAATATCGCTCATCCTCAAGCGTCCTTCCGGCCGCGAGGCATACCCCGGCGACATCTTCTATCTGCACTCCCGTCTCCTTGAGCGTGCAGCAAAAATCATCGACAACCAGGAAGTGGCTTCGCGCATGAACGACCTGCCCGAGGCTCTGCGTCCCATTGTAAAAGGCGGCGGCTCGCTCACGGCCCTTCCCATCATCGAGACACAGGCCGGCGACGTATCGGCCTACATCCCCACCAACGTCATTTCCATCACCGACGGACAGATTTTCCTTGAAACCGCGTTGTTCAACCGAGGCATACGTCCGGCAATCAACGTGGGCATATCCGTCAGCCGTGTGGGTGGCAACGCGCAGATTAAGTCTATGAAGAAGGTGGCCGGCACATTGAAAATCGACCAGGCCCAGTTCCGCGAGCTCGAATCGTTCACCAAATTCGGCGGCGACATCGACCCCGTGACAGCGCGCGTCATCGACAAGGGCCGCAAGAACGAGCGCCTGCTCATCCAGCCCCAGTATCATCCCATGGCCGTAGAAGACGAAGTGGCCGTGATATATTGCGGAGTGAACGGCCTGCTTGAAAACGTGCCGCTGGAGAAAGTGGCCGAATTTGAGAAACAGTACTTGCAGCTGCTGCATGCCCGGTACACATCGGCTCTCGACGAGATACGTGCCGGACGCCTAACCGACGAAGTGACGGCCGCGCTCAACGAAGCTGCCGCACAAGTGGCCGGACAATTTTAATTCCGCAGAGCACATCAGTTCCGAAACACAGCTAAAATGGCAACACTCAGAGAACTTAAAGGACGCATCGGCTCCGTGGCATCCACGGAGAAAATAACCGGCGCCATGAAGATGATTTCATCGGCAAAGATGCGCAAGGCCGAAATGGCGCTCCGCCGTCTCGTGCCTTTCCGCGAAAGCATCCGTGGAATCATCGCCAATCTGCTGGCTTCCGACGCCGAGTTCACGTCGCCTCTCACCGAGGTGCGCGAGGTGCGACGTCTGGCAGTTGTTGCTTTCGGCAGCGACGACGGGCTGTGCGGGGCATACAACGCCAACCTCTTTAAATTCGTGCAGTCGCACGTGGCCGGCCTGCGCGCATCCGTCGGCGAAGGTCTTCAGGTGGAGATTTATGCCGTAGGCTCCAAAATGCTCAAAGCCACCGCACGCCTCGGGGCTGAAGGCGGCATTGAGGTTCTGCAGCCGGAAGGTGTGGACAGCAAGACCGACGGCGATTCCGTCAAAGACATGCTTGAGCGGCTCATGCAGCGTTTCCTGAACGGAGAGATAGACCGCGTGGACCTCGCCTACATGCGCTACCACAGCGCAGGGCGCCAGCGCCCTGTTGCCGAGCAGCTGCTGCCTGTGGACTCCGAAGCGCTTGCTGGAGAAAACACCGCGCAGTCGTCGCGTCCCTATCTCTACGAGCCGGATGCCGCAAGCATATTCGCCACCATGCTCCCTATGCATCTGCTGGCAACCTTGCAGGACGCATTTGCCGAGAACCGCGCCTCCGAGCAGGCCGCGCGGGTGATGGCCATGCAGGCGGCAAGCGACAATGCGCGCAAACTTCTCGAACAGTTGCAGCTTGAATACAATAAACTGCGTCAGCAAAGCATCACCACCGAACTTCTCGATATAGTAGGAGGACAGGCCCGCGACTGAGGCAGACAACATCATAACAGTGTAAATATAGAAACCAAACAACAGCATACTCAATGGGTAGCGTAAAAGATTACTTTTCATCCTTAGGGACGGGTATCGCCAGCCTCATCAAAGGAATGCAGGTGACAGGCAAGGAACTCGTCACCCGTAAAATCACAGAGGAATACCCCGACAACCGACTTGACAGCCCCGCGGCTCCGCGTTTTCGCGCCGAGCTTAAGCTCATCTACGATGCCGAGGGCAACCACAAGTGTATAGCCTGCGGCACCTGCGAGCGCAACTGCCCCAACGGCACTATCAAAATTGAGTCGAAGATGGTCGACACACTCACCGGCAAGAAGAAAAAACTCGACCGGTACGTCTACGACCTCGGCAGCTGCACATTCTGCCAGCTGTGTGTCACCACATGTCCTACCAATGCGCTCGAATTCAGCAACGATTTCGAGCAGGCGGTGTTCACGCGCGACAAACTCATCAAGCAGCTCAACTACCTGCCCGAAAAAGAGGAGCCCGCTCCCACGCCCGAGCAGATAGCCGCCGCCGAGGCTGCGCGTCAGGCCAAGATAGAGGCCGCCAAAGCCGCCGCTGCAAAAGCCAAGGCCGCCCGCGAGGCTGCCGCCAAAGCCGCCGAAGGCGACTCAAACACTGAAAAATAAAAACCAATCAGTCATATGGAATCAGTAGGAAGTATCATTCTCTACATCATCGTCGCCCTGGCGATGGTGCTGTTCTCCGTACTGGCCGTGACCACACGCAAGATTCTGCGTGCGGCCACCTACCTGCTTTTCACCCTTTTCGCCGCCGCATGTGTCTATTTCATGCTCGACTATGAATTCCTCGGCGCGGTGCAGATAGCGGTGTATGCGGGTGGCATAGTGGTGCTGTTCGTGTTCAGTATTCTGCTCACGAGCCGTCCCGGCCACAATTCGGAGCGTCTTACCTCAAAATCTCGTGCCCTCGGCCTCATTGCGTCCATCGCCATGCTTGCCGTTTCGGGCTATGCACTCGTCAGCCGCTGCGCCCTGTATGGTGCAATGCCCGCTGCCGACACGCCCACCATGCAGCAGGTGGGTCAGGCCATGATGAGCACCTCCGACGGCGGCTATCTGCTCCCCTTCGAGGCCATCAGCGTGCTGCTGCTCGCATGTATAATCGGTGGCGTGGTAATCGCCCGCAAACGCTAATCTCTACCGAACTATGGACATCAAAGCAATAATGCTCCTCATTCCGGCAATGATTATGTTCTGCTGCGGCGTGTACGGATTCATCACCCGCCGCAACATGATTGCCATTCTCATTTCGCTTGAGCTTATGCTCAACGCCGTCGACATCAATTTCGCAGTGTTCAACCGTTATCTGTGGCCCGATGCCATGGAAGGCATGTTCTTCACGCTTTTCGCCATCGCCATAGCGGCCGCCGAAACGGCACTGGCCATCGCCATCATCATCAATCTTTACCGTTCGGCCAAGAATATCGATGTGCGCGACCTTAACAAACTGAAATTTTAAGCCCGATGGACGCAACACTACCTATACTCATTCTGGCCATTCCTCTCGGAATGTTCCTTGTGCTGGGTCTTGCCGGCTACAAGATGAGCCACAAACTGGCCGGCACGCTCGGCTGCCTCGGCATGGGCACCACTCTCGTGCTCGCCTATGTCACGGCATTCACATATTTCTTCAGCGGCAGTCCCGAATTTGTCGACGCCGCCGGCAACCGCCTTCAGTCGCTCGTTTTCGACCATACATGGCTCGCATTCACCGACAAACTCGTCATCAAGCTCGGATTCCTGCTTGACCCGATTTCGGCCATGATGTTAGTGGTGATTACCACTATCTCCTTTATGGTGCATCTCTACAGCATGGGATACATGCGCGACCACCACGGTGTGTTCGAACGCGGATTCCAGCGTTTCTACGCATTCCTGTCGCTGTTCAGCTTCTCGATGCTCGGACTTGTCGTTGCCACCAACATCTTCCAGATGTACATCTTCTGGGAACTCGTGGGTGCATCATCCTATCTGCTCATCGGTTTCTACTTCGTCAAGCCCTCGGCAGTGTCGGCTTCCAAAAAAGCCTTCATCGTGACGCGTTTTGCCGACCTCGGATTCCTCATCGGCATCCTTATCCTTTCGTTCTACACCGGCACATTCAACTTCACCGAACTCACATCCGCTCCCGTCGACGGCATTGCCGACGTGTTCCGTGTGAGCGAAGGCACGGCCGAAAGTGTGCGCAGCATCTTCCTGAGCAGGAGCAGCGCCGCACCTGTGTTCCTCGGCGGTTCGGTACTCACATGGGCGCTCGTGCTGATATTCATGGGCGGAATGGGCAAATCGGCCATGCTTCCGCTTCATATATGGCTTCCCGACGCCATGGAAGGCCCCACTCCAGTGTCGGCTCTCATCCACGCAGCCACAATGGTTGTGGCCGGTGTCTATCTCGTGGCACGCCTTTTCCCGCTCTACCTCATGGAGACTACGGCGCTCGAAATTGTCACATGGGTAGGCGCTCTTACAGCTCTGTATGCCGCAGTGGTGGCATGCGCACAGATCGACATCAAGCGTGTGCTCGCCTTCTCCACTATCTCGCAGATTGCATTTATGATGGTGTCGCTCGGCGTTGCGCGTCCTGAAGTGCATGAAGGCCTCGGCTACATGGCTTCCATGTTCCATCTGTTCACACACGCCATGTTCAAGGCTCTGCTCTTCCTCGGCGCAGGCGCTCTTATCCATGCCGTAGGGTCCAACGACTACACTGCCATGCACGGCTTGCGCAAGCATATGCCCATCACCAACTGGACATTCCTCATCGGCTGTCTGGCCATAGCCGGCATCATTCCGTTCTCCGGATTCTTCTCCAAGGACGAGATTCTCAGCAGCTGCCTCGGCAACAGCACCGTAGTGTATGTGTGGATGTCGCTCGTGGCCGGTCTTACAGCTTTCTACATGTTCCGTCTCTACTACCTCATCTTCTGGTGGAAGGAACACAAAGTGCATGAAGGCCACCATGCTCCCCACGATCAGCCCTGGACTATGACGCTGCCTTTGGTGGTGCTCGCAGCCGTTTCCGTCGTCGCCGGATTCATCCCCTTCGGCAAACTCGTGACATGGAATGGCGAACCTTACGACTTCATGGCCCACTTCGACTGGTCTGTAGCAGGCGTCAGCCTTTTCGTGGCAGTTGCCGCTATAGCGCTTGCGACGGTCATGTACCGCAAGGAGAACGAACTCCCCGCCAAATTCCGCGCGGCTCTGCCGGCTCTTTGGACATGGGCCCACCATCGTTTCTATTGGGACGAACTGTACATGTTCATCACGCATAAGATTATATTCAACGGCATCTGCCGCCCCATAGCATGGTTCGATCGCCAGATTATCGACGGCACCATGGATGCTTTCGCAACCCTCGCCAACAAGGCTTCCAAGGCCATCAAGCCTCTGCAGAGCGGCCAGGTGCAGCTCTACGTATGGTGGTATCTGCTCGGAGCCCTCGTGCTCGGAGGCGTGACAGCGCTATGCCTGCTCTAAAAGAATCCACACCCACATTTAAATATAGTAGTACAGAATGTTTAGCAATATATTAATCTGGTTTGTGGTGATTCCCCTGCTCATGCTTGCAGGGCTCGCCCTCTGCCGCGACATCAAGCAGATACGCGCAGTCGCCGTGGCAGGCTCCACAGCTTTGGTGGCGCTCAGCGTCAAGCTGCTGGTAGACTATCTTGCCATACGCGCCACAGGCAACACCGCCCCCATGCTTTTTACCGACAGCTGGAGCTGGTTCGCGCCGTTGAACATCAACCTCGCCGTCGGCGTCGACGGCATATCAGTGGCCATGATTCTGCTCTCGGCCATAATCGTGTTCGCCGGTTCTTTCGCTTCATGGACGATTCCCCAGCCTAAGTCCTTCTTCCTGTGGCTCATTCTTCTGAGCACTGGTGTGTTCGGCTTCTTCATTTCCATCGACCTGTTCACGATGTTCATGTTCTATGAGGTAGCTCTCATCCCCATGTACCTGCTCATCGGCGTGTGGGGTTCGGGACGCAAAGAGTACTCGGCCATGAAGCTCACGCTTATGCTCATGGGCGGTTCGGCATTCCTCATGCTCGGTCTCATCGGCATATACTACCATTCGGCTCCCGCAGGCGAGCCCCTGACATGGAACATCTTGGAGATTGTGCGCAACAATTCCATCGGCCACGGCTGGCAGTGCTTCCTCTTCCCGATGACGTTCGTCGGCTTCGGCGTGCTCGGTGCCATGTTCCCCTTCCACACATGGTCTCCCGACGGCCACGCTTCGGCTCCCACTGCGGTGTCTATGCTCCACGCCGGTGTGCTCATGAAACTCGGAGGTTACGGATGTTTCCGCGTGGCCATCTATCTGATGCCCCATGCAGCCAACGAACTGGCATGGATATTCCTTATCCTCACCGGCATATCCGTGGTGTACGGAGCATTCAGCGCATGCGTGCAGACCGACCTCAAGTACATCAACGCCTATTCTTCCGTGAGCCACTGCGGCCTTGTGCTTTTCGCCATACTCATGCTCAACACCACCGCAATGACCGGCGCCATCATGCAGATGCTCTCCCACGGTCTTATGACGGCATTGTTCTTTGCCCTGATAGGCATGATTTACGGACGCACGCACACACGCGACATCCGTGCCATGGGCGGACTTATGCGCATCATGCCTTACCTCTCGGTGTGCTACGTCATCGCAGGTATGGCCTCGCTCGGTCTTCCTGGCCTCAGCGGCTTTGTGGCTGAGATGACTATTTTCGTAGGTTCGTTCCAGCACACCGACATGTTCCACCGCGTGTTCACCATCGTGGCCTGCTGCTCCATCGTCATCACCGCGGTCTATATCCTGCGTGTTGTCGGCAAGCTCCTTTTCGGCCCCGTGCAGGACAAGCACCATCTGGAACTCACCGATGCCACATGGTGGGAGCGTTTCAGCACCGTCACCCTCATCGTGTGCGTGGCTGCCATAGGCTGCTTCCCCAACTTCTTCAGTAATCTGATTAAATTCACATTCAGCCCCGACATTTTCGCGGTGCTGGGCATGAACTAATCCATAGACACAGCAAGCAATGGACTATTCACAGTTTTTGGTCATGAAACAGGAACTCGCCCTCCTGGTCGTTTTCCTGCTCGTATTCCTTTACGACACATTCATGCCGCAGCGTGCCGGCAAGGCTCTGCCCGTAGTCAGCACAGTGCTTCTGCTGCTGGCCACAGCAGCAGGTTTCTGCTCGCACTGCCTCGGCTCGGCATGTGCCGGCGAAGCTTTCGCAGGCATGTATGCCACATCCCCTGTTATCACAGCCATCAAGAGCATTCTCAACATAGGTGCCGTGATCGTGCTCATACAGAGCATGTCGTGGACTGGCTCCGAGCACATGCGCGTGCGCCGCGGCGAGTTCTACGAGCTGCTGCTCGTCACGCTTTTCGGCATGTACCTTATGATTTCCGCGCGCCACTTCCTGTTGTTCGTGATCGGTCTTGAATGCGCGTCGCTGCCCCTTGCGGCCATGGTGGCATTCAACAAAGACCGCTACGAAAGCCACGAGGCTGCCGTGAAATACATCCTCACTGCCGTATTCTCCTCGGCTGTGTTCATGATGGGTATCAGTTTCGTCTACGCTCTCGGCGGCTCGCTCTACTTCCACAAGCTCTATGCAGCGCTCGCTGCCGGACAGCATTCGCTTATGCTCACCCTCGCCATCGCGTTCGTTATCGCAGGCATGGGCTTCAAGCTATCGCTCGTTCCTTTCCATCTCTGGACAGCCGACGTGTATCAGGGAGCCCCCACGCCTGTCACCTCGTATCTCTCCGTCATCAGCAAAGGCTCTGCCGCCTTCGCCTTCATGGTGATTCTGGCACAGGTGTTCGGCTCGCTTTATAGCTCCGTATGGGAGTGGATGCTGTATGCCCTCATCATTCTTACCATAACCGTGGGCAACCTCTTTGCCATGCGTCAGACCGACATGAAGCGCTTCCTCGCTTTCTCGTCTGTGTCGCAGGCAGGCTATATCATGCTCGGCATCATAGCCTTCAACACCATGGGTATGGCTGCGATGATGTACTACATCCTCGTGTACGTGTTCAGCAACCTTGCCGCCTTCGGAGTAATAGGCGCTATCGAAAACGCCACAGGCAAAGTGGATATGGCCGACTACCGCGGCCTCAGCAAGACGAATCCCCGTCTGGCCTTCTCCATGATGCTGGCAATGTTCTCGCTTGCGGGCATCCCGCCCTTTGCAGGTTTCTTCTCGAAGTTCTTCATCTTCACCGGAGCCATCAACCAGGGCAGCATCGCGGTATACGTGCTTGTGCTTATCGCGCTGATAAACACTATCGTGTCGCTCTACTACTATCTGCTTGTGGTAAAAGCCATGTACATAAGCCCCGACGAACCTGCAATCGCAGGATTCCGCAGCACCTGCGGAGAACGCGTCGGCCTGTGGATAACCGTAGGCGGAGTGATTCTGCTCGGTATCGTAAGCTGTGTTTACACATGGTTGCTCGACATAAGCTTTTTCAGCACAATGGCCTCTTACTTCGTGTAAGTCAGGCTTGATTCAATACCCCGCGGGGGCGCATGCGTGCATGTCACGATGCGCCCCCGCGAAGTTTTTGAACAAATGTCGGTTTTTTATTGTATATTTGTGCAGAAACGATATTAAACACCTTCTTTTATGCGTACATCCTACATCTTTCTTGCCGAAGGTTTCGAGGAAATCGAGGCTCTTACCGTTGTCGATACTCTCCGCCGTGCAGGAATGGACATAAAAACCGTCAGCATCACCCCGCTATCCAGTGTGCGTGGCGCGCACGGCATAGAAGTGAACGTCGATGCTCTTTTTGCCGACACCGACTTTTCTTCGGCGGAATGGCTGATTTGTCCCGGCGGTCTGCCCGGAAGCAGCAATCTCGCTGCATTCACTCCCCTTTGTGAATTGCTCAAATCGCATCGCCGCGGCATCGCCGCCATTTGTGCCGCACCGGCGGTGGTTCTGGCTCCTCTCGGTCTTGTCGACGGTAAGGACGTGACCTGCTACCCCGGCTTTGAAGACGCCTGCGAGCTTGGCGGCGGAAAAGTGAAGCATGGTGCCGCCGTCGTGGCTCTCGACAAGTTCGTCACTGCTGCCGGCCCCGCTACGGCTCTGCCGTTTGCCCTCGCCATAGTAGCCGAAAGCCTTGGCAGCGAAGCCGCCCACGAAGTGGCCGCAGGCATGCTCACTGCATTCTGAAAAAACATTGTCATATTTGTCTTGATATTGGCAGGCCGCGGGAAAACGCCGTGGCCTGTTGTGTGTCTTGACGATTCTTTTTTATATTGAAATATTTTGCTAATTTTGAGAAATCAAAATTCCGAGGATTATGTACGCAAAATTTAAAAGCCTGTATCACCTGTTCCGCAACCTGTTTTTTAACGGCAACAAAGGCCTTATTTGGAATATTTTATTCCGAAAGAATGATAATGTATTGAAAATTAGCAATTTAACGGGGGGGGGTAAAACAATGCCGATTTAAATTCATAGGGCGTAATTGCCGTATTGAAATAGAAAAAGGATGTAATTTGACCGGCCTGTCGATTTTGATGGGTGGCGATGGCAGTAAAGTGATTATAAAATCAGGATGTGTCATAAATGCCACAAAGTATAATCCTGTGGTTATGAATGCATTTGAGGGGAAATGCATATTAATAGAAGAAAACTGCCTGTTTTCAAACAATATACAGCTTCATACGACGGACTATCACCCGATTTATCCGATAGGTTCGGATAAAAGGCTTAATGAAGCCAAGGATATTGTGGTGGGCGCCCACACATGGGTAGGGCTTAACACATTAATACTTAAAGGTACGAAAATCCCCGGCAATTCGATAGTTGGTGCCGGTTCGCTTCTTTCAGGCATATACGAGGGCGAAAACTCAGTAATAGCAGGACTCCCGGCGCACACATTAAAAAACGGCGTGCGCTGGGAGCATAATATAAGATGACGTTGCCTCAGAATTGTGTCCTTACAGCCCGTCGGCCGCATCGCGCACGGCGAGATACATGCGTCGGTCGGCCTCGGTGAGTTCCACATGGCGGCGGCCCATCATGCGTATGGCCGTGTCGAAGAACTGTTCCATAGGCACGTCGGTGAATCCCGAAGCGTTGCCCGTGGTGAACGAGGGGATGAAGGTGCGGGGCAGTCCCGGGCCGAAGATGTTGCAGCCTACGCCTATCACAGTGGCCGTATTGAACATCGTGTTGATGCCGGCTTTGGAATGGTCGCCCATGATAAGGCCGCAGAATTGCAGTTTGGTGCGTTCGAATCGGCGCAACGGATAGTTCCACAGCCGTATGAGGTCGTAGGTGTTTTTAAGGTTGGATGCCACGCAGCCAGCGCCCAGGTTGCACCATGAGCCCACAACAGCGTTGCCTAAAAATCCGTCGTGCGCCTTGTTGCTGTAGCTGTGCATCACAGCGTTGTTCAGCTCGCCTCCGGCTTTGCACCATGGGCCTACGGTAGTGTCGGGATACACTTTCGTGCCCATGTTTATGGTGGCATGCTCGCAGAGGGCGAACGGTCCGCGGATGAGCGAGCCCTCCATCACCGTTGCGTCCCGGCCGATGTATATGGGACCCGTGGTTGTGTTCAGCACGCAGCATTCGAGGCTCGCGCCTTCTTCCACGAACACGTTTGAGGCGTCGCCTATCACGCGCACGCTGTCGCTGAGCGGTGCCGATTTACGTCCGGCTGTCAGAAGTTTGAAATCGCTGCGCAGCACGTCTCCGTTGTGCAGGAAGATGTCATACAGACGTTCCACCACAACCAGCGGCTCTCCCGCATAGTCGCAGCGTTCGGTGGCGTTGCCCCGGCGTGCTATCAGCACATTGTTGTGGTAAAGGCCTTCTCCCTCGCTCAGCGAAGCCACGGCATGAGCCAGCGCTTCGTCGGGCACCACGTTGCCGGCCACGTACAGCGAGTCGGGAGTGGCATGGCACGGGTATAGCTCACTGAGATATGGCTCCGTCTGCCACGAATACTCGCCGGGAATCAATTGCTGCCATTTTTCAGCGATGGTTGTGACGCCGATGCGGAGGTCGCCCACCGGCCGTGTGTAGGTAAGCGGCAGCAGGTTGTCGCGTGTGGGATGAGGGTCGAATACGATAATGTTCATAGGTGAATTGTAAATAAAGCTTTTGCAGTTGCAAAATTAGTGAAAAATGCGATACCCTACAATATTTGCATGCTTTTATGCGCATATCTTCCTATGCCGGGTCCACATCGTAGTGCACAATGGTTCCGCGCAAAGCTCCGGCTGCATTCAGCTCGGCGTGCATTCCTCGCAGTATTTCCTTTACGCGCGGCATTGAAGCCTCAGTCTCCACACGCAGCATTATGCGGCGGATGTAGAAATTCTGCACGCGCGCCACGCCGGGTGGTTCCGGGCCGGACACGCGTGTGCCGAAAAGTTCGCGCAGGCGTCCGGCATAGGTCTGTGCCTGTGTGTCGAGCACACGCTCGTCGCGGTGGCGCAGCACTATGTATATCATACGTGTGAAAGGCGGATAGCCGTATGCCTTCCGTTCTTCGATTTCGTGCTCGAAAAATCCGGCGTAGTCGTGGGCGCGTACAAAGCCTATCACAGGATGGTCCGGTGTATAAGTCTGCACCGTCACGCGTCCGGGTTCGCCGCGGCGTCCCGCGCGTCCCGCCACCTGTTCGAGCATGTTGAATGCCCGTTCGGCCGAGCGGTAGTCGGGGTAGAATATCACATTGTCGGCGTTCACTACGGCCACCATGCCCACATCGGCGAAATCAAGCCCTTTTGTCACCATCTGCGTGCCCACGAGTATGTCGGCCTTATGTTGCGAGAATGCGTCGATTATGCGGTCGTAGCTGTCTCGTGCGCGCGTCGTGTCGAGATCCATGCGCAGAGTGCGGTAGCCGTCGAATTCGGCACCTATGCCGTCTTCCACGCGTTCCGTGCCGAAGCCGGCCACTTCCATGGCCGCTTCGCCGCACTGCGGGCAGGTGCGCGGCATGGGGTAGACGGCTCCGCAGTAGTGGCACATCAGCGAGTCGATGCGCCGGTGGTAGGTCAGCGCCACGTCGCAGTGCTCGCAGCGCGGTACATAGCTGCACAGCTTGCATCGCGCGCGTGGCGAAAAACCTCTGCGGTTGTGAAAAAATATCACCTGGCGTCCCGATTCCAATGTGCGCCGCGCGCTTCCTATGGTGGTGTGGGCCAGAGCGCCGTCCACGCTGCGTCGCTCATGCTCGCGGCGCATGTCCACGATGTCGATGTCCGGCAGCCTGACGTCGGAATAGCGTTGCGTGAGGCTTACGAGGCCGTATTTTCCGCTGCGGGCGGCTTTCCAGTATGTTTCCACCGATGGCGTCGCGCTTCCGAGCAGCGTTTTCGCGCCGTGCATGTGTGCCAGCATTATGGCGGCGTCTCGCCCGTTGTAGCGTGGTGCGGGGTCGAATTGTTTGTAGCTCGGTTCATGTTCTTCATCCACGATTACCAGTCCAAGCGACGCGAACGGCAGGAACACGGCCGAGCGTGCGCCTATCACCACACACGGCTCAGTGCTTTCGAGCAAGTGGCGCCATATGTCTACCCGCTCGTTGTCGGTGAATTTCGAATGGTAAATTACGACGCGTGTGCCGAACACCCGTTGCAGCCTCCGTGTGAGCTGCGTCGTCAGGGCTATTTCGGGCACGAGCATCAGCGCCTGACGCCCGAGGCGCATTATTTCGTCGATGAGATGTATGTATAGTTCGGTCTTTCCGCTGGATGTGACGCCGTGCAGCAGCACTACGCCATGGTCGCGGAAGCTGTCGCGCACGTCGGCAAGGGCCGCCGCCTGTGCATCGCTAAGCTGCGGCAGGGGGGCGGCGGGGCGTGAATCGTCGTAGCTGAAACGTCCCACTTCACGCGTGGCTATGCTCACCAGGCCTTTTGCCTGTAGCTGCTGCACGGCGCTCCATGTGCCTGCGGAGCGTTCGAGCAGCGCGCCGCGTTCCACGGGCTGTAGTTTTTCGTTTGTCCGCGTGAACCGGCTTGCCTCAAGCAGGGCCATGAACACGCGCTCCTGCGCCTTGCTCCGTCGCAGCATGCCGAACGCCTCGGCAAGGGCTTCGGCGTCGCCTCGCGGCAGTGACGGCATTACGAAAGTCTGCTTTACGGCGCGGTAGCGCTCCACGAGGCGCTCGCTCACGGCAAGTATGCCGCGCTCCACGAGGGAAGCCGCCATTCTTTCCACCTTTCGCCCGGTGGCCTTGTCGATGTCGCGGGGAGTCATTTTCCCCTTGTCTCGCAGCAGCGACACTATTTCTGCTTCGGCCGGAGTGAGCCCGTCAATGTCGTCGGGTTCGATGTCGGGGGCGAGTTCCATCATGGTCTCGCTTTCCACTTTCAGCCCGGCCGGGAGCGCGGCCTTCATCACGTCGCCTATGCCGCACAGATAGTAGTCGGCGAGCCAGTGCCAGAATTGCAGTTGCGGACGTCTTACCACGGGGTAGGGGTCCAGAACGACCGCGACGGCTTTAACATCGTTCAGCTGCGGACGCTCGTGGTGCACAGCCTCGACGATGCCGGTGTAAAGATGTCTGGTTCCGAACGGCACGAGCACCCGGCTGCCTTGCTGAAGCTGTGCGCCCATCTCTGCCGGCACGGCGTAGGTGAAGCTTGCGTTCAGCGGCACCGGCACTATCACGTCGGCGAATACCGGACGCATGTCATTGCTGCTGTCCATCGTCGTTCCCCTGTTCGGTGGCCCTGCGGGCTTCTTGGAATTTGGCCCTCATGGTGGGATTGCCGTAGGTAAGTTTTTTTATGGTGAGACTCTGTGTCTTGTCATTGGCCAGGCGCAGGTTGGTTTCCGAGCCTATAAGGGCTTCTTTCACCTTCATGAGGTGCTGTATGGTCTTGTCTATTTCCTCGATGGCAGTGTTGAATTTTTTGCTGGCCTGCTCGTAGTTTCGTCCGAATCCTTCGCGGAAAGCGCTGAGTTTGGCCTCGAAGTTCGTCACGTCCACACTCTGCCGCCTGGCTTCCTCGAGTTGCTGCAGATACACGATGCTCTTGCGTGAAGCCTGCGAAAGCAGCGATATTATCGGCATGAAGAACTGTGGGCGCACAACGAACATTTTGGGGTAGCGGAACGACACGTCCACGATGCCCTCATTGTACAGTTCGTTGTCGGCTTCGAGCAGCGACACCAGCACGGCGTATTCGCAGCCCTTCGAGCGGCGGTCCCGGTCGAGTTTCGCAAAAAAGTCTTCGTTGCGGTGCTTTGTTGCGGTTTCATCCCCCTCGTTTTTCATCTCGAACATGATGGAGATGTACTCCGTGCCGTCCTCGGAGAAATCCCTGAATATGAAATCGCCCTTGCTGCCTCCGCTGGCGTCGTTGTCCTTTTCGAAATAAGCGCCAGGATAGAGCGATGCGCGCACACGGTTGAACTCGTTGCTGCAATGTTGCTCCAGCGATTCGCCTATCATCTTGGTGGACATGCGCGCCTTCATCTCCTTGTAGTAGTCGATCATCTCCTGCTTTTGCCGTAGCTGCAATGCGAACTGCTCCTTGAGGCTGCTTTCGCGCATGGTGGCCTCGCTGCGCTCGTTGGCTGCACGGTTGCGCAGTTCGGCTATCTCGGCCTCTTTGGCCTGCATGGATGCCTGCGCGCGGTTCTTTTCTTCAAGCACTGCCACGCGCAGCATGCTGTCGTTGCGCTCCACCGTGGCGCGGAGCTCGGCGATTTCGCGGTCTTTTCCCGCAAGCTGCTGCTCGGTTTTCAACCTTGCCATTTCGGCCATGCCGTTTATCTGTTCCTTCAGCCGTCTTATCTCAGCCTGACAGTCGTGTAGCTCCATGTCTTTGGCGCTGAGGCTTTCGCGCATGCGCTGTTCGGCTTTGGCGTTTTCGGCCTGTCGTTCGGCGAGCATGCGCTGGCGCATTTCGGCCTCACGTTTGTCGAGTTCTTCGCGGAATGCTTCGTTCCTCACCTGCGCGGCTATGGAGCGGAACGCGTCCTCGTCTACTTTGAACACGTGGTTGCACTGTGGGCATTTCAATTCTTTCATGCTTCAAAAGTACGAATAAGTCAAGAGCAAAGCAAATTTATTTATGAGTGTGAGTATTTAAGGCATCAGCCAAAATTACGAAAAAATCCGGAACGAAAGACGCCGTCGTCATCTTTTGACCGCTTCATTGGTTGCGGATTACTATGAAAAATCTTTAAAAACGTTTGCCGCATGGGCGAAAATGCTTAATTTTGTATTCAGACATACTCTGAAATGATACAGGCATCCGGCATACATAAAAGTTTCGGACAGGTTGAAGTGCTTAAAGGCGTCGACCTCGGTGTCGCTGCCGGCGAGATTGTGGCCCTTGTGGGCGCGAGCGGAGCCGGCAAGACCACGCTGTTGCAGATTCTCGGGACGCTTTCGCGTCCCGACAGCGGCAAGGTGCTGTATGGCGGCACTGATGTGTTCGCCCTGAAAGACCGCGAATTGTCGCGATTCCGCAACGAGCACATCGGCTTCATATTCCAGCTCCACCGACTCCTGCCGGAATTCACCCTTGCCGAAAACGTGGCCATGCCGGCCCTCATCGCCGGACGCTCCCGGAGCGAGAGCATGGCTCGAGCGATGGAGCTGCTGGACTATCTCGGTCTGGGGCCGAGGGCTTCACACCGCCCTTCGCAGCTTTCAGGGGGCGAAGCGCAGCGTGGTGCCGTTGCGCGTGCGCTCGTCAACCGGCCTTCCGTTGTGCTTGCCGACGAGCCCTCGGGCAGTCTTGACTCCCGCAACCGCGCCGAGTTGCACCGCCTGTTCTTCGACCTGCGCCGCGACATGGGCGCTACATTCCTCATAGTCACACACGACGAGAATCTTGCCGCCGATTGCGACCGGACTGTGCGCATGGCCGACGGCATGATAGAAGCTATCCATACTACTACCTCTACAATTATCTAAGAAAAAAGATGAAACTCCTACAGAAAAAACTATCCATCGCCCTGTTTGCCGTGTTGGCATGTATCGGCATGGCCTCCTGCTCCGGAAGCGAGTCTGGCGGCGGCTCCGTGACTCTTCCCTCCAACGCATTCTACAGCTTCGCCACCTACAACGGCTCGGCCGAAGGCAAATCAAGCTTCGATGTGCAACGCGACGGCAATTCACCCGTTGCCACCATCACATTCGCACGCGAATTCACAAAAGACCAGCTCGCCGCCGGCACGCGTGTCTACATCGCCTACACAACACTTAGCGGCCAGCAGTACGTCAGCGGCCCCGGCCAGCTCTACTCCATAACAAAAGTGGACGGAGGCAAGCCCGTGGAAGCCACCGACGCCAATGCCGTGCGCCTTTCGTCGCCCATCAAACTCGCCGAGATGAAGCGCACAGGCGATTATCTGAACGTCGTGTTCCAGGTGTCGATGCTGAATACGCTCATGCGGGTACAGCTTACGGAGAAAGAGAACACCAAGGAACCCGAATATCCTATGCTCGGCCTCTACGTGCTCTCCGACAGCGAACTCGGACAATACCGCTATGCCCGCGCAAGCTTCAACGTGAAAAGCGTGCTTGACCGCGAGGATGTGGAAGGTTTCAAAGTGGAATATTACGGCGACCGTGGCATCGACACGCTCACATTCCTGAAAAACAGCGGCCCCGGCACCATCACACCCATCGAATAATGAGAGCGTGGGATTACCCGCTCTAAAAAGCAATATACCAGACATGGACAACAAGAAAGAACTCAAGATCGAAATCACTCCCGAAGTGGCCGCCGGCCACTACAGCAACCTCGCTGTAATCAGCCATTCTCCCAACGAAGTGTTTGTCGACTTCATAAACATGGCTCCCAACATGCCCCAGGCAAAAGTGCAGAGCCGCATCATCATGACCCCTGAAAACGCCAAAAACCTGCTCGCGGCGCTCAGCGACAACATCCGCAAGTATGAGGCCACTTTCGGCGAAATCGTGCGCAAGCAGCCCAAAGGGGGCGCACCCAAAGGCGATCTGCCCAACCCCTTTATGGCCTGAGGCATGAAGCCCAACGACCTTGTGATATACAACTCTCTGTCGCGCGTGAAGCAGCGCTTCACGCCGCTGACGGAGGGGCGTGTGGGCATGTACGTGTGCGGCCCCACGGTCTATGGCGACGGCCATCTCGGCCATGCCCGTCCGGCCATCACATTCGACGTCGTGGCGAGATACCTGCGCTATCTCGGCTATAAAGTGCGCTATGTCCGCAACATCACCGACGTGGGGCACCTTGAGCACGACGCCGACGAAGGCGAGGACAAAATAGCAAAAAAAGCCCGACTCGAACAGCTCGAGCCGATGGAAGTGGTGCAGCATTACCTCACACGCTACCATCGGGCCATGGATGCCTTGAACGTGTTGCCGCCCGACATCGAGCCGCATGCGTCAGGCCATATTATTGAGCAGATAGAGTACGTAAAGGCGATTCTCGATGCAGGCTATGCCTACGAAAGCAACGGCTCGGTTTATTTCGATGTGCCCAAGTTCAACGCCACCCATGGCTACGGACGCTTGTCGGGACGCAACATCGACGAACTGCTGTCGGCCACGAGAGAACTCGACGGACAGAGCGAAAAACGCAACCCCGCCGACTTCGCTCTTTGGAAAAAAGCCTCGCCGGAGCATATAATGCACTGGCCCTCTCCATGGAGCGAGGGTTTTCCGGGGTGGCATCTCGAATGTTCCACGATGAGCGAAAAGTATCTCGGCCGTGTGTTCGACATCCACGGCGGCGGCATGGACCTGAAGTTCCCGCACCACGAGTGCGAGATAGCCCAAAGCGTGGCCCACAACGGAGCCGACGCTGTGCGCTACTGGATGCACAACAACATGATTACCATCAACGGACAGAAGATGGGCAAGTCTCTGGGCAATTTCATCACTCTCGACGAGTTCTTCTCCGGGTCGCATCCGCTGTTGAAGCAGGCCTATACGCCCATGACGATACGCTTCTTCATACTGCAGGCGCACTATCGCGGCACTGTCGACTTCAGCAACGAGGCGCTGCAGGCCGCGGAAAAGGCTCTTGCTCGTCTCAACGACGGCTATCGCCGCCTCCAGACGCTGAAACCCGCCTCCGAAAACGATGCGCTCGACATTGCAGCCATTGAAGCCGGGCTTCAGGCAGCTATGGACGACGATTTCAACACTCCGCAGGTGATAGCGGGATTGTTCGACATATGTTCCACGGTCAACAAGGCCAACGATGGCGCCATCCGTCTGAGCACCGCCGACATTGAAGGCTTGCGGCGTATCGTCGATACGTATATGACCGGCATCCTCGGCATCGTGCCGGAAGGCGCCGCCGCCACGCAGAGCAATATGGAACCGTTCGAGCGTGCCGTCGACTTCGTGCTGGAAATGCGCTCGGAGGCAAAAGCACGCAAGGACTGGGCCACGAGCGACCTTATCCGCGACCGCCTCGCATCCATCGGATTCGATGTCAAAGACACCAAGGACGGCTGGGAGTGGAGCGTTAAAAAATAGAGGGGTCGCGGCTCATTTTCCTCCGTTCAGTAACGGATGCCCCGAACGCTATCTTGAAACAGCCCCCCTATCTTCAAAACATGACAGCCGAAGACTTTGAGAAGGAGATAATCCTGAACTTGCCTTATACGCCCAACGAACAGCAAAAAGCCGTGGTCGGTGCGTTGGCGCGCTTTTGCGCGCCGACAGCACCCGAGACCGCGGTTTTTGTGCTTAACGGCTATGCCGGCACAGGCAAAACATCGCTCACTGGCGCGCTCGTGAAAGCGCTTCCACGAGCCGGCCTCGGAGCAGTGCTCATGGCTCCCACAGGGCGTGCCGCAAAAGTGTTCGGCTCATTTGCCGGCCGGCCGGCCTATACCATCCATCGTAAAATCTACCGGCACACTCCCGACGGAGGCGGCGATGCCGGGCCGGCGCTTGTGGAAAACCGCTCGCGCAACACCATTTATATTGTTGACGAAGCCTCAATGATAGGCGGCGAGGGTGGTGCGGGCCGCGACAGCCTTCTTGAAGACCTCGTGCAGTACGTGTACAGCGGCGACAACTGCCGTATGATTCTTATAGGCGACACGGCGCAGCTGCCTCCCGTAGGCTCCGTCGAATCGCCGGCCATGGAGCCGGAAAGGCTCCGTATGTTCGGTTTGAGGCCTTCGCGTGCCGTGATGACAGCTACCATGCGTCAGGGTGTCCGTTCTGGGATACTCTACAATGCCACAGCGTTGCGGCGCTCCATGGCGGCGGGGGCAGCCGAGATTCCGCAGCTGCGCACAGCCGGGTTCTCCGATGTCAGCGTAGTGTCGGGAGAGGATTTGCCCGAAATGCTTGAAACGGCTTATGCCCGCGACGGCATAGAGGAATGCCTGCTCATATCGCGCAGCAACCGCAGGGCCACGGACTACAACCGTGCCATACGCGCCGAGGTGCTGTACCGCGAGGAGCAGCTGTGCCGTGACGAAATGCTCATAGTGGCGAAAAACAATTATCATTGGGCGCGGAAAGTAAAAGGCCTCGACTTCGTGGCCAACGGCGATATAGTCCGGGTGGTGCGTGTCTATGGTAGCGAATGGCGCTACGGATTCCATTTTGCCGATGTGCGCCTTGCCATAGCCGGCAGCGGGGGCGAGGCCGAATTCGATGCAAAACTGATGCTTGAGACACTCTCGGGTGAGACGGCCGCCATGCCTTACGAGCGCATGCAGCAGTTGTATGAGGCTCTTGTGCGCGACCCTGAGATGTTCGATGCGGCCATGCCTTACGATTTACGTGCGCGACACCTGCACGACAATCCTTACTGGAATGCCCTGCAAGTGAAATATGCCTATGCCATGACCTGCCACAAGGCTCAGGGAGGCCAGTGGCGCAACGTGTTCGTGGATTTGAGCTATATACCGGACGACGCCCTCGGCATGGAGTTGTACCGATGGCTGTACACGGCCGTGAGCCGTGCGCGTTCGCATCTTTATCTGATAGCTCCTCCGTCGGCGTTGCTCGGGTAATTGCTATCGGGTTTCCAATGTGCTTATAATCAATTCTGCGGCTGTCGAGGCGGCGTCGTTGCTGCCGAGAATGGCTCGCATTTCTTCATAGCCGTCGAGTTGGGCGCGGCGTTCGTCGCTGTCGCGCAACAGTGGCGCGAGCTGTCCGGCCACAAGTTCGGGGGTGCATTCGTGCAGGAGCATTTCCGGCACAATGCCGCGTGAGGCTATTATGTTCGGCAGCGACACATGGCTGATTTTAAGCACCCGTTTCATAACGTTGTAAGAGAGTTTCGAACCGTTGGAGCGGTAGCATACCACTTGCGGCACACCCGCGAGGGCTGTTTCGAGTGTGGCTGTTCCGCTGGTCACAAGCGCGGCTCGCGAATGGGCCAGCAGGGCGATGGTTGCGTCGCGCACCACGGGCAGTCCGGTCAGCGACGCATAGAACTCATTGTCTATGCCCGGTGCTCCGGCCACTACGGCCCGGTATTGGGCAAACCGGCGCGCCGCCGATTCCATGACGGGAAGGTTGTTGCGCAGTTCGTTGCGGCGGCTGCCGGGAAGAAGCGCTATGATGGGGCGGTCGCGCAGCCCGTGCTTGCGCAGGAAGTCTTCGCGTGAGGGCGCGGCTTTCATGGCCGCGCCGATTTCTGCCACCGACGGGTTGCCCACATAGTCGGCGCGGAAGCCGTGGTCGGCGTACCATTGCGGTTCGAACGGGAAAATGGCGAGCACGCGCCGTACGGTGCGGCGTATTTCTTTTACACGCCACGACTTCCATGCCCACAGCTTCGGGCTTATGTAGTAAAACACGGGCACTTCTGCTTTTGCGGCCGTACGTGCCACTTTGAGGTTGAAACTCGGATAATCCACAGCTATGAATGCGTCGGGCTTTGACTTCAGCAGCTCGTGCTTGGCCGTGCGGAGGTTGCCGAGCACTTCAGGCAGATGGCGCAACACTTCGCTGAATCCCATATATGCCATGTCCCGGTAGTGGATGATAGGCCGGTTTCCGGCTGCGGACGCCATCATGTCGCCTCCGAGAAATGTGAACCGGGCTTCGGAGTCGGAAGCCCGCAAAGCCTCGATGAGTTGCGACGCGTGCAGGTCGCCGGAGGCTTCGCCCGCTATTATGAAGTAGTGCATGTCATCAGGATTTAACTTTTGTTATGAAACACCCTCTTACGCCTGTTTCTGAAAAAATCTTGCATGAGGGTGCGGCATTCGTCGGCAAGCACGCCCGATACGACCTCCGCCCGCGGGTGGAATGGCGTGCGCTGTGTGTTGGCGCTGTAGCCTCCTTTCGGGTCGGGCGTGCCGATGACTATGCGCGAAAGATGGCTCCAGCCTATGGCTCCCGCACACATCAGACACGGCTCTACGGTGACGTATAGCGTGCAGTTGTCCAAGTATTTGCTTCCCATTGCCGATGCCGCGGCCGTGATGGCCTGTATTTCGGCATGTGCGGTCACGTCGCAGAGCCGTTCCGTAAGGTTGTGGCCGCGCCCGATTATCGTGCCCGACCCGCTTGCCACTACAGCGCCTATGGGCACTTCGCCCAGCATGGCGGCTTTGTTTGCTTCGCCGAGTGCGATGCGCATGAAGCGTTCGTCTGTCTGTTCTGCGAGGGTGCTCATGGTTCGAATATCAGTCCTTCCTTTGCCGCTGTTATTTTGCCGCCGAATTCCTCCGCGGCCTGTTTTGTCAGCAGGCTTTCGTCAGTGATGGACTTGGAGTAGTGGCCGATTACAAGATGCTGCGCTCCGGCCTCGCGTGCCACGGCCGCCGCATCACGTGCTGTGGAGTGTCCGCGTGCAGCCGCTTTGAAAGCCTGCGCGTCGTCGTAGGTGGCTTCGTGGTACAGGCAGCGCACTCCGGCCACAGAGCGCGCCACGGCGGCTTTGCGCATTGTGTCGGAGCAATAGGCGTAAGACACCGCCGGTTCGGGGTCTCTGGTGAGCCATGCGTTGGGAATCACACGCCCCTCGGCGTCTGTGAAGTCGGCGCCTTCTGCAATGCTGCGGCGTGCTGCCACCGGCACTTTGTGAAATTCCAGCATGTCAGCACGCAGCGGGCGCCGTGGTTCTTTCTCCTTGAACATGAACCCCGAACAGGCTATGCGGTGGTAGAGCGGGAATGTCGACACCGTGAGGGATTTGTCCTCATACAGAACATACGAGCCGCCGGGTTCGATTATGTCGTATTTCAGCTCGAAACCCGTGTCGCGGCACAGCACTGCCATAATCTGTTGCAGCAGCGCAGCCCCCTCCGGGTGGATGTGTACGGTCACTTCGCCTTCTTTTTGGTGCAGGGCCATGGTCGACAGCAGTCCCGGCAGTCCGAGGAAGTGGTCGCCGTGCATGTGCGAGATGAAGATATGGTTCAGGCGCGAGAATTTGAGCCCTTGTCGCCGGAACTCGAGCTGCGCGCCTTCGCCGCAATCGATCATGAATAGTTTTCCGCGCGTTTCTATCACCTGGCACGACGGCTTGTGCTTAGCCGTCGGAGTGGCAGAGCCGCAGCCGAGTATGTGCACCTTGAAGTCGGGCATCAGAGCGTTTTGAAGCGGTAGATTATGAATTGGGTGTACAATTCGCCCGTGCCGAGAATCTGGCTTGGGAAGGCGGGTTTGTTGGGCGCGTCGGGCATGCCTTGGCATTCGATGGCCACGCCGTCGTTGTCGTCGTACGGGCGTCCCTCCTTGTTTACGGGCGACGAACCGGTGAGCCAGTTGCCTGTGTACACCTGCACGGCGGGCTGTGTTGTCTCCACTTCGAGCACGCGTCCGCTGTGCGGAGCCGTCAGCACGGCGGCACGCGTAAGGTGGTGTTTTTGCCAGTTGTTTAGTACCCAGCAGTTGTCGTAGCCTTTGCCGTATTTCAGCGCCGGGAAGTCCTCGCGGATGTCACGGCCGAGGGTCTTGGGCGTGCGGAAGTCCATGGGCGTGCCTTCCACAGCGGCTATCTCGCCGGTGGGGATGAGGGTGTCGTCGGTAGGAAGCCAGCGGTCGGCGTTCAGTTGCAGTGTGTGCTCGAGCACACTGCCGGAGTTGTGGCCTTCGAGGTTGAAGTATGCGTGGTTGGTGAGGTTTATGATGGTTTTGGCATCGGACGACGCACTGAATTCTATGGCGAGTTCGTTGCGGTCGTTCCAGCGGTAGGTCACCGCTGTGTCCACGCGTCCGGGAAATCCTTCCTCTCCGTCGGGCGATGTATAGTCGAAACGTATCCCGTCGCCCACGAAGCGGCCGTTCCATATCTTGTTCTGGAAGCCGTTGCCTCCGTGGCAGCAGTTCGGGCCGTTGTTGATGGGCAGCTGGTACTCTTTTCCGTCGAGCCGGAAGCGGCCGAGGGCTATGCGGTTGGCATAGCGGCCGGGAGTCTTGCCTGTGCAAGGTCCGTCGTTGTCGTAGTCGGCAAGGTTTTTGTAGCCTAAGGCCACGTCGTCGAGTTTTCCGTCCTTGTCCGGCACACATACGGCCACGATGGCCGCGCCGAGGGTGGAGAGCGTCACCGATGCTCCTGTAGCGTTGGTGAGTGTATAGAGTGTGATGTCGCCGCAGCGTGTGGTGTCTACTTTCATGGGTTGTATTGTTATGTTTTTGGCAAAGTTACCGAATTTTGCCGAAAACACAAAAAAGCGGAGCCTGCTGCGGCTCCGCCTGTATTGTATTATTTTACCTTTTTATTGTCCGTGGTTTATTTCGCGGGTTTTTCGAATCCCTCCTTTGTGGCGCGCTGCTCCATGCGTTCGATGCGCAGGTCGAGGTCGGGGTGCGACGAGAAAAGCTGGTTCATTTTGCTCGATTTCTTGGCGCCGGCTTCTTCCTGAAGGTTCTTGAGACGGTGGAAGCTCAGAGCCATCGCCCACGGGTTGCGTCCGTGCTCTTTCAGGAACTCGTAGCCGTAGTCGTCGGCGGCCTTCTCCTGCTTCTGCGAGTAGGTGGCCGAAGCCAGAGCCTCGCCGAGGTTGCCGAGCTGCGAGTCGGTGAGGGCGGCAGCCACTTTGCCTGTGGAGCCTACCGCATCTTTGAGCGCGGAGGTAAGTAGCGACTGCTTGAACGCTTTCTTGGAATCCTTGTGTGCGACATGGCCGATTTCATGGCCTATGACGCCGAGCAGTTCCTCGTCGCTCATTATGTCCATGAGCGAGGAAAACACGCGGACGCTACCGTCGGGGCATGCGAACGCATTCACGTCTATCACGTCGTACACTTTGAAGTTCAGAGGAATGCCTTCTACCGACGTGAGTCCTTCCGTGAGGCGGTTGAGGCGCTTGGTGTATTCGTTTTCAGGGCCGGTGACGGGGTTGTGTTCGTCCATCCAGTCGATGTATTCTTTCACATAGGCGGCCATCTGCTCGTCGGTGATGGTGAGAGCCTGCGCCGTTTTGCCGAGGGCCTTGGCGGCTTTTGCGCCGTTGATTTTGAATTGCGCGAACGCGGGTGTGGCGATTGCAAGCATTAAAGCTACAATGGCCGTTTTGAAGCTGTGCTTTTTCATAATGTGATTTTTTTGACGCTGCAAAGATACGAATAAAACTCAAATTTAGAGGTTGTTTAATAATCATTGTTAACGACAGGGTGGTGTATTTTATGTTAAGGTGCAGTTTATGAGGAGGGAGCAATGGGGTTCCATTGTGACCGACGAGTAAATGTGCGTTAACATAAAAGACGCCATGCAGAAGTAATTTTAAATTTTTGTTAAGGTTGTCAACAATGGAATTGGCAACCCCTCCGAAATTTTTGAGTGTCTTTATCCCTTTGCTTCAGTCGCATAGCCCGCTATGCTCCTTCGCCACAGGAATAAATCCATCTGAAAAATTTCGGCCCTGTCATTAACAAGCATTATTAAACAACCTCTTATTTTTGTTTTTCCGTAAGGAAGTATCTTAAGACGCATCCGGCGTTGCAAAAAACGTCACACAATGAGCCGTGTTTTTGTGTAGCTTTCGCGGAACACCTTTGGCGTACAGCCCTTTTTACGCTTGAATATGCGGTTGAAGTTCGAGATGTTGTTGAAACCGCATTCGTAGCACACCTCGGCAATGGTTTTGGTGGTGTCCACGAGTGCGCGTGCGGCATGGCCAATGCGCACGTCGATGATGTATTCCGACAGTGTGCGGCCGGTGCGCAGTTTGAAAAAGCGGCTGAACGCCGTAGGGGTCATTCCGGCGAGCGATGCCATGTCGCCGAGGTATATCGGTTTTGCGTAGTCGCGGCTGATGGCCTCCTGCACTTTGAGAATGCGGCGCGAGTCGCTCGGTGTGTGGACGTTGGAGAATGACGTCGACGACAGCAGGTGGAAGTCGGACGAGATGGACAGGTAATATAGAATCTCTAAAAGCCTAAGCATGCGTATGAAGCCCGGCTGGGCCTGCGTCAGATCGTCGAGCCGGTCGTATATTTTCATTATTGCCGGCAGATGGAAAGCGATGCCGGTGCGCGCATTGTTGAAAAGCGTGCGCAGGCTGCTCATCTGTGTCTTGCTCAGGAATGTGCCCTCAAGAAAGTCCGATGCGAATTGTATGGTGATTTCGCGCATGTCGCATTCGGGATGGTTGTGGTTCTCCCATCCGTGTTCTATGTCAGGGCCTACGAGCACAAGGTCGTAGGTGGACAGTTCCTCCATGCTGTCGCCTACGATGCGCCGTGCGCCGTTGCAGTTGGATACGAAGTTCAGCTCGTATTCCTCATGGCGGTGCACAGGATAGTCGAAATAGGTCTTGTGGCGGTCCACGAGATAGAAGCAGTCGCTTTCGCCCAGGGGAGTTATTTCTGTTATGGTATGGCTCATGCGGGATATATGATGGATGCAACATTCAAAGTTATACCATATTTTCCGTAAAAGCAAGAGTTGTGATACTTTTTTACCTTATTCTTGATTAAATGCGGTTTGATTTGCCAGTTAGCCCTTTTAAGGTTAAATTTGCAATGCACATTTTGAACAACTCTAAAACCATACAGACACAATGATTCTTCCCTGTGGAAAAAAGACTCTGACGGCATTTGCCGCGTTTGCAGCCATTTGGGTCCCTGTCGGAGCCGAAACTCTGCATGTTGCCACCCCCGGAACATCTCTCGTGCTTGAAGCCACCGAGGGTGCCCCGCTGAAATTCGTATATTATGGCGAACGCCTTGGCGCTGCCGACGTCGACGCCATGATGGCTTCCGCGCCGCGCACTCTTGATGCGTATCCGGTGTTCGGCCTCGGCGCGTTGCGCGAGACCGCCATGAGTGTGACGCATCCCGACGGCAACATGACGCTCGACATGTCCGTGTCGGGTGTGAGCGAAAGCGATGGTGCCGACGGCTCGCATACCGTCACGGTGAGTATGTCCGACAAGCATTATCCTTTCGGTATCGATGTCAATTACCGCACCTATCCCGACGCCGATGTCGTTGAGACATGGGTGGAGGCTGTGAACAAGGGCAAAGGCACGGTGTTGCTGCGCGAGTTCGCATCGGCCTATCTGCCCATACGTCGCAGCGATGTCCATCTTACAAGTTTTTACGGAGCCTGGGGCAATGAATGCCGCATGGAGGAAAAACGGCTGCCGCACGGCATGGTGGTGATAAACAACCGCGACGGCGTACGCAACTCCCACACGTCGCATGCGGAAGTGATGTTCAGTCTCGATGGACAGCCCGATGAGCGTAACGGCCGCACAATCGGAGCCGCCCTCTGCTATAGCGGCAATTATAATCTGCGCATCGACACCGGCAGCAGTGATTTCCACGATTTCTTCGCCGGCATCAACGACACGCATTCCGCCTACAATCTGAAGAAAGGCGAGCGTTTCGCCACACCTCCGCTGGCGCTCACCTACAGCAACGAAGGCAAAAGCGGCGTGAGCCGCAACTTCCACCGCTGGGGACGCAACCACCGTCTCGCACACGGCACAGACCTGCGCAAGATTCTCCTCAACTCTTGGGAAGGTGTCTATTTCGACATCAACGAGCAGGGAATGGCGCAGATGATGGCCGACATTGCAGGCATGGGCGGCGAACTCTTTGTGATGGACGACGGATGGTTCGGCGCCAAATATCCGCGCAACAACGACGTGTCGTCGCTCGGAGACTGGACCGTGGACACACGCAAGCTCCCCGCGGGCATAGCCGGACTTTGCGCCCAGGCCGAAAAGAACGGCATACGCTTCGGAATATGGATAGAACCTGAGATGGTCAACAGCGTCAGCGAACTTTATGACACGCATCCCGAGTACATTGTCAAGCCCACCAACCGTCCCCTCCGTCAGGGACGTGGCGGCACACAGCTGGTTCTCGACATGTCTAACCCCAAGGTGCAGGATCTCGTGTTCGAGGTCGTGGACACGCTTCTTACGAAATATCCGCAGCTGGATTATATAAAGTGGGATGCCAACGCGCCCATCATGAACCATGGCTCGCAGTATCTTTCGGCCGACGAGCAGTCGCACTTCGCCGTTGAGTATCATCGCGGTTTTGCCAAGACTCTTGACCGCATACGCGCCAAATATCCCGATGTGACGATTCAGGCATGCGCAAGCGGTGGCGGCCGTGCCAACTGGGGTGTGCTGCCCTGGTTCGACGAGTTCTGGGTGAGCGACAACACCGATGCGCAGCAGCGCGTGTTCATGCAGTGGGGCACGAGCCACTTCTTCCCCTCTGTGGCCATGGCCTCGCACATCAGCGCAGCGCCGAACCATCAGACACACCGCACCATTCCGCTCAAATACCGTATCGACGTGGCCATGAGCGGCCGCCTCGGCATGGAAATACAGCCCAAAAACATGACCGACGAGGAAATAGCCATGTGCCGCAAAGCCATAGCCGAATACAAGCAGGTGCGTCCCGTAGTGCAGCAGGGCGACCTGTACCGCCTGCTCTCGCCCTACGACGGCAAAGGCGTGGCTTCGCTCATGTACGTGTCGCCGGCTAAGGATGAGGCGGTGTACTACTGGTGGCGCCTCAACAACGACGTGAATCCGCAGCTGCCGCGTGTGACGATGGCCGGTCTCGACCCCGACGCCCTATACACCGTGCACGAACTCAACAGCATAGACAAAGAGCCGCTGCCCTACGAAGGCAAGAGTTTTACCGGCCGCTATCTCATGTCCAACGGCCTTGAGTTTCCTGAACGCCACAACGTGGAGTACAGCACACTGAACGACTATTGCAGCTACGTGCTTCAACTTAAAAAGAAATGATAGCAGAACTGTCCCGACCCATAGTTTTCACTCCCTATTATAAGCCCGTGATATGGGGAGGCGATGCCATAGGCCGCCTTAAAGGAGAACGTATCGACATCGATTCCGTCGGCGAAAGTTGGGAAATATCGGCTGTGCCGGGCCACGAAAGCGTGGTGGCCGAAGGCCCTCTTGCCGGCATAGACATCGTGGAACTGATGCGGCGCTATGGTGCGGACTTCATCGGCACGGAGCCTGCCGCACGCTTCGGCTGCGACACGTTTCCGCTGCTGATAAAATTCATCGACGCGCAGCGCGACCTCTCTGTGCAGGTGCATCCCGGCGATGCGCTTGCCGCGGAGAGGCACGCCTCGCCCGGCAAGACGGAGATGTGGTACGTAGTGGACGCGCGTCCGGGCAGCCGCATATACAGCGGCTTGCAGGCGCCCCTCACGCGTGAGGAATATCCACGGTGTGCCGCCGACGGCTCCATCATGCAGCGCATAGGAGTGCATGAGGCGCAGGCGGGACAGTTCTATTTCATTCCTGCCGGCACGCTGCATGCCATAGGTGCGGGCACTCTTGTGGCCGAAGTGCAGCAGACGAGCGACATCACCTACCGCGTCTACGACTACGGCCGTGTCGATGTCGACGGCCGGCCGCGGCAACTGCACACCGCGCAGGCTGCCGAAGCCATCGACTACCGTTTTCCGAATCCCGTGGAACCTACGGCGAAATGTTTCACGTGCAACACTCCCGGGGTTGTGAACTGCCGCTATTTCAATGTCGACTATGTGGCTGGCGGCGAAGTGGCCGTAGGCGGCGACCCCGCCAGTTTCACGGTGCTTATGGCAGTGGGCGGCGATGCGGAAATCACAGGAGCCGACGGCGCACGCACACGCGTGCGCCGCGGCACCACCGCCATGCTGGCCGCTGCCGCTCCCGTCCATAAAGTCGTGGCCGGAGGGGCGCTCCTTGTGATTACCATAAAAAAGTAACCTTCTATATAAATTACATATGAAAAACACATTCCGCGCCATCGCGGTAGCCGTGTCTGTGGCATTGGCGTCCGTAGCGGTGGCGCAGACTCCCGTCGAGCGTCACGGACAACTTCGCGTACAGGGCACGGAATTAGTGGATGAGCATGGCGCCCCCGTGCAGTTGCGCGGCGTGAGCATGGGCTGGCACAACATGTGGCCGCGGTTCTACAACGGCGGAACCGTGGAACGTCTCACACGCGACTGGGGAGCCGACATCGTGCGCTGTTCAGTGGGAGTGGCCCACCTCGACAGCGGCTTCGACTGCGACAGCGTCGCGGCATATGCTGTGGTGGACTCTATCGTGGGAGGCGCTGTGCGCAACGGCGCTTATGTGCTTGTGGATTTTCACAGCCATCCGAACAAACTCGCCGACGCCAGGCGCTTTTTTACGCATGTGGCGGGAAAATACGGTCATCTGCCCAACATGATGTATGAAATATGGAACGAGCCCACGGAAGTGCCGTGGAGCGAGTGTAAGGAGTATGCCGAGGCGCTTGTGCCTGTGATTCGCTCACTTGACCCCGATGCGGTAATCGTCGTTCCGACCCCGCGGTGGGACCAGGAGGTGGACAAAGCGGCAGAAGACCCCGTTGAAGGCTTTGGCAACCTCCTCTATTCGCTGCACTATTATGCAGCAACCCACAAGCAGTGGTTGCGCGACAAAGCCGAATATGCCCGTGCCAAGGGACTTCCGCTCATTATGAGCGAATGCGCGTCGATGCTCCACACCGGCGACGGCGTGCTCGACACCAAGGAGTGGGACGAATGGATGCAGTATGCCGACAACCACGGCATCAGCTGGATAGCGTGGAGTCTCAGCGACAAAGACGAATCCTGCTCTATGTTGCGCCCTTCGGCTGCCTCCGACGGCCGTAGATGGCTCGACAGCGACCTTAAGCCGTGGGCTGTCCTCGTGAAACATTATCTTAAACGCAACCGATGAAACGTACAATTCTATTTGCAGCCGCTGCGCTCGCCTCGTCGGCGGCAATGGCTGAAATCACCCTGCCCGACATAGTGGGCGACAACATGGTGCTGCAGCAGAACACCGAGGCTCGTATCTGGGGATGGGCCTCGCCGGGTTCGGAAATCGAGGCGATGGCCTCATGGCAGACTGAAAGTTCTCCTGCGGTGCGTGCCACGGCCGGTCCCGACAGCCTGTGGACACTCACATTGCCCACTCCGGACGCTTCGCGCAAAGCTTATACCGTGCGGTTGCGCGGCGACGGCTCCGACATACTTCTGGAGAATGTTCTCATAGGCGAGGTGTGGCTGTGTTCCGGCCAGAGCAATATGGATATGCCTTTGCGCGGATACTTCACGCAGCCTGTGGAGGGCGGCGGCCGCGCTATCGCTTACAGCGGCAGCACTCCGCATGTGCGTGTGGCCACTGTCGACCGCCGCGGCAGCTACGAGCCTCAGCAGCGTGTTGGCGGCGCATGGAAAGAGAGCAAGCCGGCCAATGCCGGGGAGTTCAGTGCGCTGGCCTATTTCTTTGCTGAATCGCTCAACCGCATTCTTGATGTGCCCGTAGGCGTCATAGTATGCGCCTACGGAGGTTCGCGACTTGAAAGCTGGATGCCTGCCGAGATGCTCGCGTCGCTCGAAGGTGAAGACATGGCGGCTGAACGCGACGGCACGAAAAAGGTGGACGAGTGGCACCGTATAGGCGTGCGCTACAATGCCATGCTGCTGCCCGTAAGCCGCTACACTATCAGCGGTTTTCTGTGGAACCAGGGCGAGAGCAATGTGGGCAAGCACGAAGAACTCCCGAAGCGTCAGCGCGACATGGTACAGCATTGGCGCAAACTATGGGGACTTGGCGAACTGCCTTTCTACTTCGTGGAACTTCCGCCGTGGGACTACGGCAACCGCGACGCCGACTATGCAGCCATGTTCCGCGAAGCGCAGCATCTTGCGGCAGCCGTGACTCCTCGTAGCGCCGTCGTGTGCACTTCCGATCTCATATATCCCCACGAGGTGGCCGACGTGCATGCCAGCCGCAAGCGCGAGATAGGCGAGCGGCTTTCGTGGGTAGCTGCGGCAGATGCCTACGGCGTTGAGGGTATGCCGGTGCTTTATCCGCATTTCCGGGAGATGGAAGTGCAGGGCGACAAGGCCACGCTGCGTTTCACGGGTGCCGATTCCGGCTTCACCCCCAACCAGTATCTCGAAGGTTTCGAAGCTTGCGGCGCCGACGGCGTGTGGCATCCGGCCACGGCCTACGAAGGACTGGATTCGCGCGACATACACATCACATGTCCCGAAGCCGGCGAAATAAAAGAAGTGCGTTATTGCTTCAGAAATTTCGCAGTAGGCAAGGTGCACAATATGATGGGGCTTCCGCTTATACCGTTCAGAAGCAGCGTGCCTACGCCTCTGTCCACATGCTTCGGCGGCAAGCAGCCGCCAGTGAAACGCCGCTGACGACATGAAAAAGATATTATATGCCACAGTGCTCGGTGCTTTTGTCGCAGCCGGGCTCAGCATGTGCAAGCCTGCGGATGCTGCCGCAGGACAGCAGTATGTGTCGGTGCGCGACGGCGAGTTCTACATAGGCGATTCCGTCTACCGCTACGTGGGCGCCAACTTCTGGTACGGGGCCATACTGGCCTCGGAGGGCAGGGGAGGCGACCGCGCCCGTCTCGCCCGCGAACTCGACCTGTTGCAGAGCATCGGTGTCGACAATCTGCGCGTGCTCGTTGGGGGCGACGGCGAGGAAAATGTGCCGTCGCACATCATGCCGGTGCTCCAGACATCCCCCGGAGTGTACAACGACACCATTCTCGACGGCCTCGACTATCTTATGGCCGAACTCGAGCGCCGAGGCATGAAAGCGGTGCTTTTCCTCAACAATGCATGGGAATGGAGCGGAGGCTACGGCACCTACCTCGAGTGGGCCGGTGCGGGCCGTCAGCCCAATCCTGCCATCGACGGCTATCCTGCGTATATGGCCGCCATGGCGCGTTTCGTGACCAATGATTCCGCGAAAAGTCTCGCCATAGACCATGCGCGCCGCATGGCGTCGCGTGTCAACCGATATACCTCACGTCCATATGTCGAAAGTCCGGCTCTCATGTCGTGGCAGGTGGCCAACGAACCGCGTGCTTTCGCCGGCGACAGTGCCACCAAAGCCGCGTTCGCCGATTATATAATATCAACGGCGAGAGCCATAAAGGAATGCGACCCGAACCACATGGTAAGCACCGGAAGTGAGGGTGTGCACGGATGTGAGTATGATATGGCCCTGTGGCGTAAAATCCATGAAGCGCCCGAGATAGACTACGGCATACTGCACCTGTGGCCTTACAACTGGGGTTGGGTAGACAGCGTCTCCGTGGCCGACAGCGTGGCTCCGGCCTTCGACAAAGCAGTGGCATACATACGCTCGCATTATGAGGCTATGCATGCGGCCGGAAAGCCGCTCGTGCTCGAAGAATTCGGCTATCCCCGCGACGGCATGAGCTACACGCCCGGCAGTCCCGTGCACGGCCGCGACGCTTTCTATAGCCGCATATTCCGCCTTATAGCCGACTCGGGAATGATAAACGGCTGCAACTTCTGGGGATGGGGCGGCTATGCCGCGCCCGCACACGAAAACTGGCAGCCGTGGGACGATTACACCTGCGACCCCGCACAGGAGCCGCAAGGTCTAAACTCAGTGTTCGCAGCCGATTCCACCACGCTTGCCATAATACGCGGTGCCGTGAACGAAATAAATAAATCCGTAAGACTATGAATAAGACAATTGTTTTTGCGGTAGCAGCCATAGCCATGGCCTCTGCCGGTGGTGCGGCCGCACGCAATCTGCGCGTGGATGTGGACAAAAGCCACAATCTGTGGTGGAATGCACCCGAGCGGCCGCAAGTGGTGCTGACAGTAAGCGACACTCTGCCGTCTTCCTCCAAGAAGGAATCGCAACTGCGCTTTTACGTGGAGGCGGACACTATGCCCGGCAAAATCGTTTTCGAGCGTACGGTAAAAGTGGCCGCTGGCAGCAAAGACATGCCGCTCGCGATAGACGTGCCTGTGCCCGGACCGGGCTTTTACCGCTGTTTCACCTCCGACGACGGTAATGTCATTAACGAGACGGTAATCGGCTACGAACCCACGAACGTGGTGTCGCTGCCTGATTCGCCTGCCGATTTCAACGAGTTCTGGGCGCGTGCGAAAGCAGAATTGGCCGAAGTGCCTGCCGATACCCGTCTGGAACTGTTGCCAGACGAGAGCGGAAAGACCCGCGACATGTACCGCTGCACATTCCGCTCATGGGGCGGCGACACCATTGAAGCCCGTGTGCTCATTCCCAAAGCCCCGGGCATGTATCCCGCCATTGTCTACTATAACGGTTACGGCGCCCGTCCGTGGCCTATGAATGCCGACGGCAACCCCGGCATGATAGAGATGGCCACAAGCGTGCGCGGGCAGTTTTACAGCCTGGAGGGCAACAAGTACGGCGACTGGATCCGCTACAGTCTTGACAACCCCGACGGATACTATTATAAAGGGGCGTTCATGGACGCCGTGCGCGCAGTCGATGTGCTCGAACGCCTGCCGAAAGTGGACCGCGGCCATATTTACGCCGAGGGCGGCAGCCAGGGCGGAGCATTGACTCTTGCAGCTGCCGCGCTTTCCGGCGGACGCCTGCGCGCGATAGCTCCGTACATCCCGTTTCTGAGCGATTATCCCGACTATTTCCGTATTGTCGGCTGGCCCGCATCGTCCGTCAAAGATGAAGCCTCGCGCCTCGGCCTTTCCGACAGCCGGATGTATGCCAATCTGAGCTACTTCGACATAAAGAATTTTGCGCGCCTCATCACGTGCCCTGTGCTCATGGGCATAGGGCTGCAGGACACGACCTGCCCTCCGCACACGAATATGTCGAGCTACAACCTCATCACATCCCCCAAAGAGCTGGTTATATATCCCGAATGCGGTCATTATGTGGACTACGGCGACTGGAACCGCCGTCGCGATGCATTCTTTAAGCGTTGGTGGTAGAGCCGGAAAACCGAATCCATAGACGGCTTATAAATAATACAGGTGCCGGACAGCGAGTCCGGCACCTGTATTATTTATAATAATTGCTAAAATAGTATATCTTTGATTCTTTGGTATTGTATTTTGTAATTTTCGAAAATACGCCCGTAATTTTGGTTCTGTTAGTGGTGCCTATTGTAATTGCGGACATAAACATGCAATTTTAAGGTAAGTGTTAATTTGCATTCGTTAAAAATACGATAAAAAGATGTTGTTTAACATAAGATGTGTTTTGCATAGTTAAAGATAAAAAAGTATAGTTTTGACTTGTTTAATTGCACTAACTTTGTGTCGCTGAATACCGCCATTGTCTATGCGCCGAGGCGCTATACAATAATATAATAAGCCAATATAAACCAATCCATAACTTAACCTTTTAAAAGCTGTTCATGAAAACATGTAGCAATCTGAATGTCAAGCTCCTGCTTTTGGCACTATTCGCAATAGTGTCCATGAGCCTGACAGCGCAGGTCACGGTTACGGGTACTGTCCTGGATTCTACAGGCGAAAGCATCATCGGTGCTTCCGTGGTAGAGAAAGGCCAGACCGGAGGCGCGACCACCGACATCGACGGCAAGTTCACCATTCGTGTGGGCAATGCCGACGCAACACTTGTAATTTCTTACGTCGGGATGAAGACGCAGGAAATCAAACTAAAAGGGCGCAAGAACATCGACGTCACACTCGAGGATTCGAGCGAAGCCCTCAGCGAACTCGTCGTTGTGGGCTACGGCACCCAGAAGCGCAGCGACATCACAGGTTCCGTGGCGTCGCTTTCCGAGGATCAGATGCGTCAGACCATCGTCACCAATGCCGACCAGATGCTTCAGGGCAAAGTGGCCGGTGTGCAGGTGACGCAGAACTCCGGTGCACCAGGCGGCGCCACCTCAGTGCGCATCCGTGGCGCAAGCTCCCTTAACTCGTCCAACGAACCCCTGTACATCATCGATGGTGTGCCCATGGGCGGCAGCACCAGCATAGGCGGCTTCGACTGGATGGGCGGCTCCAATGGTCAGACCACTGTGAACCCGCTCGCCTCCATCGCTCCGAGCGATATTGTGAGCATCGACGTGCTCAAGGATGCCTCGGCATGTGCCATATATGGCGCCGCAGGCGCCAATGGCGTAGTCATGGTGACTACGCGCCGAGGCTCAGCCGGCCACACCAACATCACATACGACGGCTATGTGGCATGGCAGCAGACAGCCAAGCGACTCGACATGATGGACTTGCGTGAATATGCCGAATATCAGACCCAGCTTTACAACGAGGGCGTAATCGGCGACGGCAACTACGACAAGATGTACAGCGACCCGAGTCTGCTCGGCAAGGGCACCGACTGGCAGGACGAAATCTTCCGCACAGGCTTCATGCAGAGCCATCAGGTGGGAGTCACGGGCGGCAATGAGAAGACAGTATATGCCATGAGCGCCGGATGGATGAAGCAGGAAGGCACCGTGATAGGCTCGGACTTTACCCGCTTCAACACCCGCTTAAATCTCGACAACAACTTCACGTCATGGCTGAAAATCGGCGGTTCGCTGGCCTATACCCGCACCGACGAGACCATCACCCGCCAGGACGGCAACGACGGCATCATCATGCAGGCCATGACCATGATGCCTTCCGTGCCTGTGCGCGATTTCGACGGCAACTGGGCCGGTCCCACCACCACCAACGGCGCTTCGAAGTATAATCCTGTGGCAATGGCGCTCATCACCAACAATACGCTGCTGCGCCAGCGCGTGACAGGCAATTTCTACGTCAACGCCGACTTCCTGAAGTATTTCACGTTCCGCGCAGAGTATGCATTCGACGCCTCGCAGAACCAGAACAAATCGTTCCAGCCCACCTATAAGTTCGGTGTGAACGGCAACGACACCAACCGCATGATGCAGCGCGAAGATCATAACTTCTACTGGATGCAGAAAGATTACATCACCTACCACCAGGTGTTCGGCGAAAAACACGACGTCACGGTGATGGCCGGTTTCGAAGCCTCCAGGAGCAGCTGGGAGGGTACTCAGCTCATCAAGAAGAATTTCTCCAACGACTACATACACGTGATGGGCGAGGACGGCGAGTTCCAGAGCAACAGCGGCTGGAAAGACGCCAGCACCACGGCTTCCATATTCGCACGCGCCAATTACGGATTCGACAACCGCTACCTGCTCACGGCCACCCTGCGCCGCGACGGCAGCTCCAAGTTCGGCCGAAACAACAAGTGGGGCACATTCCCCTCGGTGGCTCTCGCATGGCGTATCAACCAGGAGAAATGGCTTGAGAGCGCCCATTGGCTCAACAACCTCAAGCTCCGTCTGGGCTACGGAAAGGTGGGCAACAGCAACATCGACACCTACCGCTACGGCTCCGGCATGCAGACCGTGCTCACTCCTTTCGGCACAGGATATATCCCTCAGAACCTCGCCAATCCCAACATCAAATGGGAGGCTTCCGAGCAGTGGAACGCGGGTCTTGACTTCGCTGTACTCGACAACCGCCTGAGCTTCACCGTCGACGTCTACCGCAAACAGACACAGGACCTGCTCATGCAGATGTTTGTGCCCGGCCACCTCGGCCCGAGCGGCGACGACGTGTGGGGCAGCATCGCGCCTCCATATGCCAACGTGGGCAAGACGCGCAACACTGGTATCGACGTGCAGATAAACGCCATCCCCGTCACCAACAAGGATTTCCACTGGAGTTCGTCCGTCACTCTGTCGCACAACCGCAACAAAATCGTCGCCCTGAATGAAGACTCGCAGGTAATCTATGGTAAAATCGACTGGTTCAGCGAATTCGGTACCTGCACCATGTTCAAGGTGGGCGAACCGATGGGCGTATTTTACGGCTACGAGACCGACGGCCTGTTCATGAACGAAGCCGACATCCTCGGACACGCCACACAGACCGGCGGCGACACTCCCTATGCCAATAAAATAGACAAGGTGAGCGGCGCATGGATAGGCGACGTGAAATTCGTGGACCAGAACGGCGACGGTGTCATCAACGATGCCGACCAGAAGGTGATAGGCGACCCCAACCCTGACCTTGTCTACGGCTGGACCAACACATTCAATTATAAGAATTTCGAACTCAATATCGGTCTCACAGGCCAGTTCGGCGGCGACATCCTCAACTGGGCCCGCTCCCGTGTGGAAGGTCTCAGTTCCATATGGGACAATCAGAGCACCGATGTGCTCGACCGCGCCCAGGCCATGCTCATCGACCCCGCCGGCGGCGACGTGATAGCCAATCTCATGCTTGCCCCCGGCAGCAACGGCATCCCGCGTTTCAGCAACCTCGACGCCAACGGCAACCAGCGCATGAGCGACCGCTGGCTCGAAGACGCCACCTACCTGCGCATACAGAACATCTCGCTGGCCTACAACCTTCCGCAGAACTGGGCTAAAAAGGCCTTCCTTCAGAATGCCAAACTCTACTTCAACGTGCAGAACGTCTACACCTTCACGAAGTATAAAGGCTACGACCCCGAAATCGGTGCTTTCAACCAGAGCTCTCTGCTACAGAACATCGACCGCGGACGCTATCCTACCCCCCGCACCTACACGATAGGCCTTAACCTCGCATTCTAATCTCTCTTAAGCAAAACAAGTAAATGAAAAACATATTCAAGACTTCCGCTCTGGCCCTTGTCCTTGCCGGCTCGCTCGCAAGCTGCGACGACTTCCTGACGGTAGACCCCGTGGACAAGCCCGTGATGGAGAGCTATTACGTCACCCCCGAAGCGCTCCGCTCGAGCACTTCGACAATATACAGCGCCAAGACATGGAGCAATTTCCACATGAATTTTCAGTGGAAAATGGACATGATCAACGGCGACATGTACTACACCTATGGTGCCGAAGGCCAGTGGTTTTTCGGAACATACACGCCCATCAACCAGTACATCAACGAAGGATGGAAAGGGTTGTACAACGTGATACTGTTCTGCAACTCCATCATCCACGACATCGTGCCCATCTGCGGCGGCACCATCACCGAAGCCGACAAGACCCAGGCTTTGGCCGAAGCGCGCGCCATCCGCGGCTACTGCTACTACGTGATAGCCGAAGTGTGGCACGACGCACCCATAGTTGAAAACAACTCCGAAACCATCTCCAGCGGCAATTTCGACCTGCCTCGCAACACGCAGGCGAGCATCTACCGCTTCGCCATGGACGACCTCGACTTCGCCGTGGCCAATCTCCAGCCTTCAAACGCTGATGCATGGCGTCTCGATGTGCGCAAAGCCCGTGCGCTGCGTGCCAAGCTGGGTGTGACCATGGCCGCCCACAAAGACTACGGCTACGACCGCGAGGCGCTCTACAAAAAAGCCGCCGACGACGCCCTGTACTGCATAGAGAACACCGAAGCACTCACAAGCATAGACTTCGCCACGCTGTTCGACGTGGACAAGAACAACAGTCCCGAAAGCATCCTTGCGATACAATGCGGATCGCTCGGATACAGTTACGGCAACGGCCGCACCACGGCGTGGAGCCGCTCCGACCTTCTCGCCGACGAGCAGTGGGGAGGAGGCAAAGGCCCCACCATATCGCTTCAGCAGAGCTATGAACGCAACGACCTGCGCCGCAAGTGGACTTTCATGAAAAACGGCGACTTCTATCCCGGCCTCAGCAAGGCCAACGGAGGCTACACCTATAAAATCGTCAACCGCATGGACGGGCAGGATACTCCGGTCGAGGACCGCAACGAGATGAATGCCCATGTCAAGAAATACATCGTGGGCAAGAACGCCGACACCGGCGGCCTCAGCGGTACCATGCAGGATGCCGCCAACAACATCTACCTGATGCGCCTTGCCGACGTATACCTGACCTACGTGGAAGCCGTGATGGGCACCGCCGACGCTACATCCGACGCCACCGCCATGAAGTACTTCAACATGGTGCGCCAGCGTGCAGGACTTTCCGAGCCGTCTTCGGTGACGTATGCCGAACTGCTCAAAGAGCGTCGTTGCGAACTTGCTTTCGAAAGCCAGACGTGGTTCGACACACAGCGCCTGCGCTACCGCAGCGGCGACCAGGCGGCACTCGACTGGGTGAACAACGGCCACGGCACCGGCTACAACCGCTGCACGCAGTACATAGCGCGCCGCGACATGGCCGTCGACCCTACCAACGAGAACCAGGACGACAGCTACGAGCTTGTCGACAGCAAAGAGGACTATGCAATGTACGACCACATACTGCTCAGCGCCTCGTCCTTCGTATGTCCCATTCCGGCCGCCGTGTCGTCAAGTTCGCCGTCGCTCAGCGGCGCGCCCGTCGACTACTTTGAAGGCGCCGCACCCGACACCCCCGAGACTCCCGCCGAGTAACAACCATCCAAAAGACAACAAATGAAACACATATTCAAATATACGCTGCTCGCGGCTGTCTGCGCTTTTGCCGCAGCGGGCACCGCTTGCTCCGACGAGACCGACGCCGAGAAGGACAAAGGGGCTACACCGGTCATCAAATACGCCCGTCCGTGCGACATCAGCGTTTCCGACTCGCTGCTCACCAAAGCTCCTCTCGGCGCGCAGGTGGCATTCGTAGGCGACAACCTCGGCGATGTGCAGCAGGTGTGGTTCAACGACAAGAAAGCCACGCTCAGCCCCAACATGGTGACAAGCCACAGCATAATAGTGAACATCCCCAACTCACTCCCCGGCGAAGTAACCGGCAAAGCGCGCTTCATCACATCTACGGGTGTGGAAGTGGACTATCCTTTTGAAGTCACCGTGCCTGCTCCTCGCGTGGAACGTATGGACTGCGAATGGGCGCATGCGGGCGAGACCGTGGTGCTCGAAGGCGCTTATTTCGCCGACGACCCCAACGTGCCGCTTGCCGTCACGGTGGCCGGACTTCCTGCCGAAATCAAATCCATAGAGCAGGACCGCCTTGAAATAGTCATTCCGGAAGGTGCCGAGGAGGGTGAAATAGCTGTAGAAAGCATCTACGGCAAAGGTGTGGCAGGTTTCCGCTACATGGACACCCGCGGCATGCTCTTCGATTTCGACGGCCTTACGGGGCTCGGTGTGGCTCAAAGCTGGCACGCCCGTCCGGTTGTGGAGGATGAAATCAGCATCGCCGGCAACTATATGGTTCTCGGCAATGCCGAAAAGACTCTCAACGCGTCGGCCGACTGGAACGACTCGGATTACTCTTTCGAGTACTGGGCCGGAGCGTGGACCGATCCTGTGACATACCCCGAGCGTGTGGGCGAACGTCTTTTTGATGTGGCCGACTTCACCGACTTCAACAGCAAGGCGCTGAAATTCGAACTTTACGTGCCTGCTTCCAACGCATGGCAGGCCGGCGCCCTCCAGGTGTGCTTCGCTCCCACGTCGCTCGTGTCGTTCGGCAACGCCGGTCTCGACTGCTTCGGCAACACCGTGGCCGGTTGCAACAACACCTATATCAATTCCAAGGAAGCCGGCGGTGTAGGACTTGCACGCTGCCTATGGACTCCGTGGACATCGGCCGAGGCCTACCACACGGCAGGCAAGTGGGTGACGGTGACACTTCCCATAAAGGATTTCATCTACGACTACGACGGCACCGGGGCAACACGCATGCTCACCGATGTCTCCGACTTCGCCAACCTTCAGATGTTTGTGTGGGCAGGAGGCGTGGCCGGCGTGGAGTGCTCGCCCTTGCTATATATCGACAATATCCGCGTCGTGCCCAACTAATCAGTCTAATCGCAAGATACCAATCAAATCATGAAAAAGTTTTTCAGCATAAGCGGCCTTCTCGCCCTGTGCATGCTCCTGCTTTCCCCGGCAGTGACATCCTGCGACGACGGCGATAAATACAGCACCGAGCAGTACAAGGGCGGAGTGAGCCTGAATGTGTTCGGTCCCTCGCCGGTAGCCCGCGGAGGCGAACTGCGCTTCCTCGGCAGCGGCCTGGATAAAATCACGAAAATCTCGGTGCCCGGTTGCGACGACATCACCGACATCACCGTGGTGAGCGCCAACGAGATACGCATCACCGTGCCTCAGACGGCCGAACCCGGCGCCGTGACCCTGCATCACGCCGGCGGCACCATAGAGACCAAGACTCTGCTTACATTCCTGGAGCCGATAGGAATCGAAAGCCTCGACCCGGTCCGTGTAAAGCCAGGCAACGAGCTTACCATCAACGGCGAATACCTCAACCTCATCAGCGAGGTGTGCTTCGCTTTCGTCGAGGGCGGCGACAGTGTGAACGTTTTCGTCGAAGATTTTCTCGCCCACGACCGCAAGCACATAAAACTCGTCGTGCCGGAGGAGGCCGTGAGCGGTGCGATTTATGTAAGCGACGCCAAAGAGATGCCAAACATGATAAAGAGCGAAACGCAACTCGACGTCGTGCTGCCATCGTGCACGCCTCTCGACCTCACTGCTGCCAAAGGCGGCGATAAAGTGGTGGTGGCCGGTTCCGACCTCGACCTTGTGCGCAGCGTCCTGATGCCTGACGGCTCGGAAGTGGAATTTTCCCTCGTGGAAGGAAAAATAGAGTTTGTACTTCCCGCCGACGTCTCCGACGGAACCATCGTCATGATTCCCGCATCGGGTGTCAAGGTGGCATGTGCCAATATTGGCGTAGTCGTGCCCACCGAGCTTGAGGCCGTTCCGGCCGAGGGCCTGCGTGCCGACGACATTCTTAAAATCAAGGGTGTGAACATGGATCAGGTGGTGAGCCTCGTGTTCCCTGGCGTGGCCGACGCCGTAGAGCCTGCCACTGTCAGCGCCACGGAACTCACCGTAGCATTCCCCGCGGCGGCGCAGAGCGGAAATCTTGTGCTCAACCTGCGCAGCGGCAAGACTGTGGAAGTGGCCATCTCGACTGCCAAGCCCGAGGTGCAGCTGTACGAACCCGCAGAAGTGCCCGCTGCAGCTGAGTTCACGATGAAAGGCCGCAACCTCGACCTAATCGTGGCCGTGGAGTTTGCCGGCGGCGTTAAGGTGGACGTGGACGGAGTGCCCGCCACGGAATATACCATGACAGCGCCCGCTACGGCAGAAAGCGGTGTCGTGAAACTGCACATGGCCAACGGCGAAGTGGCGGAGGCTCCCGCGCTCACCATCAAAGCGCCTGAATGCGCCTACATCACCGAGCAGCCTGAAGGCGAACTCACGGCCTACGGAATGTTCGTGGCCGCTATTGCCAACGAAGACAAACTCACGGAGGTAAAAGTGAACGGCGCGCCGGTCAACTTCATCGTGAACGACAGCCGGCTTTATGTCACGTTGCCCGGCACATGCGGCAAGAACACCGTTGTCACCCTCGTGTCGAGCAACGGCGAAATCAGCTACACGTACGACGTCATACCCGCAACGCATCAGGAACGCGTGCTGCTCAGCACTCCGGTGACCATCGGCAACTGGGACGATCCCCGCATCTACATAACCCACGAGCAGCTTGCCGACGTGCCCGTAGGTTCGAAGCTCATATTCTACATCGAGCCGGCCAATGGCGCGCAGCTCCAGCTGAACGACTGCGGCTGGGCGCAGTTTGCAATGCTCGAACCTGCGGCAGGTGCCACTCAGGCCGAACTCGTGCTCACTCAGGAAGCCCTCGACACTTTCGCGAAACAGGACGGATGGAGCGACAACGCCATCATCGTGCAGGGACAGAACTGCACCGTCAACAAGATTACCATCGAATGGGAAATCTCGCTTGAGGAAGTGATATGGCAGGGCGAATGGACAAACGACGGATGGGGTGGCAACCAGGATCTGGCATGGGGCGCTTTTGACTGGAGCGCTGTCAAGGGCGGTTCGACTCTCCGCCTGTATTGCACACCTCTTGTGCCCGACGGCGAATTGTGGTGCACCGACATACGTGTGGGTGACGGCTGGAACGCTCTCGTGAGCGGCGCCCACCAGCTCGACTCCCCCGCTGGAGGCGTGGCCGAATACGTTCTCTCACAGGAGGATGTGGACGACCTCGTGGCCCGCAACGGACTTGTAATCACCGGTACAGGCTACACCCTTACGAAAGTGACCATCGAATAACCATTAAGGTATTGCAGCCGCATTGCGGCTGCAATACCTCTAAAACCAAGAATAAACCAGTAAGCATATGAACAATAGACTTATCCGCATGGCTGCCGCGGCTATCGCTCTTGCAGGGGCTGTGTCGCTCACATCATGCGACCCCGACGAGGAGTACAATCCGTCGCAGGATCCGTCGGAGAAAATATCTGCTCCGGTGGTGTCGGTGGCCGAGGGCGCCACTGTGGAAGCGAGCATCACCACTATACTCCTGACATACAGCAAGCCCGTGTCGCTCAACCCGTCGGCGTCTGTCACGCTGAACGACGCTGCGGTGAGCGCATCAGTCAATGCCGAGGACAGATGCATCGTAGAATTGTCCGTGGCTCTCGCGCCCGGCACGGCATACACGCTCGTGGTGCCCGAACGCGCCGCCGCTGTCATCGGTTCCACTTGGTTCGCTCCGGGCGTGACTGTAAACTTCAGCACATCCGACGCGCCGGTGGTGCCCACCGACATCCAGCCGCTCATCAACCCGAACGCCAGCGCGCAGGCCAAAAACGTGCACGATTTCCTCGTGGCTGAATATGGCAAGCACATTCTTTCCGGAGCAATGGCCAACGTGAACAACAACAACGACTTCGCCGACTGGCTGTATGGCATCACCACCAAATATCCGGCCATAACCGGCTACGACTTCATCCATCTTCCGGAATCGGGGCAGGACTGGATAGACTACAACGACATCGCTCCTGCCAAAACTCAGTGGCAGGCCAACGGTCTCGTGAGCTACATGTGGCACTGGCGCGTGCCCACCGACGAACAGGCCTGGAAAGACAAAGACTACGACCGATGGGGCTGCCGTGTGCCCGGCACTGATGTGGAAGGCCCCACGGATTTCGACATCACACGCGCGCTCACTCCCGGCACATGGGAGAACGAGTTCATCCTCGAAGACCTTGACAAGGTGTCGGCCGTATTCAAACTTCTCGAGGCGGAAGGTATTCCGGTGCTGTGGCGTCCTCTCCACGAGGCGGCCGGCAGCTACAAATACAGCGGCGCGTGGTTCTGGTGGGGAGCCAAAGGCGGCGAAGCCACTAAGGAGTTGTGGAAACTCATGTATGACCGCATAGTCAACGTCAACGGGGTCAACAACCTCATATGGGTGTGGACCTCGCAGTGCGAGGAAGGTTACTATGACAATATGGCTGCCGATTATCCCGGCAACGATTTTGTCGACGTAGTCGGGCTGGACGTATATGCCGACAACGACGAGTCGCAGAAAGAGGCTTTCAACGCTCTCAAGCGCATGACCGACGGCAAGAAACTACTTGCGCTGAGCGAAACCGGACGGCTCCAGAGTCCTGAGAAATGTATAGCCGACGGCGCAGGCTGGTCGTGGTTCAACCTCTGGTATACCTACGACGCCCATAAGGACAACCCTGCCACCGACGGATTCGGCAACACTGCCGAAAGCATCAAGGCCGTGTTCGGCAGCCCTTACACCATCAACCGCGAGGATATGCCTTCGCTTAAGTGATAAGTTTCCAGTAGATTATATATGTGTCATGTATGCTGAATATTCCGCATACATGACAAAAAGCCGATAATGAAGAATATTCCTTAAGGAATAGAATATAATAGTACGATACGATGAAGAAATTGTTTGCAGGCATAATATGCGCGGTCGCCATCACAGCCTGCGGCGGCGCACAGAAATCGTCGGAAGCAGCCGACAGCACGGTGGTTGCCACTCCCGCAGCAGCCATGCTCGGGCGTCTGGCCGCAGTAGTGGCCGACAGTGCTGTGGTATTCGGACATCACGACGACACAGCCTATGGCCACGACTGGAGTTATGAGCCGGGCCGCAGCGATGTGCTTGAAACCTCGGGCCGCTATCCGGGACTCATGAATTGGGATCTCGGGCTTGTCGAACTCGGCGACAGCGTGCAACTCGACGGAGTGCCGCTTGCGTTCATCCGCAGCGAAGTGCTCGCGCAGCACGAGCGCGGAGGCATCAATGCCATCAGCTGGCATCCGCGCAATCCCGTGAGCGGCGGCGATTCGTGGGACGTGTCGGCGGCTCCTGTCGGCGAGGCCGTAAAGCCCGGCACGGCGCTCAACGACACTCTGCGTGTGTGGCTCGGACGTGCTGCCGATTTCGTGTGCAGTCTCACCGACGGCAGCGGCAGGCGAATACCCGTGCTTTTCCGCCCGTGGCACGAACACACCGGCAGCTGGTTCTGGTGGGGCAAGGAACATTGCACTCCCGAGGAGTATAAGGCGCTGTGGCGTCTTACCCGTGAAGTGTTCGACGCGCGTGGCGTCGACAATGCCGTGTGGGTGTATTCGCCCGACAGGCTCGACAGTGTCGGCGAGTATGCCGAGCGTTATCCCGGCGACGGATATGTGGATATTCTCGGCGCTGATGCTTACCATTTCGGCGGCACGGAAGGAATAAGCGATTTCAACGCGCGTGCGCGCCGGCAGCTCGACGGAGCCATGGCGCTGAGTGCCCGCAACGGCAAACTCATAGCGCTGAGCGAGACAGGCAGCGAGGGGCTACCGGTGTCTGACTGGTACAGCAAGGTGCTCGCACCTCTGCTTGCGGAATATCCGGTGGCCTACGTGTGCGTGTGGCGCAACGCGCGCCACGATGTCAAGCCCGGCCATTTTTATGCCCCGTACAAGGGGCATCCCGCCGAGGCTGATTTCAGGAGCTTTACAGAGAATCCCCGTGTGCTTATGGCGGGCGAAATCAAGGAATAACAGCATAACATATAATCACTACAATAGAAATGGACATTTTTGAGCAACGTAAGAAATTTGTGACCGAGCGCCACGAAGCGCTGCTTTCACGCCCCAACGCACCCGTGGAGGACAATGGCGTGTACACCCGCTATAAAAATCCGGTAGTTACCGCCGACATGGCCCCGCTGACATGGCGTTACGATTTTAATCCGGCCACCAACCCGTATTTCATGGAACGCATCGGAGTAAACGCCACTCTCAATAGCGGAGCCATTAAGTGGAACGGCAGATACCTGCTCATGGTGCGTGTGGAAGGCGCCGATCGCAAGAGCTTTTTCGCCGTGGCGGAAAGCCCCGACGGGGTGAGCAATTTTCGCTTTTGGGAACGTCCCGTATCGATGCCGGACACAGACGACCCCGCCACAAACGTTTACGACATGCGCCTTACCGCGCATGAAGACGGCTGGATTTACGGACTTTTCTGTGTGGAACGCCACGACCCCGCATGCCCCGGCGACCTCTCGGCCGCGACTGCCACATGCGGCATAGCCCGCACGCGCGACCTTGTGGAATGGGAACGCCTCCCCGACCTCAAATGCAAGAGCCAGCAGCGCAACGTCGTGCTTCATCCAGAGTTCGTCGATGGCAAATACGCTCTGTACACCCGCCCTCAGGACGGATTTATCGACACCGGCAGCGGTGGCGGCATAGGCTGGACTCTCATCGAAGACATTTGCAATGCTGAAATCACGGGGGAAGAGAAAATTATCGACGAGCGCATCTACCACACCATCAAGGAAGTCAAGAACGGCGAAGGTCCGCACCCTATCAAGACCGACCGTGGCTGGCTGCATCTTGCCCACGGCGTGCGCGGCTGTGCCAGCGGCCTGCGCTATGTGCTTTATCTGTATATGACGGCTCTCGACGAACCATGGCGCCGCATAGCCTCGCCCGGCGGATATTTCATGGCGCCTGTGGACGAGGAATACACGGGCGACGTGATGAACGTGCTTTTCTCCAACGGATGGATTAAGGACGAAGACGGCCGTGTGCTCATATACTATGCCAGCAGCGACACCCGCATGCATGTGGCGGCAAGCACTGTCGACCGTCTCGTGGATTACTGCATGAACACTCCTGCCGACGGACTTACCACCACGGAAAGCGTGAGGACTATCAACAGCCTTATTGATAAAAATCTCGCATATTTTGCGGAAAATAAGTAAATTTGCCATCATTTAACCAAATCAGGCAAATATCTTATACCATGGCAAACCTTAAAGAAAAAATAGGCTACGGATTCGGCGACATGGCTTCCAGCATGTTCTGGAAAGTGTTCAGCTACTATCTGCCCTTCTTCTATGCCAATGTGTTCGGCATATCGCTTGTCGACACCGGCGTGCTTCTTCTTGTCACCCGCATATGGGATGCGGTGAGCGACCCCATGATGGGTGCCGTAGCCGACCGCACACGCACACGCTGGGGAAAATACCGTCCCTATCTGCTGTGGGTGGCTGCTCCGTTCAGCATCTGCGGAATCCTGCTGTTCACAACTCCCGACTGGGGTTATGCGGCAAAACTTGTGTGGGCCTATGTGACCTATATTCTGATGATGACAGTCTACACCGGCATCAACGTGCCTTACGGGGCCATGCTCGGCGTCATGACCGAGGACTCCCAGGAAAAGACCGTATTCTCGTCGTTCCGCATGTTCTTCGCTTACGGCGGCTCGTTCATTGCCCTTTTTGCGTGGGATCCGTTGTGCTCGCTGTTTGCCGGCACCGGCATGTCGCTTCAGTCGAGCTGGCAGGGAGCCATGGTCGTGATAGCCGTATGCTGTTTCGTGCTGTTCCTGCTCTGTTTCAGGATGACACGCGAGCAGCTGAGCACCGTCAGCGAGGCATCGTTGGCCAAAGACCTCAAGGCACTCGTGACAAACAAGCCGTGGTGGCTGCTCAACGGCGCCTCGTTGTGCTTCAACCTGTTCAATACCGTGCGCGGCGCCACTGTGGCTTTCTTCTTTGCCGACGTCATAGGCGGCGAGCAGCACATCGTGGTGTTCGGGCTTTCCATGCTGTTCTACTCGGGTCTGTTCCTCGGGGTAGGTGAAGTGGCAAATATGGTGGGCGTGGCGCTGGCTGTGCCCATAACCAAGCGGCTCGGCAAGAAACCCACGTTCATCATGGTGGACGCGCTTCTCATCCTGTTCAGCATAGTGTTCTTCACCTGTTCGCCCGACAGCAATGCCGGTCTGCTGCTCATGCTCCTGCTGCAGATGGTGATTTCGGTGCTCACGGGTGTGATGTCTCCGCTTGTGTGGTCGATGTATGCCGACGTCAGTGATTACTCCGAGCTGAAATACCGCACTGCCTCTACCGGCCTGATATTCTCGTCGGCCTCTATGGCGCAGAAATTCGGCGGTGCAATAGGCGGCGCGGCAGTGATGTGGCTTTTGCACGGGTTCGGTTATGTGGAAGGCAGCGCATCGCAGCCGGCAGGTGCTGTGGAATGCCTGTGGTGGCTCATGACGTTCATACCGGCCGGAGTGGCCTTGCTGTCGATGGTGATAGTGTGGCTGTATCCGCTCAACACACGTCGTGTCAATGATATAGTGGCGCAGCTCAGCGTGGCTCGCCGCGGTGCTGCGGATGTTGCGGCCGCAGATGCGGCCGCCGACAGTGCCGAAAAGGTGGATTTATGAATATGACAGAAAAAGAGATAAAGCTCGCGGCGCAATTGCGCCGCGAACTTCTTGAAGAATTGCAGGACAACATCCTGCCATACTGGGCCGGACAGATGACCGACCTTCGGGGCGGCTTTTACGGACGCCGCGACGGCAGCGGCTCGCTGGATGCCGACGCGCCTAAAGGCGCTGTGCTGAACGCCCGCATCCTCTGGACTTTTTCCGCGGCATACCGTGTGCTGCGGCGTCCCGAGTATCTTGAAACGGCCACGCGTGCCAAACGCGAGATTATCGACCGGTTCTACGACCACGAATATGGCGGCGTGTTCTGGAGTCTGAATGCCGACGGCACTCCCCTCGACACTAAAAAGCAGTTCTATGCCATAGGATTTGCCATTTACGGGCTCAGCGAGTACGCCCGTGCCACGGGAGGCGATTCCGAAGCGCTCGATTATGCGCAGAGGATGTTCCGCGACATAGAGGAGCACAGCCGCGACAGGGTGCGCGGCGGCTATATGGAGGCAGCCCGCCGCGACTGGGCGCCGATAGCCGACATGCGCCTGAGCGCCAAAGATGACAACGCGTGCAAGACGATGAACACACATCTGCACATCATAGAGCCTTACACCAATCTGCTGCGTGTGTGGCCGGATGCCGGACTGCGCGAGGCCACGGCCTCGTTGCTGCGCCTTTTCCTCGACACGTTCGCTGGGCAGGGCGCCCGCGGCCATCTCGGTCTGTTTTTCGATGAGGACTGGCACCGGCAGGACGCGGAGATAAGCTACGGACACGACATCGAAGCCTCATGGCTGATGCTTGAGACCGCCCTGGTGCTCGGCGATGCCGACCTGCTCGACCGCACCATGACGGCCACGCGCCGCATAGCCGATGCGGCCGCAGAAGGGCGTTGCTTCGACGGTTCGATGGTGTACGAACGGCATGCCTCCGGGCGCTACGACAACGACAAGCACTGGTGGGTTCAGGCCGAGAACGTAGTGGGGCAAGTGTACCAATATATATTCCACCATCGGGACACGTATCTGCCCATGGCCATGCAGTCGTGGCGCTACATACGCGATAATATAGCCGACCGCGAGCATGGCGAATGGCTGTGGAGCCGCCGTGGCGCGGAACCCAACCGCACCGACGACAAGGCCGGGTTCTGGAAATGCCCTTACCACAACGGACGCATGTGCCTTGAAGTGGCAGAGCGCCTTGAACGGCTGCTTTGACGATGAAAAAGTGATAATCGGGCGTGTTTAGCGCCCGATTATTTGTAAACTATCGCATTTATTGTTACTTTTGCTGCTGATTTCTAAGCGTTGGCCCGATACTCTCAGAAAAATACAGGGCTGACGCCGACAAGTCTATTCCCAACATTATCACTTATCCAGTTATTATACATGAACAAATTTCTACTCACAGCGGCAGCTTCGGCAATGACTTTGTCGTCGATAGCTGCTCCTCAGGCCGATGCGGCGCGTGCCCGTCAGGCCGCATTGTTCCGCTTCGCGCCTCAGGCCGACGCAGTGCTCACAAGTACTGCCGGAGCCGGCTCCGGCTTTGAGAACCTCCGTGCCGGTCGCTCTTTGGCCAAAGAGGTGACTGTCGACGTACATTCGCTTCCTGCGGCAAGCCAGACCAACTATCTGAATGCACCCAATGGCGAAACGTGGTTCTACACACTCGAGAACATAAGCGAAATCGTGGACCATGGCTCATACCAGGAAGAAGTAATTTCCGGCTTCAAGATAAATGTGTACGATGCCGATTTCCAGCTGAAAGGTTCTGTCGAGGACGAAATCGAACTTGCCGATGGCGAGGTGCGTGTGGCACAGATAAGCGTAGGTGCGCAGCTCACCCAGAAGTTCTTCAACTACGACACTAACTACGAACTGATGGTGGGCGTGGCATGCAACACCGAGTATTATGTTGTAAATTACCATACGTTCGTTTATTCCATCGCAGGCAGCAAGACCGAGACGGAGCATATTGCGCAGATTCCGGGATATTACGTATCTGCCATCAACACGTCGACGGATTCCTGGAGCGAGAAGTTCTGGATCACATTCATGACCGAGGAGGACTCGGAAACTCCCGAAGTAGGAGGCGTTATGAATGTAATGGACTATGAGTTCCGCACCTACAAGGCTGCCGGCTATGGCGGTCTCGGCGATCCGGTGCTCACCACCCGTGTGCCGGGTATCTGCATAGGTGGCGAACATGCCGTTCCATTCATTGCTTCGCAGCACGGCGGCATCCCTTACTTTGCAGTGAACGGTCTTAAATACAGCTGGTTCGAAGATCCGAATGACTTCACTAACGAGAATCCCACCCAAGGCAATGAACTTGTCGTGGACATCTATGCTCCGGCTTCGTCGTGGGCTTCCACGGTAGAGAAGTACAGCACCACGACCATTCCTATGTCCGATGTGTCTCTCGACAACCGTTACTTCCTCTATCTCGGAGGCTTTTCTTATGAAGACGACCTGTCGTTCGACCGCTATGACACAGACGGTGCGCCGGCTCTTATCATAACCAAGGAACACCACATTTCCGCCAGCGACTCTTACAATTACGACTACGATGTGTACAAAGCAGCTGCAAAAGGCGAAACCGTTGCGGCGTCGCATCTGCTGAATTTTGCCACGGGTGTGGACGGCGGCTATTTCATGAACGACATACCCGGATACGACCCGCAGGTGATGTTTGCCAAAGTCGACGGAGCTTCTTACAGACTTGATTTTGTTAGTCTTATTTCGGGTGAAGTCGAGCACTCCATAAAAGCTTCCCAGAGCGGAATGTCGCTTACCTCGTCCACCGAGCGAGTGGCTTTCGGCGATTCTTACCTTTATGTGGCCGCGCAGAACCATGGTGAAAGCCAGGCCAACGGCGATGTGTACACCTTTGTGGCATATTTCAACACCGACGGCACCTTGCACCACGTTGACAAGCTCAATATGGGCAAGGACGTGGATATGGCTCAGGTATACATAGCACCCGATGCGTTCAACCCGTATATTTTCAACCTGGACGACAAGCGTGAATATATGGTGCTTCTGAAGCGTAAGAACGAAGACGACAAAACACGCAACCATGAGGAACTGATGGTGCTCAGCGAAGACCCTGCCGACGCTCCTCTCTTTGTGGTGGCTTCGTCGGAAGAAAACGGGGTTCTGTCTTCGATGTTCTATGCCAACCTTGACACGGACAACCCCCGCCTCGTCATCATCACCCAGAAAGACGGCAAGTTCATCACTTCTGCCTATGCTTTGCCTCTCGAATTGTTCACCAAAGGCGACGGCACGGTCGATAATCCTTATGAAATCGTGACGGCGGGCGGCCTGCAGCAGTTGAAGGCTCATCCTGCGGCACATTTCGCTCTCGGATGCGACATTGATGCTGCCGGAGTGGAAATGTCTGTTTCCAATTTCGATTTCAGCGGCTCGCTTAACGGACGCGGCCACCACATCAGCAATCTTACGCTCAGCGGCAGCGCCCTTGTGCCCGCACTTTCACGTGCGTCTACAGCCGACGAGCTTTCTCCTGCCGGCTCCATTTGCGACATCGTGTTCGTGGATCCCGTGTATAATGACATAAAAGAAGGAAGCGGCTTGCTCGTCAATGAGATGCGCGGCGGTGTCGTACGCAATGTTCATGTCTATGGCGGCCGTTACAGCGGCGGCTCTTATGGCGGTATAGTCGGCTCGGCCTACCTCGGCTCCGTAATCGAGGAAAGCTCTGTGAACGCCGAAATGGAAGGCGAATCGATAGGCGGTGTCGTATACAACACACGCACCGGTACAACTGTGCGTGCATGCGCTTTCAGCGGAAGCATAAAAGGCACCGAGACCATCGGCGGTATCGTGGCTTCGTTCGACAACGCCGACGACGTGGTGGAAAACTGCCATGTCAATGCCGAAATCATAGGTGAAAACACCATCGGCGGCATAGCCGGCGCATCCGGCCACGGCGCCATACGCTTCTGCCATGTGGAAGGAAGCCTTACCGCCACCAAAGCACCCCAATGGGGCGGAGGCCCGAAAACAGGCGGCATAGTGGGCAACCTCTCCCTGCTCGCATCTTCCGGCGAGACCGGCGAAGGCTCGTCGACAAACGGAACGGTGGCAGTGGAAGGATGCTATGTGAACCTTTCCTCCATGACCTATACCGGCCAGCCCTCACAGAGCGAGGACTATCCCGGACAGAACAGCACGATGCACCGTATCGTAGGCGGCAGCGTGGCCAATATGGAACCCGAAATCATCGGCTACGATAGCGAGTGGAATCCCATCTACAGCGACGAGAAGCAGGTTGAGAAAGGGCTTAAGGACAACTACGCTGTGTCCACTCTTGCCATTGTGGAGGAGGGTATTGCCGACGACACAGCCACAACGGAAGGCAAGAGCGTCGCTGCCGGCGAGACGGGCATGGAATTCTTCTCGGGCCTCGGATTCTGTTATGGCTATGACAGCGAGAACCCCTGGAGCTTTACCGGCGACCAGACAAAGCCTGCATTGTATTTCGAAGGTGGCCTCCTCTTGATTAACCCTGCCGAAGCCACCATCGACCTTAACGCGGAAATAGACCTCGACATCACTTGCAAAGGCGGTGAAATCACAGAAGCCGCTCTCGAAGGATTCAGCATGGAAATCTCCGACGAAAGCGTTCTTGAGGTTCTTGACATGGGAATGCGCGGAGAAGGCAAAATCGAAGGTATATATCTCACTGTCAAAGGTGTCAAGGGCGGCACGGCAGTGGTTACTGTCAACCTCAACGGCAAGAGCGTCAAGAGCACCATTACAGTGAAGGCTCAGGATGGCATTTCCGATGCCGTTGCGGAATCGTCCTCCATCAGTTTCGACGGCCGCACCGTGCTCGCAGAAGGATGCAGCATCGACGTCTTCACGACCATGGGCGTGAAGGTGCTCGGCGGCAACGACAGCCTTGACCTTGGCCGTCTCGGACAGGGTATCTACATCGTCAGCGCCACGGCTGCCGATGGCTCTGCAAGCACTCTTAAAGTGAACGTGCGCTAACGTTCGGCTTCAATATCCTCACCAGCGCCCGGCGTACAAAACACGCCGGGCGCTTTTCGTACTTTTGCATGTTATGCTCGGCAAAACTCAAATAGATTTGGTTTTGCACTCGACTTATCCGTATATTTGACTGCGTCCTATATACTTTCGCTCGGCAGAACCAAATAATTTTGGTTTTGCACTCGACTTATGCGTATATTTGCATGCGGAAAGCGCATTGTCATGAGATTTTCATGCAGACGCTAAAACGGAATAACCTTAAATCAAGATATGAGATACGTAAAATCAATATTATTTGCATCCGTCGCGGTTGTGGCATCCATTACGGCTGCCGCCAACGACTGGGAGAACCCTGCCGTGTTTGCCGAAGGCAGACTGGCTCCGCGCGCCACCGCGCATCCTTACGACAGCAAAGACGCCGCCCGCGAGGGCAACTATGAGGCATCGCCATATTACCGCTCGCTGAACGGTACATGGAAATTCCGCTTCTCGCCTAAACCGGCCGACCGCCCTGCCGATTTCTACAAGACCGGCTACGACACATCGGCGTGGGACGACATAGCAGTGCCATCCAACTGGGAGATGCAGGGCTACGGAACGCCTATCTATACCAATGTGGTGTATCCTTTTCCTCAGAATCAGCCGCACATCCCGCACGGCGACAACCCTGTGGGCAGCTACAAGCGTACATTCGAGCTGCCTGAGCAGTGGGACGGGCGGCATACGATACTGCACTTCGACGGCAGCACCGCCGGAATGTATGTGTGGGTCAACGGTCACAAGGCAGGCTATGTGCAAAGCACGAAAAACCCGGCCGAATTCGATATCACGGAGTGGGTGCGCCAGGGCGTCAACGACATAGCATGCGAAGTATACCGCTGGACCGACGGCTCCTACCTTGAAGATCAGGACTTCTGGCGTCTGTCGGGCATAGACCGCAACGTGTACCTCTACAGTGTGGCTCCCGTGCGCATACTCGATTTCTTCGCTCGTCCGGGTCTGGACGAAGGCTACCGCAATGGTGTGCTCGACGTGGATGTCACTTTGGCCAACTATGGCGATAAAAAGGCTTCGCCCCGTCTGGAAATAGAACTTTACGATGCCGACGGAAAAGAAATGCTGAAAATGGGTCGGATTATGGGTGTCGGCGCCGACGGCACGGCGGAAGTTTCTTTCGGCGGCAAACTCAAAAACGTCAGAAAATGGAGTTGTGAGACGCCGTATCTGTACACGCTCGTGCTCACCCTGACGGAGAACGGCAAGGTGCTTGAAAGCACTTCGGCACGCATCGGATTCCGCAAGGTGGAAATCAAGGACAGCCAGCTGATGGTGAACGGAAAGCCAGTGGAAGTGCATGGCGTGAATCTGCACGAACATCACCAGAGTGCCGGACATGTAGTGGATCGCGAGACGATGATGAAAGACATCCGCACCATGAAGCAGCACAATATCAACGCCGTGCGCACGAGCCACTACCCGCAGTCGCCGCTGTGGTATGAGCTTTGCGACCGCTATGGCATTTATCTTGTCGACGAGGCCAATGTCGAGATTCACGGCTACGGGTCGTCGCCGTGGGCCAAGGTGGAACCGGGTGTGCATCCCGCCGCCACCGAATCGTGGAAAGCGTCGATTCTCGACCGCGAGTACGCTCTCGTCGAGCGCGACAAAAACCATCCGAGCGTGATTGTATGGAGTCTCGGCAACGAATGCGGCAACGGCTCCAACTTCGAGGCCGCATACGATTGGATAAAAGGCCGCGACAACACCCGTCCCGTGCAGTTCGAGCAGGCGGTGGAGGGGCGCATCACCGACATCGTGTGTCCGATGTACCCCGACATTCGGGGCATGAAGGAATACGCCTCGCGCAAGAATCCCGGACGTCCCTATATCATGTGCGAGTATGCCCACGCCATGGGCAACAGCAGCGGCAACTTCCAGGAATATTTCGACATCATCCGCTCCAGCAAGCAGATGCAGGGCGGCTTCATATGGGACTGGGTGGACCAGGGCCTGCTCACAAAAGATGAGAACGGCGATGCATACTGGGCTTATGGCGGCGACTTCGGCGCCTACAACTATTACCACGACGAGAACTTCTGCATCAACGGTCTTGTGCAGCCCGACCGCACGCCTCATCCGGGGCTTTCCGAAGTGAAAAAAGTGTATCAGGACATACGCTTCGCACCGGCCGACCCTGCTCACGGCGATTTCATTGTCGAAAACCATTTCCACTACCGCAACCTGCGGGATTATGAACTGCGCTGGCGGCTCACCGACGGCGAGGGCATGATCGTGGCCGACGGTGTGATGCCCATCGTGGATCTGCCTGCCGGAAAAAGCATGCGCCTGCACGCCGACGTGCCCGAAGTGGAAGCCGGCAACGATTATTTCCTGGCGGTATATGCCCATACGCGTAATGGCGACGAAATCATCCCTGCAGGCCATGAAGTGGCACGCGAGGAGTTCGTTTTCGGCGAACGTCCCTCCGTCCTCCCTGCCGCGCAGGGAAAGCCTGTGCAGGCTAAGAAAGAAGGCCATGAATATGTGTTTGACTGCGACGGAGGCGTGCGTATCGCTTTCGACGCCCGCAACGGCAACCTGCGTGACTATAGCGAGAACGGACGCCGTGTGGTGGATGCCATGACGCCTTCGTTCTGGCGAGCCCCCACCGACAACGACTGGGGCAACAATGCCCACCGCCGCCTCAATGCATGGCGCTATGCGGCCGAAAACCGCCGCTGTACGGGTGTCGCCGTGGACGGCAATACCATTCGTTCGACCTACCGCATGCCCGAAGCCGATGCCGTGCTGGCAGTCGCGTGCAAAGTTTACTCCGACGGCAGTATGGACGTGGACGTAGACCTTGACGGCGGCGACGATATGCCCGAAATGTTGCGCATCGGCATGCAGCTGCGTCTCGGACGCCACTACGACAATTTCAGCTATGTGGGCCGCGGACCCGTGGAAAACTATTCCGACCGCAACACTGCTGCTTTCATGGGCACATGGGGCGGAAAGGTGGCCGACGAGTTCTTCCCGTACATACGTCCGCAGGAGACTGGCAACCACACCGATGTGCGCATGGCATCGCTCACCGACGGTGCGGGACGCGGAGTGCGGGTGTGGGGCGCGCAGCCGCTCAATGTCAGCGCTCTCGACGTCACACCCGCCGACCTTGACCCCGGCATGGCCAAGCATCAGATGCACAACAGCGACGTGCGCCACAGCCGCAGCAGCGTCTACCTCAACGTCGACCTGGCACAGCGCGGTCTCGGAGGCGACGACACATGGGGCCGCCCTCCGCATGAGCCTTACCAGCTAAAGGACAAGCACTACAGCTACAGCTTCCGCATAGCGCCCGTGCGCTTCAAATCGTCGGCATCAAAACCATAGCGCTGTTTTTTATGTTTTATTGGCATGAAGACGGAAAAAGGGAATTCATCACTGCATAGCCGCCTTACCCTCACGGGGCTGCTCGTGACCATAGGCATAGTGTTCGGCGATATTGGCACATCGCCGCTGTACGTAATGAAGGCCATAGCCGGGGCGAATCCTTCGCTTGGAGAAGATTATGTGCTCGGGGCTGTGTCGTGCATCATCTGGACGCTCACATTGCAGACTACTGTGAAATATGTGCTTATAGCCCTGCATGCCGACAATAAAGGCGAGGGAGGCATTCTCGCTCTTTTCGCCCTGCTGCGAAAAATGCCTAAACGGTGGCTGTATGCCGTGGCGGCCATAGGCGCCGGAGCACTCATCGCTGACGGCATGATAACTCCGGCCATCACCGTATCGTCGGCCATAGAGGGTCTGGACATAATGTTCCCGTCCGTGCCTGCGCTGCCGGTGGCCGTCGGGGTGATAATCCTGGTTTTTATTATGCAGCAGGCGGGTACCGGGCGGATAGGACGCTTGTTCGGACCTTTCATGCTCGTGTGGTTCCTTACGCTCGGGGTGCTCGGCGTATGTTCCATAGGCGCGTGGCCGTCGGTGTTCAAAGCGTTCAATCCATTGTATGCCGTGAGACTGCTCGTCAGTTCGCCGGAATGGTTTCTTGTGCTTGGCGCTGTGTTTCTGTGCACTACTGGCGCGGAGGCGCTGTACTCCGACCTCGGCCACTGCGGACGCAAGAACATAACGGCGAGCTGGATGTTTGTCAAGGCGATGCTGATTCTCAACTATCTCGGGCAAGGGGCATGGCTTATCTCGACGGGGCATGCGGCCACGAATCCTTTCTATGCCATAATGCCAGGATGGTTTGTGCCTGTCGGAGTCGTGATGGCCACTGGAGCAGCCATTATAGCGAGCCAGGCCTTGCTGAGCGGAGCTTTCACTATCTTTTCCGAAGCGATAAACCTCGATTTCTGGCCCAAACTTAAAATAAAATATCCCACCACGGAGAAAGGGCAGCTTTATGTACCGGCGGTGAACTGGGCGCTCCTTGCAGGCTGCCTGCTCACGGTGGCCTTGTTCCGTGATTCCGGCCATATGGAGGCGGCGTATGGCCTTGCCATCACCGTTGCGATGCTGATGACGACTGTGCTTCTTGCGCTATGGCTGCGGAGCAGAGGCGTGTCGGCAGTGCTGTGTGTTGTGTTCTTCTCTGTATTCGTGACCATCGAGGGGCTTTTCTTCGTGGCCAATATGTTCAAATTTGCCCATGGCGGCTGGTTCACTCTGCTTGCGGGAGGCATTGTGGCGGCAGTAATGATGGTGTGGTATAAGGCCACTCGCGTGCGTTCGCGCTATGTCGACTACCGCAGCATGGACGAATGCGCCCCGGTAATCATAGACATAAAGAACGACGGAGGCATTCCGAAATACGCGTCCAACCTCGTCTACCTCAGCCGTACGCCCGAAACGGGTCTTATAGAAAGCAAGATTTTCTATTCGATAGCCAACAAGCAGCCCAAGCGGGCCGACCATTACTGGTTTGTGCACATCGATTTCACCGACGAGCCGTATACGCTGGATTATTCCGTGAAGATAATAGCGGATGAAAGCATCTATGCCGTGACTCTACGGCTCGGATTCCGCGTGGCGCCACGTGTGAGCGTGTATCTGCGCCAGATAGTGGAGGACCTTGTGGCCGCCGGGCATCTTGACCTTCGCAGCGGCTATGAATCCTTGCGCCGGCGCGGCATTCCCGGCGATTTCCGCTTCATAATCCTGCACCGCATATTCTCTCCGTCAAGCATGTGCGGCAAAGGCGAGGCAAGGCTGATGCGTGCGCATTCGTGGCTCCGGCGCCTCGGCATTTCCGATCGTGACGCCCTTGGCCTCGACACAAGCATCGTGGCGGCAGAAACGGTGCCGCTTATCATCAACACATCCCCTGGACGCCGCATAGTGGCACGGGAGTGAGCGCAACCCGACAGCGCTGGTGCATCAGGAGGCGGAAGCCTCCTGATTTTTTATATTTTTAGTTAATGCACGCGCGCAGTGTGGCGGAAAATTCGTATCTTTGCAGCAGGATAAAAAAATTGAACCAATATAATTTAACTCACAAACACTCAACAGAGTCAAAATTATGAAAATCGAAAAAATCATCGGTCGTGAGGTGCTTGACAGCCGCGGCAATCCCACTGTAGAAGTAGACGTGATCCTCGAAAGCGGCGCACGCGGTCGCGCTTCCGTTCCTTCGGGCGCATCCACCGGCGAAAACGAAGCTCTCGAGCTCCGCGACGGCGACAAAGGTCGCTACATGGGCAAAGGCGTGCTCAAAGCCGTAGCAAACGTTAATGGACCGATCGCTGAAGCCCTCGTAGGCATGAGCGCTCTCGACCAGATTGCTATCGACGAGGCTATGCTCGCCCTCGACGGCACCGACACCAAGAGCAACCTCGGCGCCAACGCCGTTCTCGGCGTGTCGCTCGCTGTTGCCAAGGCTGCTGCCGACTACCTCGACCTGCCCCTCTACAAATACATCGGTGGCTGCAACACCTACGTGCTGCCCGTGCCCATGATGAACATCATCAACGGCGGCGCACACTCCGACGCCCCCATCTGCTTCCAGGAATTCATGATTCGCCCCATCGGCGCAACCAGCTTCCGCGAAGGCATCCGCATGGGCACCGAAGTGTTCCACAACCTTAAGAAAGTGCTCCACGACCGCGGACTCAGCACCGCAGTGGGCGACGAAGGCGGTTTCGCTCCCGCTCTCGACGGCACCGAGGACGCTCTCAATGTAATCATCAAGGCTATCGAAAAAGCAGGCTACGTGCCCGGCAAGGACGTGACCATCGGTCTTGACTGCGCTTCCAGCGAATTCTACGTTGACGGCGTTTACAACTATCAGGAGCTCAAAGACGGCACCAAGAAAGAAGCCAACGGCCAGAAACTCACCCGCGAACAGCAGGCTGAATACCTTAAGGGCCTCGTTGAGAAATATCCTATCGACTCCATCGAAGACGGCATGGCCGAAAACGACTGGGAAGGCTGGAAGATTCTCACCGACCTCATCGGCGACCGTTGCCAGCTCGTGGGCGACGACCTGTTCGTTACCAACGTGAAATACCTCAAGAAAGGTATCGAAACCGGCTGCGCTAACTCTATCCTCGTGAAGGTTAACCAGATCGGCTCGCTCACCGAAACCCTCCGCGCCGTAGAACTCGCTCAGCGCAACGGCTACACCGCCGTTATCTCGCACCGTTCCGGCGAAACCGAGGATGCTACTATCGCCGACATCGCAGTGGCTACCAACGCCGGACAGATCAAGACCGGTAGCGCAAGCCGTTCCGACCGTATGGCCAAATACAACCAGCTGCTCCGCATTGAGGAAGAACTCGGTGCTGCCGCTGCTTACGGCTACGGCAAAAAGACAAAACGCGCCGAATAATCCTGCTGCGTTTTCATTTAAAAAGATGGCTGTGCTTCTGCGCAGCCATCTTTTTTATTATTCCGCCCTTCTTGGGGATAGCGTCTTGTGAAAGTTTAGTATACAAATGAGCCGGAGTGTACCCGAATATGGTGATGGCTCATTGTGCGGTGTTCTAACTTTGCATCGTAAACATAAAAACGACACCATTATGTCATTACTTGACCCTAACGACACCACATGGCGCCCGCGTCGCGGTTTTTGGGACAACGCCGACGATACGCCGAAGCGTAAGTCTGCCGACAGCCGATGCACCCGGCCTGAAGAATGTGTTTCTCAGAATGCGGATTGCGGACAGAGTCGCAAGTGCATATCAATACTCGACCCTGCCAATACGACATGGCGTCCGCGCGATAATTTTTGGGATGGATTCGATGATGCGCCGAAGCGCAAGTCTGCCGAAAAGCGGAGTGCTCCGGCTGGTAAAACGGCATTGCCTCCCGAACCTGTATCTGTCGCTGCACCTGTTGCGCAGCAGGAGCCTGTAGCCGTTGTCGAACAGGATGTTCAGGAGGATGAGGGCAAGGAGAAAGAATCGGTGTTTGTTGCCGCAGACTCAATGGAATGCGGCGGATTCATCACCGGAATAAAGCAACGGCGCGGTGAAAAACCGTTTCCGAGATATTTGTCGCCGTCAGCGAAAACAGCAGCCCGTTGCCGCTTGCGGCAACGGGCTGCGATAAGGGCCGGTCCATGAATGCTCTTTAGCTTCTAAGTTTGATTAATAAAAGAGCACATTGACATTGTGGGAAAAATCAGGCTTTGTCGCCGAACAGCCCCTTGATGGAGCCGATGGATGAGAGCACAGACGAAGCCTCGTAGGGGATGTAGACGGTCTTGTTGTCTTTGCCGGTAGTCATCTCGCGCAGGGTTTCGATGTATTTCATGGCGAGCATGTAGGTGGCGGGGTCGGTCTGCGTGTTGCTCACAGCCTGCGCCACGCGCAGGATAGCGTCGGCTTCGGCCTGCGCGTTGAGGATAATGGCTTGTGCTTCGCCTTCGGCCCGCAGAATCTCTGACTGCTTGATGGCTTCGGCTTCATTGATTTTTGAGGCTTTCTCGCCTTCCGAGCGCAGGATGAGCGAGCGCTTTTCGCCCTCGGCGTTGAGGATTTCGGCACGGCGGTTGCGCTCGGCCTGCATCTGTTTTTCCATGGCCACGCGCACGCTTTCGGGGGGCGTGATGTCCTGGAGTTCCACGCGGTTCACCTTCACGCCCCATTTGTTGGTGGCGTCGTCGAGAATCACCTGTAGTTTTGAGTTGATGGTGTCGCGAGAGGTCAGTGTCTCATCCAGCTCAAGTTCGCCTATCACATTTCGCAGCGATGTCTGTGTCAGTTTCTCGATTGCGTTTGGCAGGTTGTCGATTTCGTAGACGGCCTTTTTGGGGTCGACAATTTGGAAATAGAGCAGGGCGTTGATTTCGGTAGTCACATTGTCGCGTGTGATTACTTGCTGCGACGGGAAATCATACACTTGTTCTCGCAGGTCGAGTATTGGCGACGATGTCATGCGCACATACACGCGTCCGCCCACGCCGGTTTCCACGCGCCGTGTGTATATCGTCTTGGGCTTGTCGATGAAAGGGATGATGAAATTCAGTCCGGGGGCAAGCACGCTGTGGAAGCGGCCGAGGCGCTCTATTACACAGGTTTCGGACTGCGGCACCACGCGAACGCCGGCTGAAATGATGACGATGGCCAGCACCACGAGTATGGCGGGCAGAATCAGGGATGTGAAGTCCATGGCATTATTTGATTTTTTCTATTGTGAGAATGATACTGTCGTAGGAATGGATGCGCACGCGGTCGCCCACAAGGAAACTCTCCTGAGGGTGACGTGCGCGTGCCTGCCAACTGTCGCCGTCCACTTTTACGCGGCCGGTCATGCCGGGCTCTACACTTTTGGTGACGACGGCCTCTTTTCCTATAAGGGCCTCCATGCCTGTGCGCAGGTTGTCGCCGCTACGTTCGGCAAAACGCGCGTGCATACTTTTGAAGTATGGCACAAGCACAAGATAGGCGACGACCGACGAAACGGCGAGGATTCCGAGCTGGGCCGGCATCCCGCAACCTGTGAGCGAGGCCGCAAGCGCAGCCACGCTGCCGATGGCGAGGCATAGTGTCCACACCATCTGTGAAAGTATTTCGATAATCACGAGCACAGCCGCGACTATCAGCCATATAATCCATGTAGTCATGCCGTAAAGATAGTAATAAAAGCTAAAAAGTGCAAGAAATGATGCCAAAAAACATCAATTTTTGCATTTTTGCTTTTATTTCAAATTACTTTAGGCACAATGCGGAAGTCGGGCTAAGTGTTGTCAGTTGTCTCCTGAAAGATATTTTTCTGCTGTGCTGACAAGTGTTGCCGCCTCCATCTCGCCGCTTTGACGCCACATTTCGCGTCCGTTGCGGTAGACGATGAATGTGGGCACGCTTTGCACTCCGGCTTCGTCGGAGGCTTTGGGCTCTTTGTCTATGTCGAACTGGTAGACGGGCACCTGTTCGCCGAGCAGTTGTTTCACTTGCTCTACAACGGGCATCATGCGCTGGCAGTGGGGACACCACGATGCGTAAAACTCGACTAAAACGGTTCCGGTGTGGTGGGTGATTGCTTCGTAATCCATATTATTGCGGTGTTTGTGTTGAAATATGCTAACACCGCCGCGCCGCGTATTGTTGGTGCGATAAGGATTTTTAAGATGCTGCTCGGTACGCTTCGTATTTTATCTGCTCTTTCGCAGCACCATGGCGCTGCGCGCGGGCAGGTAGAGGCGCAGCCATTCCACTCCGTGCGGTGCGTAAAGGGGGTCGGACTGAGTGAGATGCCTTACCGTTTCGTCAACGTTGCCGTAACCGCCGAAAGAAGGGCTGTCGGTGGTGAGGACCGTGCGGTAAGTGCCGCCGGGGGCGAGAATGCCGTAGCCGTCGTAGCTCTTGTCGGGGCTGAAGTTGAACACGAACACGAGGTTGCCGCGCATGAAAGCCAGCACCTGGTCGTCGTCCTTTTCCCAAAGCTTGCGCACGGGTAGTGCCTGGAAATTGTGCACGCCGCTCACAAGCTGAACCATGGCGTTGTCGAAGTCGTTGAGGTAGACGTATTTAAGTTCTTCGCGGTCCACGAGATTCCATTGGCGTCGCGCGTATTTATAGCTCCATCCGTTGCCTTCCCGCGGAAAGTCTATCCATTCGGGGTGACCGAATTCGTTGCCCATGAAGTTGAGGTAGCCGCCGTTGATTGTGGCGAGTGTGACGAGACGTATCATTTTGTGCAGCGCGATGCCGCGTGCCACTGTCATGTCGTCGTCGTTTTTCATCATGTGCCAGTACATCTTGTCGTCGATAAGGCGGAATATCACGGTCTTGTCGCCCACGAGAGCCTGGTCGTGGCTTTCCACGTATGAGATGGTCTTTTCGTCGGCGCGGCGGTTGGTGAGTTCCCAGAATATCGAAGTCGGATGCCAGTCTTCGTCTTTCTTTTCTTTGAGGGTCTTTATCCAGTAGTCAGGGATTCCCATTGCCATGCGGTAGTCGAATCCCATACCGCCGTCGGCCACGGGCACGGCAAGTCCGGGCATGCCGCTCATTTCCTCGGCGATGGTTATGGCATGACGGTTGAGGCTGTGGATTAACTTGTTGGCGAGAGTCAGATAGCATATGGCATTTGTGTCCTGAGCCCCGTTGTAGTAGTCGCCATAGCTGCCGAAAGCCTGTCCGAGGCCGTGGTTGTAGTAGAGCATCGATGTCACGCCGTCGAAGCGGAATCCGTCGAAGCGGAATTCCTCCATCCAGTATTTGCAGTTGCTGAGCAGGAAGTGGAGCACCTCGTCCTTGCCGTAGTCGAAGCAAAGCGAGTCCCATGCGGGGTGTTCGCGGCGGGCGCCTTGGTAGAAGTATTGTGTGCCGGTGCCGTCGAGGCGTCCGAGGCCTTCGGCTTCGTTCTTTACGGCGTGGCTGTGCACTATGTCCATAATCACGGCTATGCCGGCCGCATGTGCGGCGTCCACCAGAGCCTTGAGCTGCTCGGGCGTGCCGAAACGGCTCGACGGAGCGAAGAAGTTGCTGACATGGTAGCCGAACGAGCCGTAATACGGGTGTTCCTGAATGGCCATAATCTGTATGGCGTTATAGCCGTCGGCTGCGATGCGAGGCAGCACGAGTTCGCGGAACTCGTCGTAGGTGCCCACGGCTTCGCGTTCCTGCGCCATGCCTATGTGGCATTCGTATATGAGCAGGGGTTTGGTGTCGGGCACGAAATTGTCGTGCTGCCATTCGTAGGCGGTGTCGGGATGCCATACCTGTGCCGAGAATATGGCTGTCTTTTCGTCCTGGACTACGCGCGTGGCATAGGCAGGGATGCGCTCGCCCGAGCCTCCGGGCCAGCTTACTATCATTTTGTAAAGTTGGCCGTGGCGGATGTCGTCGGGTGCGAGACGGAGCTCCCACACTCCGTGGTCGTCGATGCGTGTGGCAGCGTATTTCAGTTGCTGCTGCCACCCGGAAAAGTCGCCTGTGAGCACAAGTGAGGTGGCGTTCGGCGCCCATTCGCGGAACACCCAGCTGCCGTCGGCGCAGCGGTGGAGGCCGAAATAGTTGTGGGCGTTGGCGAAATCTGCCAATGAGCCGGCCTCTTTGGTGAGTTCCTTTTCCTTTCGCAAGGCTTCGGCGTGCCGCCCTTCTATAGCGTCGGCATAAGGCTCGAGCCACGGGTCGTTGCGCAGAATCGGAAGCAGTTTCTTTCGCGGTGCCTTTTTAGCTTGCGCTTTGGCCGTGCATTCTTTCTTATCCGTTTTTTTTCTGCTTTTTGCGGCAACGCCGCCTGTGGCTTTGGGCTTGGTGCTCATGGTGTGGGAAGTTTTGAAAATTCTGTCAGCAAAGATAGCGAAATATTGCTCAAACGAGCAATATTTTTGCACAATTTAGCCGATGGAAGCCACTGCTGATGTATATTTGGCCATGTTGCCGGCCTTGCGTATGGTCTTGGCGCATTTGTGGCCGATTTCGGCTTCAAGGTAGTCCCAGAACGGACGCATGGCGCTGAGTATCTGAGTGTCGCCACATAGTTTGCCTGCCCGAGCCTCGAGCACTGCTGCGTGCAGACTCAATATTGCAGATACGCGTTCGTCGCGCGTCCATTGCCTTCCGCTGAGCCATTCCGCCGCCAACGACGGGCGAGCCAGCAGGCCGCGTCCGGCCATTACCCCTTCGACGTGTGGAATAGCGAGGAGTCGGTCTATGTCGGCGGGCGTGAGGATGTCGCCGTTGAACACAACGGGGTGGGGCATGGCTGCGGCCGCTTCTGCAAATTCTCCCATGTGCAGCTCTCCGCCGTACTGCTGGCGCGCTATGCGCGGGTGTATTGTCACATGCGTGAGTGGCATGGCGGCTATGATGTCGGCCGATTCGCGCCATTGACCGGTAGAGTCTACGCCGAGACGCATTTTTATGGAGAACTTCATGTCCGGCAGCTGATTTATCCGTGTGGCCACTTGCCGCATCAGGTCGCGGCGCACGAGCGCTCCCGCTCCGCGTCCGTGGTGCACTTGAGGTGGAAACGGACACCCGAGGTTAAGGTCGATGCGCTTGTGGCCGGCGGCAGCGAGTGCGGACACGAGTATGTCGAATTCCGTTATGTCCCTGAATATTATCTGCGGAACAAGCGTGTATAAATCCGTCAATGCCGTTTCGCGGACATCCTTCGCGCGTACGCATCCTTTCTCCACCCGTGCGAATGGGGTGTAGTAGCAGCCTACACCGCCGTAGATGCGTGCATGCGCCTGACGCCATGCGGCGTCGGTGTATCCTTGCAGCGGAGCTGCCATGAATCGGGCATCTGGGCTCATATGGTGCATGATAGGTAGATGAAAGCCGCAGGCTCCGTGCGGAATCTGCGGCTAAAATTCATTGATTGTTTCTTTGCCATACTGCAATGTGATCCGGATGCGACTCGAACGCATGACCGTCTGCTTAGAAGGCAGATGCTCTATCCAGCTGAGCTACCGGACCATTTTAGGTTTTGCGATGCAAAGGTATGCTTTTTTTGCGACTTGTGCAACCGGCGTCTGAACTTTTGGCATCGCGCAGCGGTTGTAAATGTGAAAACTCACGATTTATAACTTAACAAATATAATTATGAATGATTTCAACGACTTAATCAACAGCGGCAAGCCTACTCTCGTCGACTTTTTTGCCACATGGTGCGGACCTTGCAAGATGCAGAGCCCTATCCTCGAACAGGTGAAGAACCGTGTGGGCGACGAGGCCAATGTGGTGAAGGTGGATATAGACCAGTACAGGGACATCGCCCACCGCTACCATGTGCAATCGGTGCCGACACTTATTGTATTCCTTAATGGCGAGCCTGTGTGGCGCGGCGTGGGTCTACATCAAGCCGATGTGCTGGAAGCGAAGCTTCGCGAACACATCGGCCGGTAATCGATAATATTTAGAGGTTGTTTAATAATCATTGTTAACGACAGGGTGGTGTATTTTATGTTAA
>ERZ777305.358-NODE-358-length-75632-cov-6.361155_pt1 | contig 75632 bp, 96 predicted proteins | sample MGYA00374965_ERZ777305 | MGnify/ENA primary metagenome ERZ777305 (study PRJEB29328, sample SAMD00013331) | mouse gut metagenome | study: EMG produced TPA metagenomics assembly of the Metagenome analysis of fecal microbiota from mouse which was promoted...
GCACGGTTTCCCCCTCCGCTGCCTTAGTACTGTATTAGACATGTAGGAGTGTGAGGCATAATATATCATGGCTATGCTCGGTAATTTTGTCTAAAGTATGCTAGTCTTACTCCACGGGTAATAGTAATTTGACATTCAAATCAGTAGCATCATGGGTAAAGGAGGTTGCTATGGTAGTACAGCTTTTATGTTTACGCCTAGAAGTGAAGTTGAATCCAATGGTTCGCTTACGCTTCGTGTTTAAGAAACGAAACAAAAAAGTTAGCGGCTGTAAAAACCGCTAGCTAACATAACTAACCCCATTCTCGCACAAACAAGGGACTGTGTCAACCTTTACTATCACCCGTTTCAATCATAGAAGCATACTATAACCAAAACTATGGAAAGCCAAATCAATCTCATCAAACAAAAAGTCAACGCCCTTCTTGGTCAAGAAAATTCCGGTCACGATATGGAGCACGTTAATCGCGTTCTTAAGCTTTCACTAAAATTAACCCAGCAAGAAAACGCCACCGACTGGCTCAACTATCTAGATAACTATCTCACAAAAAATGGAGGCACCGACCGGAATTGAACCGGTGTACGCGGTTTTGCAGACCGCTGCGTAACCACTCCGCCACAGTGCCATGCCTACATTCATCTTAGCACAAACCGTGCAAATTTTCCACCCACTCCGCCAAAAATATGCTACAATCGTAAGTAATATGAGTGGTAGGGTAATGATTGTGGGTACTGGTAATGTCGGTGCAAGCATCGCATTTGCAATGCTTAACCAGCGCACCCCCGTAGAAGAATTAATACTAACCGATATCGACACCGCCGACGCTGAGGGCGAGGTACTCGATCTCAGCGATGCTTTGGCGGTTGCTCCATCCTGGCTTAAAATTCGCGTCGGCGATTATCATGATGCGGCGAATTGCGATATCTGTATTTTGACCGCCGGCGCCAACCAAAAACCAGGCGAAACCCGCATCGATTTATTGCAAAAAAATGCCAGAATCACCAACGAGATCGTCGATCAAATCATGGCTTCTGGTTTCGACGGAATTTTCATTGTCGTTGCAAATCCGATGGACACTCTATCCTACCTCACTTGGCAATACTCTGGTTTACCAAGTGAGCGCGTTATCGGGACCGGCACTGTACTCGACTCCGCTCGCTTACGTCTCCAAATCGCTCGAGAGCTTGATGTCCACCCGAAATCCGTTCATGCCTATCAAATCGGTGAACATGGCGACAGCGAATTCTCTCTTTGGAGCAGTGCTAACGTCGGCGGTGAACCGCTCACTCAACTTCTTTCTCAGAGCAAACGCAACGAGATTGAAGATTTCGCTCGCACCGAGGCTTACGAAATTATCGAGAAAAAAGGCGCCACCCACTACGGTATTGGCGCCTGCACTGTCCACATCATCAATTGTATTCTCGGCGACGAACGCCGCATCCTCCCCGTATCCACCCTCGACGACTGCAATGATGTTTATTATGGTTTCCCAGCCGTTATCGGTAAATCTGGCGTTATCCGCCGACTCGAGCTCAAGCTCACCGAAGAAGAGGGAATCAAATTACAGCAATCTATCAATATCATCAAAAACACCCTCAAATCAATCAAGGAGTAACATGCTAAAATCCCCCAAGAGACCAAAATTCTTCACCCTATCTTTCTATTGTATCACACTTACTATAGTTTGTCAAGCGTTTTTGCCAGTTTTTGGGGCGCAAGCGGCCACCTACACCTCTAGCTCCAGCACTAACAACTTCTATTTTGAGGATTATCAAGCTGATTTTTACCTTAGTAAGGCCGAAGACGGCACCAGCCGTCTTCGTGTCGTTGAAGAATTTACCGCCGTCTTTCCAAAAATTAGCCAAAATCATGGTATCACCCGCGTTATCCCATACACCAACCAGGATGGCAAAAACCTTACCATGGTCAGCGACGATTACCTTGAAATCAACCTCTGGCACAATGGCAAAGAGGAGCGCCCTTACAAAATTGAAGGTGGCGAGGGCTATTTCACGGTTTATATCGGTGACGCCGATACTTATGTTCGCGGCGAACAAGTGTATAAACTCGAATACGAGTTCCGCAATGTTATCACCAAGTTTGACGAAGATGGCAAAGCTTGGCAAGAACTTTACTGGGATACTAATGGCAACGACTGGAAACAGCGGTTTGATAACGTCAACGTCAACCTCCACTTCGAGGACAGCGAGATTCAAGAGGCTTACACTGGCAACGTTTGGTGCTATGTTGGCCGTTATGGCAGCAGCGGACAAAATCGTTGCAAAATCAGCAAAACTTCTGACGGCCTCAACTTCCAAGCGAGCAAGTTATTATCAGGTGAGAACCTCACTTTTGACGTTGAACTTCAAGCCGACACTTTTGTAGTACCTGGCCAAGCCTATGACTACTCAGTCTTCATTGTCTTTATAGTCGAGTTACTAGTCGCCATCGCTATCCTTATCGCCTTCTTCGTTTGTTATCAGCAGTCCAAAGCCAAGCGCGAATATTATCAAGGGCTCTTTGTAAAACCAGAATATGCTCCACCCAAAGGTTCCACCGTAGCCGAAATGGCCGAGAACTACATCAAAAGTGGTTCGCTTGGCAATAGCAAAGTCGCCACCCTCATGGAACTCGCCGTCAAAAGCAAAATTGAAATTCGCAAGCTCGAAAGCAAATCCAAACTCGGCAAGAAAGCCAAAACTATGTGGCGCGTTCGTGTCAAGTCGATGGATTTATCCGCAGAACAAATCACAATGTTGCGCATCCTTGCTGGTGGAGATAATAATATCAGCGTTGGCGATGACATTGAAGTCAAGACCCACAGGGCCAATAATGCCCTCGTACAACTTGGACAAAAATTTAGCCGTCAAGTACGTGATTCATTGCGCAAAAAAGGCTTGCTCGAGTCCAACCCCAAAAAGTCCGTCAAAAGTACTGAGGAATCTTTTGCCAAAAATCCGTGCGGAGTTTTGGTCGGCATCGTTAGCATATTAGCTTTTGCTAGTATCTTCGTTGACATTTTCTTGCTAGCTGATGAGACTAGCTACCGCGCCATACTCGGCGGCACGCCACTCGTCATTCTCGTTGCTGCTTTCCCTTGGATCATGCTATTCATCTGTATCTTCCTCAGTTCCAAACTCAGCCCATACTTCACCATGACCGAAAAAGGTTTGATGTATTCCAAGTATCTTGACGGGATCAAACTCTACATCAAAATGGCCGAACAAGAGCGCATTGAGTTCCTTCAAAGCGTTAAAGGTGCTGATACATCGCACCAGGGAATCGTGAAACTCTACGAGAAGTTATTACCGTATGCCGTTATCTTTAAGCTAGAGAAGAGCTGGCTAAACGAACTCAGCCGTTACTATGAATATAAAGACGTGAGTGAGCCAACTTGGTATTATGGTATCGGCGCCTTCTCGGCTCATGAATTTAGTGCTGCCATGCTGGCCGCCAGCAGTTCAATTGCCACCAGTACCACTCATTCCACTACTAGCAACTCCAGCTCCGGGTTCTCCGGCGGCGGTGGAGGAGGTTTCTCCGGCGGCGGAGGCGGAGGCGGCGGAGGCGGAGGTTGGTAGACCGCCTCTCCTTCAATCAATTCATAACTGTGTTATACTATTATTATGTTAGATATTAATTTCATTCGGAACAATCAAGATTTAGTCGAAAAATCAACCCGCGAGAAGGGCTATCAAGCTGATATTCCTAGTTTATTGAAACTTGATGATGAGCGCAAAGCCATCCTACAAGAAGTCGAGGCCCTACGTCGCGAACGCAACGAAGTTGCTAGCCAGATGAAAGGTGGCAAACCAAGCGCCGAGCTCATTAGCAAGGGTAAGTCCATCAAAGAGAAACTCGCCGAAAAAGAACCACAATTGTCCGAAGTCGAACAACATCTATCAGAAATTCTCAAACAAGTTCCCAACATCATTTTTGACGATGTGCCACTAGGCGGAGAAGAGTGTAGTGTAGAAATCAGTAGCTGGGGTGGCAAGCCTGAACACGGCGTAGATCATCTCGATTATGCTACTAGTCGTAGCTGGCTCGATTTTGAACGTGGCGCCAAAGTTGCTGGAGCCAAATTCTATTATCTCAAAGACGGTTTAGCCCTGCTCGAGAATGCACTCTTACAATTTGGGCTCAAAAAGGTGACCGAACATGGCTTTCATTATATGACCGTACCCGACATGGTCTCAGGCAAAATCCTTGAAGGTTGCGGATTCAACCCCCGCAGTAGCGCCCAGAGTGACGAATATTATATTGAGGGCGAAGACCTTGCCATGATTGCTACCGCCGAAATGCCACTCACTGGCTATCATATGGACGAAATCATCGACGAAAAAGACCTTCCACTCTGCTATGCTGGATATTCGGCTTGTTTCCGTAAAGAGGCTGGTACTTATGGCAAATACACACGCGGTCTATTCCGCGTCCATCAGTTCAACAAGCTTGAAATGTACGTCTTTTGCTTACCTGAAAAGTCCAAAGAGACTCATGAGCAAATTCGTGAAATTGAAGAAGAAATCTGGCAAGAAATTGGCATTCCATATCGCGTCATTAATATCGCCGCTGGAGATTTAGGTGCACCGGCCGCCAAGAAATACGACATCGAATATTGGTCACCCGTCAATCAAAAATACCAAGAACTCACCAGCTGTTCCAACTGTACCGATTTTCAAGCACGTAGCCTCAATATTCGCGTCCGTCGCGAAAACGGCAATATCGAAGTCCTACATACTCTCAATGGCACTGCTATCTCCTTGGCTCGCACTATGGTCGCCCTGATTGAAAACTATGCCGAGCCTGATGGTAAGCTCAAAGTTCCCGCCGTTTTGCAACCTTATCTCGGCGGAGTGACCGAACTCTAAAATGACCAACGATACCAAGTCTACCTCAGAGAACACACCCCGCCCCAAGAATCGCTTTCATTTTCGCTCCGTCGTCAGCCTGGCCAACCGCAAGTTACCTATCCGTTTTGCAGCTATCGTTTTGGCTAGCTCCACCTTAGTCTCGGCATTGCTCGGTATCTTCCGTGATCGTTTACTCAACTCATATTATCTTGATACTTATCCCACCGGTATTGACGCCTATACCGCCGCCTTTACCATCCCAGATTTCTTGTTTTTCTTGCTCACCTCTGGTGCACTAGCAGTCAGCTTCATCCCGGTTTTTAATCAACGCCTCTCATCTGGTAACAAAAAGTCCGCTTGGGAACTCAGTTCTAGTCTACTGAACCTTATGGCTATCATGACATTGGTTGCATCTGTGTTAATTATGATTTTTGCCGAGCCACTAGTGCGTTATATTGTTGGCCCCGGCCTCGACGAATCTGGCACTATCCTAGCTATTAATATGATGCGCGTCATCGCTATCAACCCCTTCCTTTTCTCCATCTCAACCATTCTGTCTAGTATCCAACAGGCTCTTGGACGTTTTGTCTTCTACGCTCTCGCCCCAGCACTTTATAATGTCGGCATTCTAGTCGGTATTGTTTGGTTTACTGGTGGCATTAATCTCTTTGGCTGGCAAATCTTTGAAGGTGGTATTATGGGTGTTGCTCTCGGCGTGGTCTTTGGTGCTATTTTGCAAGTTATCGTCAGCCTTATTGGTCTTTTTGGCTTAGGCTTTGATTATGAGTTCAAAATCAACTGGAAAAACCAGGGTTTTCGCTCCGTGCTCAAGCTCTTACCCGCTCGTTCGCTCGACCAGGGAATCGATTACGCCAACACTCTAGTTACCACCAACCTTTCCTCACGCATGGGTGCTGGTGCTCTGCGTTCATACAATCAGGCCTACAGTCTTTCCCAGATGCCAGTTAGTCTCATTGGTGTCGCCATTTCTACAGCCTTCTTCCCGCAACTCACCGAGGAGCTCGGCGAAGGCAAAGAAGCCAAATACCGTCAAACCTTCCGTACTGCACTCGGCACGATCATTTGGATTGCCTTGCCAGTTGCAGTTGTCGCTTTCTTTACTCGTGGCTATGTCGTTAGCTTCATCAAAAACGGTGGCGATCCATTAATCTCATCTATTCTCGCTACCCTTATTATTTCTATCGTCGCCAATTCGATTTTTCATATTGCAGCGCGCGGCTTCTATGCTTATCAAGACACCAAAACTCCATTTTATGTTTCAATCGTTGCTGTTGGTTTCACCATTCTCCTCGCTGTGCTTTTCTCTGTCTTAGGCTGCGGTGTCGAAGGTTTAGGCTGGGCACAATCCATTGGTACTTCACTTGAAGTCATTATCCTCATTGCACTCTTACAAAAGCGCTCCAATCACAAGCTCCTCGACCATAAATTCTGGAAAAACACACTACGTACTGTTTTTGCCGCTGCCGTCACCGGTTGCGTAGCTTACTCGCTCACCAAATTCTTCCCCTTCATGGCGAGCGACGATTCTATTTTCATGGTCTTTCCTAAGTTCTGCGTAATTACTATTGGATCGCTTATTGTATATATTATCGCCGGATATTTCCTCGACTTAGAACAAGTCCAACCTATCATCCAACGTCTCAAAAAAATCCTGCTCAAAACTAAATAATAATGTTATAATAAGCATATGAATATTTTTGAGGCAATACTTTTAGGCTTTATCCAAGGCATCACCGAATTTATCCCAGTTTCTTCATCGGGCCACCTTGAAATCGCACAGCATCTACTTAACATACAATCCAGTGATAATTTTCACCTCTTCCTCGAGTTTATTAATCTCGGCACTTTATTGGCGCTTTTGATTTACTTCCGTAAACGTATTTGGCGCATCATCAAAGATGTCTTTCAGAACCGTAACTATAAACTCGCTATCAATATCGTTGTCACAACTATTCCGGCGGGACTTGCTGGTATTCTACTGTCTGATTTTATCGAAAACAATGGCTTTTTCTCATCATTAATTACTGTCAGCATCGCTATGGGCGTAGTTGGGCTCATTATGATGTTTATCGACCACATTCCACACATGTCCGAGCTCAAAAACGAAAATCATCTCACACCTTCCCGCGCACTCATCATTGGTCTTTCGCAGATTTTCGCCCTTATTCCAGGGACTTCCCGCTCTGGCACCACAATTATTACTGGCCGTATCGTTGGTCTTGATTCCGAATCCTCTGCCGAATATTCCTTCCTTGCTTCCATTCCTATAATGTGTGGTGTCTGCCTCAAAATGTTCCTCTCTAGCACCGGTCGCACCTACTTTGCCGAAAATATCGGTATTCTGACTCTATCTAACTTAGTAGCATTCATTGTTGGCCTCTTTGCGTTACATTATCTCCTGCGCTACCTCAAAAAACCGCACACTTTGCAAACCTTTGGTCGCTACCGCGTCATCGTCAGCTGCCTAGTGCTCGGAACTATATTAATCCTCATGTAATTTATGCACCGCCTCTCACTCATCGTCAGCGAAATCTACAACAAATTTTTACCATTGGCCGAGAATGGTAAAGTTCAGCTCAGTCTTGATTTTCCCGACACCACTCAAGAAATAGATGACCCCGAAACCCTCAAAGCTGACCTCGAGCAACATCTTAACTCCGCCCTTAGTCGTTCTAAAGGTGGTAAAGTTACAGTCACCGTACGCAAAAACCAAATCATCATCACGGACACTGGCACGGTTCTTTCCAAACCCATTTGTAACCTCATGTCTAATGCTCGCATACAAGTAAAGTCACGCATCGGTTTCGGCACTACAGTCGTTATTAACCTTGCCTCCACCAAAAATCCTGAATAATTTTACCATTCCCATACGGCTTGTGCTATAATAAGCATAAGTATGGAAGGTGTATGTAGACTCAACCCGTTTTGTTGGTCGCGACGCGCAATTCGCGTGTTCACTGTTGGATTTTTCTTAATCATGCTACCAATATATCTCTATATCGGTTTTCAGCCCGTTGCCTCGATCGAAGCACTAAGTTATCCCGAACTCAGCATTGACAGTATTTCTCTCAATACACCAGTTGAGTCTATCACACTCACCGATCGTCAGCTCGTTGCCTCAGACGACATCGCTGGTGTCTATAATGCCAACCCAGGCAAAACTTTTATCATCGGCCACTCATCCACCGTTTTTCAAAATCTTTACCAAGTTCAAATCGATGATACTTTTACCTATGACGACAGAACTTATCGTATCACCAACACAGAAATCTTAGAAAAATCTGCAATCAACATGCAAACCGTCCTCGCCCCCAGTGTTTCCGACACTATCATTATCATGACTTGCGCCGGTGAGCCACTACCTAACCACGACGCTACTCATCGCTTCATTGTCACAGCTATCGCCGAATAACTACGCAATCAAAATAATTGTGTAGTACGTCGCAAATAACGCCAGCATCATCGCACCTTCAATACGGTTAATCCGCTTAGTTAATACCGAAAAGATAAACAGCAAAGCTGCTGAAACCACCAACATCACTACGTCTAACATCTGGAAACTAGCTGGCGTAATCGTGCCAAAAATTGCCACCGGGATACCCAAAACTACACAAATATTGAAGATATTACTACCAATAATGTTACCTACAACCAAATCCTGCTCATTCTTGCGCGCCGCCACAATTGTCGTCACTAACTCCGGCAAGCTCGTACCAAAGGCAATCACCGTCAAAGAAATCACGCGCTCACTCATGCCAATAGCGCTTGCAATATCAGACGCGCTATTCACCACCAATTCACTGCCTACAACAATTCCGACCAAACCCACACCCACCAACAGCAAAGACTTACCTAACTTGTATTTCGGCTTAGTTTTATCATTTTTATCGCGCTTCCGCTTAGCCAAAGTCACCAGATAGTACAAAAACACCAAGAAAAACAGTAAAATCACAATCGCATCAGACCGTGTAATCTGGTTCACCTCGCCATTACCCAGGCTAATATCCAAGAACAAAACCGCAAGCAATGTCGAAATCAACATGCAAAGCGGCAGCTCTTTCTTCACGGTATTATCTTTGATTTTAATCGGACGAATCAGCGCCGCAACCCCTAAAATCAAAAGTATGTTAAGAATACAACTCCCCATCACATTCCCCAGCACCATATCCGTACTGCCGGAGGCTAATGCCGACATCGAAACCGCAAATTCCGGCGCACTTGTACCAAACGCCACAATCGTCAGCCCAATCAAAATCTTGGAAATCTTAAAGTTTTCGGCCGTACTCGACGCACCGTCCACAAATACATCCGCACCCTTTATCAAGAACACGAACCCTGCAATCAATAATATAATACTTAAAATCATTTTTCTTTCAAATGTTTTTCTTAAATAGACCTGAATATATTCTAGCACAACCAAATTTATTCTGCAAGATGTGCTATAATAAATACATAAAGAGGAGGTGGATGCGAAAGCATAAAGTTGGTATCATAATTGGAAGCCTACTTGGCGCGATTGCTCTAGGTATAACTAGTTTTTTTGGCGTACAGTACTTTACTGGATCAGGAATTTTTCATCAACCCGGAGTAGTTGTCCTAGCCGAAAATCTTTCTACTCAGCAACAGGAGTTTCTTGCCCCAATACTAGATAATTTCCCAGAATTAGACAGAAACGTCACTATCTCTAGCAAAACTTCACAAACCTTAGAAACCGATAATAATCAACTTTTGTATGATATATTGGTGCCGATTACAGATTTTTATGACCCAATTAGCAATATTAGTTCAGCAGAAATTAATAATTACACACTTATTCCAGTACTCGAGCTTACCTCCCAGCAAAAATTACTCGCGCTCGATGATATATATTATTTGGATAGTTTTAAAGCTGGTGCAGTCTTTGAATATCTGGTGATCGAGGGTGAATCCCCTGATGTTGTAAAAATCACAGCAATCATTCAAGAAAAATTACCCATTTTCCCAAGCGCTGAAAATGTACTAACTTTTGCGCAGACTGGCGTCACAGCACTCTCCCGTGGCATGAATGCTAAGCTCGCTCAAGTCGGCGACGCAACCTATTTCGCCGAGAATATCGGTCCATTTCTCAGCCAATTCGACCTCGCGCATACTAGCAACGAGTCGTCTTTTAGTGCTCTGGCCGACGATCGTAACATTTGCTCCAAACCCCAAATGATTGATACTCTGACCGCTATCGGTCTCGATATCGTTGAGCTCACTGGCAATCATAATCAAGATTGTGGCGACCAAGCCGCACTCGATACTCTAGCCACTTATGCCGAACTCGGCATCCAGACTGTTGGCGGTGGCGCCACGGCCGAACTCGCCGCAGTACCATTGCAAATTGATCAAAAAGATAATCATATTACTTTTCTCGCTTATAATATTTCCACTGGTGGTTACACGCTCGACGCTACTCCTGGCGCTAATTTCTATACCACCGAAAAGGCCCGTACCGACATCACTGCCGCCAAAGAACGAGGCGATATCGTCATTGTCGATATTCAATATTTTGAATGCAACAATTATGATAATGCTGCCGATCTCCGCACTTGCGACTATGCCAATTCTTCCGCTGGCAACCAAATTGATCTTTTCCGCGAAGTTATCGACCTAGGCGCCGACATCGTTGTTGGTACTGCTGCCCATCAACCACAAACTTATGAGCTCTATAATGATGGTGCGATATATTATGGCCTTGGTAATCTCTTCTTCGATCAAATCTGGTGGCCCGGCACCACTCGCAGTCTTATTCTGGTGCACTATTTCTTCAACAATCAACTTATCCAAACCCGCATTATCCCCACCATTTATGACGAAACCATGCAAACTAAACTCATGGAGAGTGACGCCGCGGCCGCCTTCATTGAGCGTCTTAATGGGGCGCGACCGGAGGCGTAATGGGGCGAATAATTAGCAAAAACTGGCTGCGCTTACTACTTATCTTTTTCACGGCATTCTGCTTGACTCTAGTCGGTGGCGTAGTTTTTAAAACTATAATACATAACGCTGGTGAAGATAGCCTCAACTCCGATAATAATGAGTCTGACCAAGACGAGACCCCGCCCGCCGAAGAAGAGCCTACTATCCCTGAATTTATCGATTTGCAACCAGTAGTTGACGAATGGCTGGCCACCGCTCCTGGCAATGTCGGGCTCATGATTTATGACTTGGATAATGACCAAGTCGCGGCCGCGTCAGATGCTGAACGTGTTTTTAATACCGCATCGGTCTACAAATTATTCTTCGCCTATGATGGTTATCGGGAGATTGACGCCGGCCGCGACGTCGGCACAGCCGTACTCGCAATTACGCCTGACAAGGGCCAGTTAAGCGTTTGGGCTTGTCTAGACTTAATTATTCGTGAATCCTACAACGGCTGTGCCGACCCTCTGCGCGCAGATTCTAAACGTTTCGCGCGCGCAGAGGCCCTTGCCGCCGAGCTTCAACTCAAACATACCTCCAGCGCTGGGCTCTATTCCACCGCCGCTGATTTAACCGAGCTAATGAAGCTCTACTGGCAACACCCCGATCTCAGTGCCGAGTCTTGGGCTGCTATTCAAGATTCTATGCTCAACCAGCCCGCTACTACCTACAACTGGCGCCAAGGCTTGCCCGCTGGCTTTACAACGGCTGAGGTCTATAACAAAGTTGGTTGGAATTACACCGGGAGTTACTGGTCAATCTATAACGACGTCGCTTTCCTCGTCTTTCCCGAGCGGGACCGCCATTATATCATAGTCGTACTCACCGAAAACTTCCCTACCTACGCCCCCATTACGGCGCTTGGCACTATTGTTGAAAATGCAATATTGACTCAATAATAACGAAACTACCCAGGGAAAAGTGTATTTATGTAGAAAGAGTATCATGTTATAATCATATTAATTAGTAAAAGGGAACCAAAATGAAATATCTCACTATTTTTCAACTGGACGATTTTGAGTCCGCCACCAGCTTTACTAGCAAAAAAGATGCCGCCAAGTATATCAGCGATTGCGCCACGGCCGCCAAAACTAAAGCTTTTGAAAACCAGGAGGATAGTTCCTATCTCTTGGAAATCAAGACCAGTGATGGCAAAACTCACGAGCTCAAAGCCGCCATCAAACCAGTTGATACCAATGTTAAATATGAGTTAACTTACGAAAAAAACGGCCAGTCCGAAGAAACCACTTATTACACTACTCGTAAAGCCGTGGTTGAACGCGCTCATGTGATTCTGGATGAGCTTGGTTATGATGCTTCAACCGAAGAAGACCGCGCTGGTAAATGGTCAATCAATAACCCTGACCAAAATCTCGTACTTAATCTCAACGCCAACCTTGTTGTCATGGGTAGCGATAATGAGAATGTTGTAGCAACCTACGGCGCTGCCGACATACAATCCTTCTGTAAAAACTTCGAGCAAGAAGTAAGCACTCTTAACCAAGCTAACCAAGCCGAAAAATCCGAGCAACTCAAAGCTGGCCGCAAGAAAGGCTTGATCAATCTCGGCATCGGCGCCGCCATTGCTATCGTAGGAGCTTTAGTCTCCTACGCCTCCTACAGTAATGCCAAACCTGGCCAAACTTACACCGTCTACACTGGTATCATTGCCGTCGGTGTGATTGATGCCATCTGCGGTCTTTATTATCTTATCAATCCCAAGGCTACTTTACCCAAAGATAAGAAAAAATAAACCAAATTTCTCCCAAAATAGCCTCGAAAGGGGCTATTTTCTTACCAATCGCGTTATAATAAGTTTATGTCAAACTTTTCTGAGCTCCATCTCGACACACTGCAGGAGTTGTTTGATTTTTGTCGCAATTTAGAATATGGTTGGGTTGATGCCTCCGGACGCAAACATCATGGGCCGAACAATAGTCCAGAATATCATCTCCAAACTCCCGACGAAACTCTTGCTCGTAGAATCGGTATTTGTTGGGACCAAACTGAACTCCAGCGCGCCTGGTTCACGGCGCATGATTATAATACTACTAGTTATTTATTGTTTTACAAACTTAATAATAGTTGGCCGTCACACTCCATCCTTGTCTATCGAGACGGTCACCAATACTGTTGGTTTGAGCCAATGTTCAATACCACCGCGGTTTATTATTGCGGTATCCATAAATACGATAGTTTAGACGAGCTTCTCAATCATTTCCGTACCAAATTCGTACGCAATGGTCGCGATTCCGGCTTCCTCCCGACCGATTTCGATTTCGGCAAACTCAATCTCTACCAGTATGATAAACCCACTTTTGGCCTTACCGATACCGAATTTTTCCAACATTGCACCCGTGGCGCAAAACTCCAACTCAGCGTATAATGATATTATGACTGCCCATTATCGTTATCGCACTCGTCGTCTCATTGCCGTCCTGACGGCAATTGCTGGCTTAGTCGGCATCGTCATTGCGCAACCTGGCAGCTATGCTCCAGAGACCGAAGCTAGTTCTAGCATAAAGCCCACCTCCGCAGATAGCAATAGCCTACTCGCTACTGCCGTCCTCGAACAACTCGAGGTCAAAGGTCGCGCGCCCAAAACTGGTTACGAGCGTACCAAATTTTATAGTGGGTGGCCTAATATTAATGGCTGTAGCTTGCGCCAACGCATCATCAAGCGCGAACTTGGCGATACGGCCGTCCTTGCTGACGATCAATGTACTGTTATTAGTGGTGAATTTGACGAACCTTATACCGGCTCGCATCTAGTCTTTTATCAAAAGTCTGACCTTTCTAGTGGCCTTCAAATCGACCACGTCGTAGCACTCTCCGACGCCTGGCAAAAAGGTGCGCAATATTTTGATGAAGACGTCCGTTATCAAATTGCCACCGATCCGCTCAATCTTCTTGCCGTCAACAGCAAAGCCAACCAGGGCAAATCCGACGGCGATGCTGCCACCTGGCTTCCTAGCAACAAAGCCTTTCGCTGCCAATACATCGCCCGCCAAATCTCCGTCAAGTACAAGTATCATCTCTGGGTCACCCAAGCCGAACACGACGCCATGGCTAAAGTATTACAAACTTGCCCCAACGAACCAGCTGTGGGTATAGAATTATAATTAAGAGAGGGAATTATGCAACCAGAAATAGAAGCTACTTTCATCAATATAGATAAAGACAAGCTACGCGCTAAACTAGCAGCATTAGGAGGAAAACTCTTACAAAAAGAGACCTTGATGCAACGCACTATCTTCGAACTTCCGGGTAACCAATTTGCGCGCGTTCGTGACGAGGGCAATTGTATCACAATGACATATAAAAATGTAGATGCTAGATCACTCTCTGGTACTAAAGAAATAAATCTTAAAGTAGATAATTATAATGCTGCTGTTGATTTTATGGTAGCTTGCGGAATTGAGCTAAAGTCACATCAAGAAACTTATCGCGAAGAATGGAAATTAGACGACGTAGAATGTGATATAGATACTTGGCCATGGCTACCAACCTTCGTTGAGATTGAAGGCCCCAGCGAGGAGTCTGTTAAAGCTGCAGTGTCAAAGCTTGGGTTTAATATGAAAAATGCTCACTATAGTTCAGTAGACGACATTTATATGCTATATTATGACATCACTAGCACCGATGTGATAAATCGCTGCCCTGAAATTAAATTCACCCCAGTTCCAGAATGGCTAGAATCGCGTAGGCGCCCCGACCAACCACAAAAATAGCTTCGCCGATTTCAGCGAAGCCAAATTTTGGAGCCTATAATGGATAGTATCGCCCACGTTCTACACGGGCGATTACCTTTGCTTCCGGAAGCAACTGCATAATTATCTCCTCGGAAAATGTTCGACAAGAAAATATATCCAGCTCCATACAATCACCATTCTGATGCGCCGCAATGTGCGATTCCATAATCGGTTGCAGTATCGTATAATCCTGCGAACGCCCATAACTCAATACTTCACAAAGTGGATGCATCTCAATCGTCATCATTACGTTATGTATGATATTTGCAGCTTCAACTACCAAACACTTCGGCAATTTAAGAACCAATTGCTTACCAAAGCGCCCACCATTTGTCAGATCACAATAACAAGACTCCACTCTTGCTCGCGGTTCCAACTGTCGTATTATTTTCGCAATCAAATCACCATGTTCATCTTTTGTGTCCAAACAGCAATCAATAAAGATTGTCCCCCGTTTATCAAAACTATGACAGGTAATATGACTACTTAAGCCAATACCGACCGCGCTAATCCCCGTGTCTGCAACTGGCACCTGTTCAACACATAGAATCTCACGATAATCCGCAATTTCAATTGCTAAACAGTTCTGCAAACCAGTTAAAAGCTGCAACATCCAATCCTCACTACGTAATTTCTCTGCTGGAACATCATACACGTCAAAATAATACCGTTTCAAAGCCATCTTTTGCTCCTCCTTACCTTACAAAGAACCAAATTTTCGTGACAAGACGTCACAAGTTGCATTTCACTCCTTCATTATAGCAGATATATCTAAAAACGTCAATGCCGTCCAGGCTAATCCCCGTGCTCTATCTTCTTCCAAGTCACATTTTTCTTCAACAGTGCTTTAATTGCGCACGGAATATACGTCACCAAATATAACGGATTAAACAAGACTGCCTTGATTTTACTCCCCATCGTCAAATCGAGTTTCTCCCGCTTAACCATTTCTACTGTCACCAACATCAGAATCACGTACACCCCAGCTAAAATCACCGGAATTGCCGCCAAGATGTCCATTGCTTTTCCCATAATACATAGTTCAATTACCGTGCCAATCATAATCGCTACCACACCCAAAATCGCATAAATCGCCGGACGCACACCAATCTTTTCCTTCACCAAGCTACCATAATTATTTCCATGTTTTTTCGCGCGAATTAGCGGGATATACTTTTTACGCGCCGAAAAGTACCCCTTAATCCACCGTACTCGCTGCGCCACCGTCTGACTATATTTAGTCGGTTGTTCGTCAAAGAATACTGCCTCTTCGTTGTAATAGGTAGTTAAACTATGCAACGTAGCATACAGTGACAGCTCATAATCCTCCGTCAAGCTTACAAACGGCCAGCCTCGCCACTCTTCAATCAAATCCCCCACAACGTAATAACCAGTACCAGAAAAAATAATATTTGCCCCATGTGCTGCACGCTTCCGATTACTCATGACGTTGATCATCGAGAATGTTAAACTCGACACCGCCGCAATCACATTGGCATTACCATTCTTAGAATTACGATAGCCCGTGGCAATCTCATAACCTTGATCATAAATCTTCAACATCTGTTCCAAATAATCTTTCGTCAAAATATTATCCGCATCAAAGATGAAATAAGCATCATAATGCCTATTCTTGGCCAATATCTGACGCACGGCTTCGTCCAAAGCATAACCTTTACGCTGCCTTGACAAATCTTCGCGCAGAATCACTGTGTTGCCATGCTGCTTGCAAATCTCCACTGTTGGATCATCTGGCGTCTCCACAATCACATAAACATCTTCCGATTTCACTTTCACTGTTTGCTGACGAACACTCTTGAGCAACCCGCCAATTACTTTGCTCTCATCTCGCGCCGCAATCAAAATCGCGATTTCTGGCGCTTTTTTACGTGGTACTAGCTCAATCTTGTTCTGTTTCAAGGCCGCACTACCGCGTAACCATAGAGACCCCGCATAAAACAGCAGTAATAATCCTAAAATACTCATGGTTTTTTATCCGGATGTTCCATATTTGGGAAATAATGCCGCAAAAAATCATCATTATAGTAACTATCGCAAAACTCACCTACTGGCGTAAAAGGCGGGATATTATTATGTCGCAAAGTTTGTCGAATAATTGCCGTCCATGACACCAACATGTCTAGCGCCATCAACACCACCAAAACTACATAGATCCGATCACCAATCTTTATCGGAATTCGTTCAATTAGGTTTGAAACCGGCGGATACACCACCTTCACTAACAATAAGCCCAAAAATCCCCACACCAACATAATCGGAATCGTTGTGCGACCATTGATATTTAAAAACAAATCACTATAATCCCATGATGTTGTATGTGTAAATACTTCCTATAGCCAGCTCACAATATACTCTACAAATCCACCTAGCACCGCTGCATAGATAAAAATCTGCCACGCTTTCAGCGGCTTACGCAGCAAAAGATATACCAACACCACAGCACCAAAACCATAAATCACATTAAACGGTCCATAAATTACTCCCCGCCTAAGGGCATGCTCTAGTTGACCTGTGTCCATGTAGTGTTGCACCATGAACAAAATTTCTTCATAAATCGTGCCAATCACTGATCCCACCAAAAACACAAAAAACAGTTTTTTAAAGCATAAGCCTTCAGCAAATTTCGGCTCTTTTACCACAACTGGTTTATTTTTCTGTTTGGCCATATTTACCCACTATTATAACATATTCTAGTTATGCTATAATAAGAATATGATTCAGTTTCGTGGCACTAGACAAGAATTTGGCGAATATTATGGCTTGCGCCTCCGCGAATTTCACCACAACTTTTTTCGCCATACTAATACCGAAACTTTACGTCGTCAACTCAAAATTTACGAAAAGTTTTATCCCGAACTAGTACAAGAAAAACTCGCTGCCGCCCAAATTCTCAATCAAGATCCTCAGTTTTTACTATACGAAGACCTCGCAGCACCAGTTGATGCTCAGCGCCGAAAAGCCAACCAGCACCAACACGGTTGCACAATCTTCGCCATCCGCGAAAACGGCAAGGTCTTTGTAGGTCGCAATTACGACTGGCTTCCCGAAGCACGTGAGTTCTTTGAGCGCTACGATATCGACATCAAAGGCGCCAATCGCTACTTTTCTTTCTCCGACGAGTCAGTTTGGGGCCGTCACGTCGGACGCCGTAGTCGCAAAATCTACGCCGAAGATGCCATCAACGAATACGGGCTCTATATCGGTCTTACTGCCTCCAAAATCGACAAGTGGAATTACGGCCTCACACCATCACACCTCATCCGCTATATCACTGAACATTGCAAAACCACCCGTCAGGCCCTCAATGTTTTTGCCAAAATGCCTTGTGCTGTGCCTAAAAACTTCTTAATTGCCGATGCTAGCGGTAACCTCGCCGTAATCGAACATTCTAGCCGTAATTATGAAATTATCCGGCCTGACGATACCGGCATCCTCATCCACACTAATCATTGTCTCTCACCCAAACTTCAGCGTATTGATCATGTTTATCAAAAGAACCCACGTACCGATTCTTTCTTGCGTTATCAAGAGACCAATTATCTCATCCGCGAGCAGCTACCAGGCTTTCAGTTTACTGATCTCTGGCGAATTTTGCGCGAGTCACACTATATTTATAACGAAGATACCATTTGGTCGCTCGCACTCGAGCTCAGCGAGCAGCGTTTTAATGTTTACTACGACACCGCTATGGGGCAAAAGCACACCAAGTTTAATTTTTGATGATCCGTGATATAATTAAAAGTAGATTTATTAGACAGTTGGAGGCGTTTTATGATTATTAAAGATTTATTGTTGGGTAAAGTTGCAGTAGTGACTGGCGGCACACGCGGAATTGGTTTTGCAATTGTGCGCAAGTTCTTGGAACAAGGTGCTACTGTAGTGCTATTTGGCTCCCGCGAAGCGACCGCACAAGCCGCTGTCGATAGACTGCACGAAGAAAATCCCGACTATCCCGTTTTTGGACTAGCACCTGAGTTAGACAATTATACTAATGTTGAGCAAACTTTCAAACAGATTGTTGCCGACCATGGCCACATTGATATTCTAGCCAACAACGCCGGCATCTCTGCCCGCGACTCACTCTATGACTACAAACCAGAAGATTTTGATAAAATCATGGACCTAAATGTTAAAGCCCTCTTTAACTGCAGCAAGGCAGCCGCGCCATATATGCGTGAACAAGGTAATGGCTGCATCATCAATACTAGCTCTATGGTTAGTATATATGGTCAAGCCGCTGGCTGTGGCTACCCAGCTTCTAAATTCGCCGTAAATGGTCTTACCAAATCACTCGCTAGGGAATTAGGCAAAGACGGTATCCGCGTCAACGCTGTTGCTCCAGGAGTTACTAACACGGACATGCTTACTAGCCTTCCCAAAGAGTTAGCCGACCGTGTTTCTGCGGGCATTCCTCTCGGTCGCCCTGGTGAGCCAGAAGAGATTGCCAATGTCTTTCTTTTCCTTGCTAGTGACCTTGCTAGCTATGTTACTGGAGCCATCGTTTCAGTAGACGGCGCCACACAAGTCTAAAATCTAACCTGAATATTGACAAATTTCGATATCTGTGCTACAATAGAAGTATGGGGACGCTTTTTGTCGTCTACCAAGCAGAATTATCGGTCAAAACCATAATTCTTAAAAATTCAGTTGAAGAAAGAAGGTGTTTTTATTTGAAACGACGTCCCAAAAAGTACTATCGAGATATTTGCTTCGATTATTTTGAAGACGAAGTCTTTGTAGCTACAGTTACCGCAGCTGTATTCTGTGCACTTCTTCTCGGTCTTATATTGGTAAGTGTATCCAGCGAACATAAAGCAACACTGACCAAAAATGAAACCGCCCAGGAGTTCAATGCACTATCACTCCATGAGCGTCAGCTCATTGCAAAGTGGTCCGACACAGAATTAGACGAAGAAACATTTCTTATGGAAATCAATGATGACCCACTGACCGTTAAAGAAGCGTGGTTACCCTTGTTAATTATCGCCATCGGAATCGTACTTTGTTTTTTCTCTGGATCCGTCGCGTATGGTTATTGTACTGAAAGAAATAGCGACTATTTTTTAGCTGACTTACCCTTAGGTATTGGCTACGGTTGGTTTTTACTCTTCGCCTTGTTTACCATCTGGCCTTTCATGTTTATCAGCGCGATTCGGATGTGGTTTTATTTCCGCCCCAATCGCAAAGCCGAAAGAGCTGAAGTAGAAAAACAAGCCGAAGCTGAACTATCCGAAGAACAAATCTATGCCTTAGCCCAATCACCCAAAATGCGCAATTACAGTGCGGCTCGCCAAGCGTACATCAATTATCGCCTTAGCGGCAGAGCACAAGCACAGCAAAAGTTGATTGAAGCTACGGAAGAAAGGATTGAAGAAATCAAACAAACCATTCGCGATTATGGCCAGAAAATCCAAAAATCGCAACACGAGTTAGGTGAAGCCAAAGCCGAGCTGGAAAGTTTGTCTACAACCAAAGTTTCAGCACAAGCTACGCGTACTCAGGCTAAAGCCGAATGGAAAATTTTGACCGAAATGCGTGGCGTAGCCAAATTGACGGCGCACAAAGGTCGCGGCAAACGGCCCGACAAAATCTGCATCTTGGTCAAAGTCCGCGTACCATATCATAACAATGTGTATGATTTCGGTGATTATCAAATCACACTCTGCGGAGATCGCTACAGCTGTGATCGTGTTCGCTCCGGTATAAGAGTTGATCACACCAGTACACAACCAAGCTATAACGAATCCAGCGGATTCTGTTTTGGCAGTCGTCGGTCTACAATCATGGAGTATCTAGAACAAGGCAAAACCATCGAAGCGGTCACGCTCATGGTCGATTGCCTGCACTCCGTCAATGAGGGACACGAAATATACATCCCCGATTGTTTCCGTAAAGTTGCAACTGTTGAACGTGCAAAACGACGCTTAAAGCGTCAAGCCAAAAACAAAGGAGGGAAATAAAATGACTACAATCACGTTGCATATTCCAATTCAAATTTGGCAGCGCATTCGTTATTATATCGATGCCTGTACACCGCGTGAAGTCACCGGAATCGGAACGATTACGAGAATTGATTCGCGTACGCTTCGCGTCACCAAAGTCTTTCTCCCCAATCAATGCTCGAGCGCTGGCTACTGCGAGTGTGACGATGAAGCATTGAATGGGATTATCTTCAATCTTGTTGAAGATAATCCAGCCAGGGCTGGCGATTTACGTTTCCGTTGGCATTCACACGCAAACGGGCAGTGCTTTTGGTCTACTACAGATCAGGAGGATATCAATAATTGGCAGTCCGACTGGGTGATAAACTTAGTTTCCAACGTCAAAGGTGATATACTGGCAAGGTTGGACATGTTCGAGCCTTTCCGCATCGCAAACATTCCATTGGAAGTCATAATAGATTTGCCTGAGAGCGAAGACTTGCGCCGTGAATGTTTTGCAGAGGCACAGCAGAAAGTGCGCGCCATACCGGAACCTCCCATACTTCCTAGAGGAAAAGGAGGTGAAGCGTGATGGGCCAAACTTTTGATTACTCAGATCAGCACAAGATTTTTAATACTGACACTTGGGGGTGGCCCGTACACTTAATTGGAGCTGGCGGCATCAACAATTTAATTGGCCCCACCTTGGCCAAAATGGGCATCAACGAAATCCACATTTGGGATGACGACATCTTGGAAATTCGTAATTGCCCCACAGAGGTCGCTTACAGTTATAAAATGGTTGGCCAACCTAAAGTAGCCGCCATGGCTGATGCAATTTATTATTTGCGCCCTGATGTCAACGTGTATCAGCACCAAGAACGCATCACAACCGGCACACAGCTCAGCGGTATTGTTATTTCCGGCGTTGATTCCATGAAAAGTCGCCAGACTATCTGGGAATGCGTCCAAAATAACTTTCTGGAAATTCCGTTTTTTATCGACGGACGTAGCGCTGGGGAGGAAACCGCAATTTTCGCATTCGCTCCCAGCGACATGGACTCCGCCGAAATTTACAGCGAAGACTGGCTCTTCGATGACGGAGAAGCGCTCCAATTAGAATGCGGAGCACGCAACATTGGTTACATTGCCGATTATATGGCAGCCGAAATCTGCCGTTTAATCACTAGGTTCCATCGGGAACTCCCGGTAGAATTTTATAGACACAGAAACTTCGCCAACGAGAATTAAAAGGAGGAAAAATCAATGGCAGAAAACAAAGCACAGGGAACTGTAAATGTAGCAAACGGAGCAGGCAACACACCGATTAAGGTTGACTGGTACCCCGGCGATACCGTTGCTACCATCTTAGAACGCGCCAAAATCACCATCCGGTCTGGTCAGACTGCTACTTTGGGCAAAAGACGGGTTAAACGTCCAAACCGCACGCCGGTAGAATCTGGTGCGACTATTGTCATTGCAGGAAAAATCAGCAACGGACAGTAAAACTTTCGACAACTGAATATTGGATTAGGGGCAGGCCACAAGCCTGCCTTTTTCATACACATCTCCACTCTACATGTCTAATACAGTACTAAGGCAGCGGAGGGAGAAACCGTACCAGCGGAAATCCGGGCCGTACGACGGGTAGACCGTCGACGCATTGAAGGTGAGGAGGTAAGCAGTAGCCGAAGTACTAGAAGTATAAGCGGCAGCTCGCGACGACCACCAGTCGCCGTAGAGGCCAGCGGCCAAGAAAGTGCCACCATTACGACTAGGCAAGTTAATAAACCCGCTGCGCACGAAGTAAAACTGAAAAAGAGAAAATAGCTAAACATGGGTCACTGACCCATGTTTGCAACTTTTTCACCCCTGTTACATTTTTACAAATCTATACCGCTGACCCAGGTTTATGTTTTCTGCCCACTTCGTGCGCAGCGGGTGGATCCAATTATCTGTAACTACTGGCACTTTTAGGCTCGCTGGTCAAGTTGGCCGTTGGTGGTCGTTACGAGGAACTTCTAAGGTCGCTTACGCATATCACCTCTACTTTGATACAATAACTGTCGGACCATCACACGAAGGTGAACGCGATTATGGTCGCTCCCTCCGCTGCCTTAGTACTGTATTAGACATGTAGAGAGAAAGAATGATAACTAACAACAAACGATTCGGATTATGATACAATATACCCATGAGATACAAACTCCGTTGGCGTCTTTCCTAAAAATCAGAAAACTATTATTTTGACAAAGAAAAGAGGAGATATGACAACTTCACCAACAATTCTCACCGGCATGCGCGTAAACAGTGAAATGACGCTCGGCAATTTTTTGGGCGCCCTACTCCCTATGGTACGCCTAGCTAACACCCATAGTAGCGATTCGCACGTCAACATCTTCGTACCCGACCTACATTCTATTATTGATACGGTTGACGGAGAACTGCGACAGAACCTCGTCAAATCACTCAAATATTATCTTGCCGCTGGTCTAGAAATCAACCAAAATGTGCATTTTTATCGCCAATCCCGCGTGCCAGCGCATTCTGAGCTTTGCTGGATTCTCAACTGTGTTGCTACTATGGGCGAACTAAACCGCATGACACAATATAAAGATAAAAGCGAAGGCAAAGAAAGTGTCGGCGTGGGGATTTTTGACTATCCCGTGCTCATGGCCGCAGATATTCTGCTTTACGACGCCGTCTATATTCCAGTTGGCGAAGACCAATTCCAGCATATCGAGCTAACTCGCCGTCTAGCAGAACGTTTTAACCACCGCTTTGGTGAAACCTTTGTTATCCCCGCCAAGCCCGAAGATCAAATCAAATTTATGCAAGTTGGCGACGGCATCCGCATCCGCGATTTACAAAACCCCGAAAAGAAAATGAGCAAATCCAACCATGCCGAGAACAGCAAAATTATGCTCTCTGATGCTCCATCCGTCGCGGCCAAGAAAATCATGTCCGCTACCACCGATTCCGTTGGTAAGATCCAATACGATATGTTTAATCAGCCCGGAATTAGCAATCTTCTACAAATCGAAGCTCTTGTTAACAATATGCCTTTGCAAGACGTGATTTCTACTTGGAGTGGAGAAGCTCGCTATGGCGACCTTAAACAAAAAGTTGCTAGTAGCGTACAAACCTTCCTTGAAAACTTCCAATCTCACCTTGCTGAAATCAGCGACGAGCAAATTTTTGACCTCCTTGCCACCGGTGAAACCTATGCTAACAAAGTCGCTAATATCAAACTTCACGCCGTGCAGACTGCATTTCATCTGAGGTAACCTATGATTGTCACCGGCAAAAAGTTTAGCAAACCCGAACTCTCCCGTGTTATCAATGGTGATACCCAGCTTGCATCCGAAGATGCTGGTCCAGAGAAATTTCGCCTTGACCATCTTCTTGTGGAGCAGTATCCTGAATACAACCGTTCTAGTCTGCAAACTTTTATCAAATCTGGTTTTGTTACTGTTAATGGCATCATCACCACCAAGCCGAACAGTAAGGTTGAAAAAGATGCAAAAATCGAGCTCAACGTCCCGCCCGCCGAAAAACTTCCTCCCCGTCCACCAGTAATCTATGAAGACGACCATGTCCTAGTACTTAATAAGCCAGCCGGTCTACTTAGTATGGCCAAAGGTGAATATTGCCCCGAGCCAACGCTCGAAGATTATGGCCTACTAGTGCACCGTCTTGATCGTGATACTAGTGGCGTTGTTATCCTTGCTAAAGATTCTGCTACCCAAAAAATGCTCCGCAAGCAGTTCCAGGATCGCAAAACCCACAAAACCTATTATGCTGTAGTTGATGGCCACCCCAAGCTCGCCGAAGCTATGATTGATTTGCCAATTGCGCGCAACCTCAAACGCCCCACTACTTTCCAAGTTGACCAAAATGGCAAATCTTCACAAACTTATTATAAAGTCCTCCAACAGAATGATAAGTATTCACTAATAGAGCTCAAGCCTACTACCGGGCGCACTCACCAGCTCCGCGTGCATCTCAAATACCTAGGGACGCCAATCGTAGGCGATGTGGTCTACGGTACACCCGACCAGCGTCTTTTCTTGCACGCCAAAGATTTAGAGATTACCATTCCGGGTCAAGATGGCGGGGAACGTAAGATTTTCACTGCTGAACTCCCGCCAGAATTCACCGCAAAGGTGGCCTAATGTTTTTTGACAACCTTGAGCAAATCCCAACCATTGCCCAGCGCGCCAGTTGCGCAGTTTTTGTCGTCCCACCAGAAACTAAGCTCGACCTTCCTACCGCTCTACGCCTCACTCCGGCCGACGACAAAAAGGCTAGTCTCATCACCGTTGAACAAGTTCGCGAGTTTATTGCACTGTCCAGCAGCAAAGAAGTCCGCGACCGTTATTTTATCATCACTCCCGCCGACGCTATGAACGAAGCTGCCCAAAATGCTTTTCTTAAAACCTTAGAAGAACCCAAACCTTTTTGTCATTTCGTCTTGCTCACTGAACAGCCTTCTGCGCTTCTCCCCACCATTCTTTCCCGCTCACAAGTTTTCTCGCTCAAAATTAAACACGTTTTAGATCAAGCTCCCAATGCTGACGCCAAAATCATAAATTTTGCCAAGCAACTCATTGCTGCTAATCCTCAAAATCTACCCGCCATCGCCGCCGAAATTGCTAAAAACAAGACCCGCGAACAAGCCCTAGACATCTCGGCCACCGCTATCGAACTTCTTTATAAATCCTATTTCAAAACTAAAAACCCAAAGTTCCTCAGCAAACTCCCCAATTTCATCACGCTACACAAAAACCTCTCTGCTAATGGCCACATCAAACTTCATCTTGTTGCCGACCTCATCTAATACGTTGAGAAAATCTGCGACCAGTACGTCTTGTATTGTGAGTTCGGGTCAAACACGAATCCTACCGACAAATATTTGAAATCTTTGTTCAATATATTAGCACGATGCTCTGGTGACGCCATCCATGACGCCACTACGGTTTCTGGCGATACTGCCGCATTGCCCGCATTTAAGTTCTCCCCACTCATACCACCAGTCTGCGGAATCGGGCAGGCGGTTGACCAAGATGAGCCATCTGGCCGCGTATGCGAATAAGCTTGCATCAACTCCTTGGCACGCACCGTTGCTGCACCTTCACAAGTCGTACCCCAACTCAAGGCGCCTAAACCATTCTTAGCTCGTTCTTTGTTCACCAAATTCAGCACATCACGCTTCCACTGTTCCACTGGCGGCGCAATCACAGTCACTGTCAATTTATCGTGGCGCTTACCATCATATGTACCAGCCGTAATCGTAGTCGTACCAGTACCTACAATCGATGGATAGCGACAAGTTTCCGAGCTGTACCCCAGCCATGTACGTGCTGAATTATAAAATCCCGCAATCACCGCTTGATTACTCGACTGCCAATACATATCGCCCAAACCAGATAACCCACCCCCCACACAAATATCAAAGTTTGCCGTTTGATAGATCGTAATCGATTCTTCTTTCCACAACTCGCCCGCAGGCACCGCGCCACCACTAATGCCGCCACCGCTTGTGCTGCTAGAAGGGCTGGAACCACCCGAGCTGCTGTTATTGCTTGGCAAAGTAATCGTATTACCACCAACGCTCACAATCGGAGCCTCCAGCTCATCCGTCACCGGGTCAATCAAGCCTAATTCTTCCAAATGACCGCCCACCACATCATTACGCTCCGCCACTACTTGGAACTCAATTCCGCCGTTTAAGTTAATCGCGCTAAAAATCATCACTCCTACTATCAAAATTGCCACAGCATTCAGCGACAACAGAATGGTCATTTTGGTCTGGCGCAGAAGTTTAGCCGTCATACTTTATCCCCTACAACTCCACTCCTCGCTAAGCTCGGATGTGTTTCTCCGAATCAATCACTGTTGCTACGAGGTTAATAATCATCTCTAGCTGGATTAAATCACGCCACTCGAAACTCGACTTACCCAAAGGTTTGCCAACAATAATCTGCCCAAACGCCTTACCCTTAGCATTACGGAGCTCTGCCACAGCTTTCAAATCCAATTCATCCAGCACCTTTTGTACCGATTTATTTGGCTCTTGCCAAACCTCACCACGCGCAGTAGATTTCATATGCGTAATTTGCAAAATCTCATCTGCCGACATCGCCAAAGATTTAGAACCATACAACTTACCATTGATAATAAATCCAATATAGGCAAAATGGAGGTGATCTGCCAAAAACCCAGCCAGTTCCCGCAAATCTACGTTGCGCGTAGCCAGCTTATTAAATTTCTTAACCACATAAGCAATATCCACTTGTCCTACCATAATCATTGAACGAAGCACTGCACTCACTTCACGCACCACTGGCATCAAAAGCAGAACAATCACAATCATCAAAAAGTTAAGCACTAAAACCGAAGCTGAAGGATTTGGAATCTTAAACAAAGTCGTAAAAATCATATAAAACAATAACATATAAATCGCAACACCAGTCAAACCTACCACTGCATAAGTCGCCATTTGCAACCACCGTGAAGCAACTGAAATCATATGATATTTCAGAATCGCATAGAAATATCCTGCAACTGTCACACTAATAAACAACGGACCAACCCAAATCCACTGATAATTTCCAAAATATGGCAAAACTAAGTCTACTACCAATGTTACTGCGCCCGTAATTGCAAAGCCAATCATCAATATTAAGGCGCCATTTTTGATATGTTTATTGCGCGAATGCCTTACCGTAAACAGCGAATATAATAGGAAAATTGAATCAGCCGCAAAGAAGAAAACGATGTAGATTACATAGAACAACCCATCGTCCAAATCAACCGTATTGCCAGTATGACTTATAGCGTAAGAACTATACAATAACTCATGATCATAAACCATCAAAGATGCTAGCACAATCATAGAAAGCAAACTCACGACAGTTAATAGCTTACCACCTTTTTGTCGCCACGACACATAACCCAGCATACCCACCATCATGACCATCGGTGGAATATAAATACCGTAAATCCACATTGGCACACTATTACTATCGTTCGTCAAAGCCAAAAACACTGCAATCGAAATCGCCCATACAGCCGATCCGGCAGTTGCCAGACAAAACCAAGCTGACCTCATACGATCAGTCTTAGATGCTCCAATCAAAGTCAAAACACCAAAAGCAAACGACAATATCGCCACCGTCACTAGCAAAATTGATATAAGGCTCACATTACCTCCTACTTCCAATATACATATAACTTAGCATAAGTGTATCATACGACATTAGCCAACGTCAAGCTCCAACAAAAATATCCCCCTCATTGGGGGATATTTTCAATGTGCAATTATCGATACATTTTATTAACGCATTTTGACAAAATAACAAACAGCTTACTGCCTTACCAAACAGAATCAAACATATCTTCAGATACGTCATTGCCAAGTAAGAACATGACACACTTCGGCACAGCTTTCACCTGCGTCAAACACTTTGGGTTGCCGTTACACTGGTCAATCAGATAAACGCACTTCAACCCAAGCACTTTTGCAATCTGCTCCATTTCATCAATTGCAACTTCAGGATTTGCTGACGGCACCAAAGGCGCGGGGTTGCTCGGACCCGACGGCCATAAAGTCGTTCCACCTGACCTCGCCAATGACGGCCCCATAGTCCACTGGTCCACGATAATCATACCTCCAGAAACCAGCGTTCCACTCACCTTTTGCATGACATCCATTTTCTGCTCCAATGTCGGAAAGTAGGATAAGAACCCTGTCAAACGAGCAATATCCATCTTCTTAGCATATTCTGGTCTGGTCGCAACCTCACGCGCATCACCACAGATGTAAGTAAGATTCTTCATAGAATCAGTACCGAGCAACGAAGTCGCGTATCCCAATGCATTCGGATTGGAGTCACAGGCAACCAGCCATTGTCCATTCTCTCCCAAAGGATAGTCATACAAATCACTGTATGCCGGCAACATACCTGCACCAACTTCAAAGATAGATTTTGCATTCCGAAGTAATGTTTGACAACAATAGTCCGTCTGTCTTCTGGCGATATGCACCGGTTCCCGCGTCACTACCAGCCAAGCGCCGTCACTTTTCGGAATAGGCTCAAAGAATGTACCACCTGCAACCGGAATCATCCTGCCATCCTTAATCGCCAATGCTGCGGCAAACTGCAACCTCCCCGTCAACCACAAATACCTCAGCATATACCGTGAGTTTAAAAAGTAATCCAGTACTAACTGCGTCAAGCTGGCACTTTTCATGAAACGTTCACGCAATTCTGGCCACATTTCTTCAATACCGACCAAATCTCTTTTCAGCGTTTCAGGGTCATCCACTTGCTTGCAATACGCAATAGTACCCTCTCTCACGGCTTCCACCTGATTAGCATCTGCCTTAATACCATCCTTAATAATGCCCAAATATTTCAAGGCCATTGCTCCCGGGTCATAAGGCTTCACTGTCGAATCAAGCATCTCCGCGTTAAGTGGAAAGTCAAAAAAATTTTTCAATGCGCGCATACTAAATGCACCTCCTATAATAAAATGTTAAGTAACTAAGCGATAGATATATTAATATAAAATTACTCCCACCACCCAATCACTTACATATATATTATACCCTATAACCATACCTACGCACAAGCACCTAAATCTTCCATATCCCGCTTGACCTTACCCCAAAAATCAATTACAATAAACGCATAGATTATAATTAAGGTTAATTATATGGTATCAAAGAAGACTAAACAGAAACTCATGAAGCGCCGCATCGGCTCTATTGCACGCGTTTTTGCTTGCGCCTCATTCTTAATATTAACGATTATTGGTGTATCATCATTGGTACGCGCAATGTCGCTCGAAACCATTGCCAATGAAAACGGCATCCCAGCTTCTTGGAAAGCTGCTTCGCTCGGAAATCCCGATACTATTACAATTCCTATTACTTATTGGGATCAAAGGCAAGAAAATTGTAACGATCCTAACCGCCAATTTGAATGGTCGCTATGCCGTCTCTATGCTAAAGGCATCATTCGTAATGTTGTCAAAAATCGTCTTGGCAGTGATGGTTTACCCGTACCTAGCTATTCCAACAGTAGCGATGCTTGGGCGGCCTACCACGATGTTTTTACTGCAAACGTCATCGGTCACGACCCTGTATTACCTACAGACAATTTCTACCGTTGGTTCCATGAAGCCTACGATGCTAATGGTAACCAAATTTCTAAACGCTATGATCGTGAAGTAGTCTTCCATCGCGCGGGCAACAACTCCTACGAGTATGGTAGCAAAGGCACTTTTCCACTAGATGATGTCAATTTCTCCAATAGCGACGAAACCACTAAAACTGGCCATAATTTCCACTTCACTGCTCATATGCGCATTCCAATGAAAATCAGCGCCGACGGCACTGAACAGTTCTGGTTCAGTGGTGATGACGATGTATGGGTGTTTCTCAATGGTCAACTTGTCCTAGATCTCGGTGGCCTTCATATGGATACAGAGGGGAATTTCACCATCAATGCTCAAGGCAACGTCGTATCTACTGTAAATAACGTTGCCGACCAAGCTTGCCGCCAAACAGTCTCCGACCCACGCTTAGTTGGCTATGATATCTATAACAGCCAAGTCGAAAATAAATGTTCTCGCAAGCCAGTAACTACCACAATCTATACCAACTTCAAGCCTGGCGATGTAGTCAATCTCGATTTCTTCTACGCCGAACGTAGTACATCCGAGTCTAATACTCGTATTAATATCACCAACATGAACTGGCCCATTTCTGCCGATAGTAACATTAAGGGCGAAGTTGTTGGACAAATCGAAGACACCGATAATAAACTTGTTCAATTTGAAACAAGCATTACTAACCGCGATCCAGCAAATAAACTCAATCTGGAGCGTTTGGCGGCTTATATTGAAGAAACCACCGAACAGGGAACTAATGAAGGTTTCATCCCGTTGACTAGTAGTACTCTATACTACAGCACTACCCCAGACGACAAAGATTCCTGGAAACCGCTAGAAATCTCCACCCCAAGTAGCACCACTACCGGATTCAATCTTAAAACTCCACTCACAATGTCACCAGCTGGCACTCCAGGCGACACTATCTATTTCCGCTACTTCGCTGAAACTAGTCATCATACAGGCACTATGACTGGCACAATCAGCTACTACACCACACTCAATGGTGTTGCTGGCGTCACCTATGACTACGACACCGTTAGCTACGAAGGTAAAATCACACCTCAAGAATATAATCTAACGATTAATTATCTTTATAAAGGAGATGATACACCAGCTGCCGAACCTCACACCGAAAAACTCACCTCCGGCGCCGACTTCAGCATTGACTCTCCCGAAATTGATGGCTTTACCCCCGACTACTCCAAAGTTAGTGGTATAATGCCCGAAGGAGATACTACCTATACCGTTTATTACACCAAAACCACTCCTGAAAACCCTACACCTATAGACCCGACGCCCGAAGAGCCAATTCAGCCTGACACTCCATTACCACCAGTCCTGCCGGTACTTCCTAATCTTCCTGGCTCCGACATTATCGATGGCGACCTAACATATCTCGGTCCACTAGGAGAAATTGCCTATGTTCCAAATACTGGAATCATCAGGGACGCCGTTGCAGCCGTATTTGAGGTTGGCTTTGCCGAAATCATCCTTTCCCAAGGTTTAGTAATGGCAATGCTACTCATCTTTGCCGCTTCCTTCGCCACTTGGTTCTCTCTCCGCAAATACATGAATATGAATCTTGCCACCCGAAGTGTCACCAAGAAACATCCTAAGATGCCTACCACTAAAAAGATCACTTCGGCCAAGGCTACTGCACGCAATGCCCATGCTACGCGTAGCACCAAAAGCACTCGCAAGACCAAAAAATAATTTGTCCTAGAAGATACTCCAGTCCTGCAAGGCTGGAGTATCTTCGACATGCTTATGCTTGCCTCAAACCATAATCTTTGCTACCATAAATAAAGTTGTTCGTGGATTAAGGTCGATATCAACACAAGTTGCTTCTCCCGGACACAGTATTTAAACAGGAGATTTATGCGTATAAAGCCCAAGCATACTCAAACTCGCCGTGAGCCACAATTTCCACCGGCTCCTTGGCAAGAGTTCATTGAGATTAAGCCGAATCTTTAGTTTCGCACTTGCCCTATATCCTGACAGATATAGGGCTTTTTTGTTCACCATGATATAATCAACTTATGGATATCTTACACCGCGTGCTTACCCTCATCAAAGGCTTCTGGCATTGGCTCTGCACTGGTTTTCACAAGCTCAAAGTTGCCTTTCTCACCGGTTTTACACACTGGATCGACCCAAAACTACAAAAATATCGTACCTCAAAGCATGACAAACATACTCCCACCAAAACTACCCCAATTACAGAGGTGAAATCCGACAACAAAAATCATACTCCCGTACCCAAAGATTATACTCCCAATTCTATAGCCGACTTTCTTAATTTACTCAAACGCACGCCACGTTCAGTCTTGAGTACACGCGAACGTCACGTCATCGCCACTATTATGAACTTTCCTACGGTCAAAGTTTCCGAAATCATGCTACCAAAATCCGCAATTACATACGTCCAAGCTGATGAAGTTTTAGGTCCACTCACACTCGACCGCCTCTATCGCTCTGGTTTTCAACATTTTCCTGTACTCAATAAGCAACGACAAATTATTGGCCTAGTCCACACCACTTCTTTCAATAATCTCGAAATCAAAGAAACTCGCAACGTCCAGGACATCATCGACCCCAAAATTTGCTATGTACGCGACGATTATACGCTTAATCAAGCTCTGGCTGCCTTTTTGCGCACCAATTCCTACTTTTTCCTTGTAGTAGACCATTACGAGCGCATTGTTGGTATGCTCACCTATCAAATGCTTGTCGATTATCTTCTTGGCGAAACTCCTTCTGACAACTTTGACCACGATAGTGACCGACTAGCCGTAGCCAAACGCAAATAATGCTATAATTGTCATATGGCTAAATCTCATGTTCAATATTCTTGCCAACAATGTGGCGCCATCTATAAAAACTGGACCGGACGCTGCAATAAATGTGGTGCTTGGAGTTCACTAATCCAGCAATTCGATGACGCTAGCCGCGAAGAAAAGTCCGCCATAGGCCGTAGCCAACTCTCTGGCAAACAACTAGATTTTGTTTCCATCAACGACCTCGAGGTTTCTAATGAAAAAGACCGCCTTAGCACTGGCTTCCAGGATTTAGATAATGTACTTGGCGGCGGGATCCTGCTCGGCTCGGTTGCTCTACTTGCTGGCCAGCCCGGTATTGGTAAATCCACCCTCCTCATGCAAATCTGCGCTACCATCGCCAAAGATCGCAAAGTCTTATATATCTCAGGAGAGGAATCCGCTGGCCAAGTCAAGCTCCGCGCCATTCGCCTCGGCGCCGAATCTGACAATCTCAAATTCGCCAGCTCCACCTCCGCCAACGATATTGCCAAAACCATCGAAGAAGGCGAGTTCGACCTTGTAATTGTCGACTCAATCCAAACTCTCACCATTGCCGAAATCGCTTCTGCTCCTGGTGGAGTTTCTCAGGTCACTAACTGTGGCAATTTAATTATCCGTGCTGCCAAGGTATCCGATACTGCTGTGATTATCGTCGGCCACGTCACCAAAGAGGGAACTTTGGCCGGGCCAAAAGTCCTTGAGCACTTGGTTGACATCGTACTTAACTTTGAGGGCGACCGTTATGGAGGCTTCAAGATTATCCGCGCCATCAAAAACCGTTTTGGCTCCACCACCGAAGCCGCAATTTTCGAAATGAACCAATCTGGTCTGGCCGAGGTAGAAAACCCTTCTGCCGCCCTTCTGGCCGAACGTCAAAATACCGACGGCTCCATTATCCTCGCCACACTAGAGGGAACCAGGCCAATTTTAGTAGAAATTCAAGCCCTTGTCACACCAACTAATTTTGGCTACCCCAAGCGCACAGCTTCCGGATTTGACCTTAATCGTCTTAATCTCCTCATTGCCGTGATTGAACGCCGTACCAAACTCAAATTAAACGACAAAGATGTATTTATCAATGTTGTTGGTGGGCTCAAACTCCAAGATTCCGCTGCCGACCTTGCAGTTTGTCTGGCAATTGCTTCCGCCGTGGCCGGACGCAAGTTGTCCGAGGATTTTGTAGTTTTTGGCGAAGTCGGCCTCGGCGGAGAAGTCCGCTCCGCCTTTCGCCCCGACCAGCGCATTTCTGAAGCTAAAAAACTTGGTTTCTCTCATGCTATTGCTCCCGCCACCGTCAAAGACAAATTCGTCATCCCAGTTCGCGATTTAAGAACAACTCTAATTGAGTATGTTAATGAATAAAACTGCTAGCCGCATTCTTGGTATCGATCCCGGCACTGGTATCTGCGGCTTCGGTGTAATCGAAGGTCGCAAAGCCATCGATTACGGTGTTATCACCACGCCACCCCACACGCCGCTTGCCGACCGCCTACTGGATATTTACGAATCTCTGCACGAGATTATCAAGCAAGACAAGCCCGAAGTCATGGCAATCGAAAAACTGTTTTTTAAACAGAACATCACTACCGGTATTTCTGTCGCCGAAGCCCGTGGCGTTTGTCTGCTGGTAGCCAAACAATGTGGTCTGCCTACCTTTGAATACGCACCAAACCAAATCAAAATGGCTATTTCTGGCGATGGCCACGCCCACAAGAAACAAATGCAAGAAATGGTGCGCCTACATTTTGGCCTCAAAACTGCACCCAAACCCGACGATGCCGCTGACGCCCTCGCCGTTGCCATCGTACACTCTTTCGTTGCTAAAACTGACCAATAAAAACTCCCTGTCGATATAACCCGGCAGGGAATCTTCATAATCTTATAAAATTGCAAAATTAGACTCTTAATCCGTCCCAAATCTCGTCTAACGACCATAAATGGCCGGGTGAACGCGGTATCTTAGGCATAATTGCTGCAATCCGTAGCACATCATGTGCAAGCTCAGAAAAGCCTTCTGTATGACAATGTAAATTATTACGCAACTCCGTGCCCAAATCAATCCGCCAATCACATGGTAAGCCTTTCTTCGGGAGATTCGCCAAAGAATGCACTTCAATCGTTTTTCCGACTTCTTCACCGAATCTGCGCTGAATTACTTTTGAAGTTTCACTCGGTAAACTCTTGCCCTCATAGAAATTTTCATAAAGAGTAAAATACCCATTCTGCATCTTAGCCAATTCCACCGCCTCATCAATAAATTTCTTCACCTTAAACCGGAAATTACCCCCACGAAAAACCGGTATCCGACTTGCAGCATCATAAAGCATCGCCATCTGACGATTAGACAAACCTGACGTTCCACTAATTAGTGGAACGTGCGTACGCACGGCCAATTCTACAACCTGCTCAAAGCAATCCGGATGCGAAAAATCCACAATCACATCAAAACCTTCCGGACGCGCTTTCAGTGGATTAGCAATATCGTCATAGCAATACCATTTGCTACAACCAACGCCCAAATCAAAGTCCATAGCGCCAGTTAACCGCCGCGTGATACCGCCTACAATCTCGATATCATCCATCTTTCTGACTTCCGATATTGCCTCTCTACCTGTACGCCCCGTCAGTCCACTCCATAAAACTCTTACTTTCTCCATATCTTGTCCTCCTATTCTTCTACCACAATTCACTTGCAATTTCATTTTTAAAATCGCAGTCCGCACCAAATACAAAGACGCCGACTGGCTGAGCCATCTCCTTCTGAACCTTATCAAAGATACGCTCAGGGGTACTTACCCGATTAATTTGCCATTTTCACTCATAATTATCCCCTCCTTATAGTCTGTTCTTGAAATTTAAGCAAATTCTAGGTACTTATACCACCATTCTATCACAGATTTGTACTTTTGTCAATAGAATTAGAGCACATCTCCCCACTCTACATGTCTAATACAGTACTAAGGCAGCGGAGGGAGAAACCATACCAGCGCTCGTGCGGGCCGGTTGACGGGCCGACAGCAGAGGGCCCAAAGTCGAGGTAGTAAGCGCTAGGGATAGTCGTGCCATTAGCACTAGCCGAGGAGGCACGCGACGACCAGTAGATGCCGTAGGCGCCAGCGTACCTAAAAGTACCAGTAGTGATAGGTAATTCCACATCACCGCTGCGCACGAATCTCATCATACCGATGCTTGCTAATTTTTCTCAAAATATGCTAGTCTGAGAGAATGACAAAACAAAAAGACCATTACTCTGCTGTAATTCCAACCATACCATTATCGCAACTTCCAATCAAAAGACGCCAGATTATTGAATTTAAAAGATGACGTGCTAAAATGTAATTATTGAAAGCTCGTCAGGCAGCGTTGGATTACGCGGGTTCGGGGCTTTCTTTTTTGTGCGCAGCGGATATGTCTACTTACCTAATACTGCTGGTACTTTAAGGAACGCTGGTATCGATGCTGTCCATTGGTCGTCGCGTGCTGAGGCTGCTACTACTGCGTACGCCCTCCACTTTACTGCTACCGCCATCCACCCGTCGAACGGCCCGGGTAGCCGTTGGCATGGTTTCCCCCTCCGCTGCCTTAGTACTGTATTAGGTATGTAGAGTGGGAAACGGGATTTACCGCCGTTAAACCCTTTTTCTATGCTATAATAGTAACAACATTTAAGGAGGTTTATGAACAAAAAAGCAGTTTTTGGAGCAATTTTCACCCTAGGCTTGGCGTTCGGTGGGCTAAACTCTTCTCACGTTTCCGCCGTCGAGATTCAGCCACGGAACGAAGTTGTCACCCAACCCATCGAGCTCAGTGACGATGTTGACAGTACCACTACAGATGATTACGGCGTCATGCCGATTTCTGAAACCGAAGGAAACTCAGTTGACAACAATGCGTCTGACTGCGCCGAAGGTTACGTCCTAAGCACCGCTGGCACTTGCGTCACTCCCGAAGAAGCCAAAAATATCCTCGATGAAGGCACCGCCGACGAACCACTTGTAGTTTGCACCGACGAGTCCGAGCCTGGCTGCACCAACACAGATAGCAACCCTGAAGTTGTAGAAGAGGATGGCGACACTGTCGAAGTCGAACCCGAAACTTGGCCGCTCATCGTTTCACTTGCCGCTCTCGGCGCTACAATTCTCTTTGTCATTATCATTAACCTCTTTGGACGACGAGATAAATGATTGCTCACCTCGCCGGCACCATCACCGAAAAATTCCTCACCTCCGTCATCATCGACGTGCACGGTATCGGCTACGAGCTCTCGATTTCCGCTCCTGACGCCGAAAAAATCAATCTTGGCGACGAAGTCAAGTTCTATACCTATCACGCCATCCGCGAGAACTCCGAGGAGCTTTTTGGTTTTTCTAGCCTCGCCGCCAAAAAGCTCTTCCAAATGCTAATTTCCGTCAACGGCGTCGGTCCAAAAGCCGCCATGGCTATCCTTAGCCTTGGTAGCACCGAAGAAGTCCGCAACGCTATTGCTAATACCGATGCTGCTTTTATCGCTAAAGCCACTGGCGTCGGCAAAAAATCCGCCGAGCGTGTCATTGTTGATTTGCGCGACAAAGTCGGTGCACCTAGCCACTACGGCGCCACTGAAACCAAGTTCACCCTTTCAGCCTCAATTGGTCCCGAAGACGAAGCCCTCGATGCGCTCATCGCCCTCGGTTTTCCGCTCAAAGAGGCTTCCGCCGCTCTGGCCAATGTCGACCCTGCGCTTCCGACTGAAGATCGCATCAAGTTAGCACTGAAACAGCGATAATCCCTCTTCTCAAATCTAAAAAAGTATGATAAAATAAGCCTCAGTTGTAATATAAAAGGTTAAAATATGAGTTTCATAAGTTTGAAGAAAATTGGTGACGCACAGAAAAAAGCCGCTGTCGTCGATGTCCGCTCCGGTGATACCGTTCGCGTGACCCAAAAAATCAAAGAAGGCGAAAAATTCCGCTCACAGGTGTTTGAAGGCGTCGTCATCCGGACCGATCGCAAAGGTTCACACACTGCTCGCATCACTGTGCGCAAGGTCACCTCTGGCGTTGGCGTCGAGAAATCTTTCTTGATTCATAACCCTTTGGTCGAAAAAATCGAAATCGTGCACCGTGCCAAGGTTCGCCGCAAGAATTTGAGCTTCTTGCGTGAGCGCTCCGGCAAGTCTGCTCGCCTCACCAATAAGGCTTTCGACCGCAATGCAGTCAATAATCCAGAGGTTACCACTGTGGCAACTCCAGCCGAAGAGGCACCTGCTACTGAAGAAAAGGTAGAAAAAGCCGAAGCAGTTCTTGAAGCCGAAAGCCAAGACGCTGAAACTCAAGCCGAGAAAGTCAATCCTAAAGGCCCAGCTGAGCCAGCGGAATAATTCTCTTGAAACAACCGATAATCCTCGGTATTGACGAAGTCGGCCGCGGCCCCTGGGCGGGGCCGCTTGTTGTTGGCGCCGTCATTCTAGGTCCCAATTTTTCTCCCGAAGACATCGCCAAATTACAAAATTCTCCAAATTTGTCTACCAAAGACTCTGAGAAACTCCAACTCTATCAAAACCTTGCTGATTCCAAGCAACTCACCGCCAAAAAGCGCGAATCTCTCGAGCCACTTATTCTCAAACATGCCGCCGCACATGGCCTTGGCTGGGTTTCTACCACCGAGCTTGATAAATATGGCCTCAGTGCCAGTCTCAGGCTCGCCACTCGCCGCGCCATCAAACAAGTTCTTGCCACCAAGACTATTTTTACCGAAATTATCCTTGACGGCACGGTCAACTTCTTGCAAAATACCCCACTTGAAAACAAAGTTAACCTCCTCAAAAAGGCCGATTCGCTCATCAAAGAAGTTTCAGCCGCCTCTATCATTGCTAAAGTCGGCCGCGACCGCTATATGGCCGAGATTGCCACCCAATATCCCGCCTATGGCTTTGAAAAACACGTCGGCTATGGTACCGCACTCCACAAAGAAGCCCTTCTAAAACACGGAATTTGCCCCGAACACCGCACTAGTTTCCGCCCCATCCGCACGATTATTGCCCAAATGGAACCAAGTACATCAATTTCTGACCAAGAATCGCAATTTTCTATGCGAAATCATCAAAATTGCCCTCCAACGGCCTCCAAAACAAAAGATTTTCCTATACAGCCGTCCACCAGCGCTAAAGGCCAAACCGCCGAAAATGCCGTCTCTAGGTATCTAAAAACGCAAAATCACACCATCGTTGCCCACAATTTCAAGACCAAAACTTACGAAATTGACCTTATTTCCACTCTGAATCAGCAAATTTTCTTCACCGAAGTCAAATATAGCCGTAGCCTCAACCAAGAGGGAACGGCGCTCGTCCGCATCACCCCAGAAAAACAGCATCAAATGCACTATGCCGCTCGGGCTTTTCTCGCCAGCCATCCTGATTTTACTGATTCTCAACCTCTGTTGGCTGCCGCCAGCGTCAGTGGACCAGATTATCAGGTTGATGATTGGTTGATCCTTAATTAACCCCAAGAATATCACTTTTTAGTAAGCCAAAAACCTCCCAAATTCCATCTTATTTTAGCGTAATTGCAACAAAATCTGTTGTGCCTATTGACATTTTTGATGATGTGTGCTACAATGGAAGTATACCGATTGGGAATTGTACAAAACTGGATCAAAGTCCAGTCACCCAGAGGTATTTTGCACCTTTACATACTATCAGGAAACCTCCTTTCTTCAGTTTTTATGCGGTTCGTGTTACCGAATTCACTCAAAATGTCTTATGGGTGATGAGGTAACATGAAACCAATATAAAAACAAAATAAAGAAAGAGAGGTACTCAGAATGAGTAAAAAAGGAAAACCCGAAGTAATGAATGCATTGCATGCTATACAGTATGCAGACCAGCCCATCAAGAACGCTATGCTGACTGGGGTAATGATGGCGCTCGCTGTCTACGGTAAAGATAAGGAATTAGATGCCCTTATCGCAACCGGGGATAGCACCGCCCAAATTAATGCCATTATTAATCAGTTTTTAGTGTTCGAGAAAAAGGAACACGACGAAGCGGTTTCCAGAGCAGAGTATCTTTTTAGCAATCTGGAAAAGAAAGGCGGGCAGGACTATAACGATGCACTCAAAGGTCTCATTGGGGTTCTCACCAATTGTAAGAGCATTACACCTGAAGGTTATGGCTGTGGTGCTGACGGTAACGTCGCAGAAGACAAGTATTACAATGCATTGGCAAACGGGCCTGTGGCAGAATACGATATACTTCAGTATTACAATCCGACTACAGGAGCCTCTGGAGACGACGCGTCTATCGGCGGGGAACGCATCCGTGTCATGATGACTACGACTCCTGAGGGAGCACCGATAACCATCGCGGAAACCAATGAGCCTATGCTGGCGGCCGGCGCAATCAAACTTGTCAAAGACAATCCGGCGCTGATTTGGAAGTTACTCACATCGGTAGCAATCGATTCCAATACCAAAAAAGACGCTGGTCCGGCAAGTATTGTGCGGTCGACAATCGTCGACATCGCAAAGGGTATGAGCATTGCAGAATTTGCCGAAAACGGCGAATTAATCAGGAACGTGATTCGCGGCAATATTAAGAACTACAGGCACCTGATGATTTCAGCCATGGAGGAACTCTGCAAATGCGATATTGAAGCTGTCAAGAAAGCCTCAGAAGCTGATGTCGAGCGCTATATCCAGTGGATTAACGCCTGCATTCTTCCTGCCGCTCAGCAGGAACAGGTTTTCAGTAATCAGGACCTCGTGGATTACCTCGACAGCGAAGGCAAAGCCCTGCATGGAGCCGACAATGCCAACAATATCGTCACCGGTTCGTCCGTGGACGTCGCTCAGAACAGGCGTTATCTCCAGCTCCTTGGAAAAAATCTGGCCATCGTTCTGCATAACGCCTTTATTGCAGGCAGTAGCACAAAACATGCCAAGGCGCAGACCATCCTTGACCTGTACTCAAAAGCATTTTATATCTAAGATATTATCCTGATAGTATGTTTTTATCGGCAGCCTTTCCTAGAAAGACTGCCGAGTTTTTTGTTTTTTAAACACAAAAAGTCCAAAAACTACAAAATAGTCTTACTTCGACACATTAAACCGGAATTCCACCACATCTCCATCTTGCATCACATAAGTTTTGCCTTCAGTGCGCAACTTTCCGGCCGCCTTCACGGCTTGCTCGCTTCCCAGCGCTACCAAATCATCATATTTCATCACCTCAGCTGCGATAAACCCACGCTGAAAGTCCGTATGAATCACGCCCGCTGCCTCTGGCGCCGTTGCGCCCTGTTTAATCGTCCAAGCCCGGACTTCTTTTTTACCTGCCGTGAGAAAACTCTGCAGACCCAGCGTCTTATACGCCGCCTTGATCAGCTCACTTAGTGCATCCTCCGCCACGCCATACTCTCGCAAAAACTCCTTCCGTTCTCCCAAACTCATTCCCGACATCTCAGCCTCCAGCTTGGCGTTCACAAACACTGCTTGGCTTGGCGCCACACTTTCAGCTAACTTCTGACGCAACTCCTTATCCGCCAAGCCATTCTCATCCACGTTGAACATGTAAATTACAGGTTTCTCCGTCAGATAGGGAATTATCTCCGCCGGCTCGTTCGCTTTCTTGCGTTTCGATTCCACTTTCTCACGCGTCTCCAAGTCTGCCAACTCTAGCTCGGTTTGAATCACTGCAATATCGTGCGCCGGGTCTTTAGAACCTTCCGCTCGAATTACATCGCCATCCTCAAACACTCGCACCACATGACAAATCACCTGGCACTCTCGAATATGCGCCAGGAACTTATTACCCAAGCCTTCACCTTTGGATGCACCTTCCACCAACCCTGCAATATCCACAAACTCCACCGTTGCCGGAACAACTTTCTCAGTATCATACATTTTAGCCAGCACGTCCAGCCTCTCATCCGGCACTGGCACAATCCCTACATTTGGCTCAATCGTAGCAAACGGGTAGTTCGCAGCGAGCGCCCCCGCATTAGTCAGTGCATTAAACAAAGTCGATTTACCCACATTGGGTAATCCTACAATTCCACATTTCAAATTCATACATTATATTATACTATATAAGCCCAAAAGGTGTTATAATCATGACTATAAAAACTACTAAAAACCTCACCCCTCATAAAAAACTTTTAACCTTGGGTATAATCCCCATTGGTATAGTCTGCTTCATCCTCATCATCAGTCTCACCCAAAACGTTATTTATGCTTTTGTCGCATTATTTTCTAGTATAATTTTAGCCATTTTATGTTAAAATAAGATTATGCTAGGTATTCTGTTGGTGGTAATTTTGGCACTATGGCTTACCTTTTTGTATCCGTTAGTCCGTCGCAAAGATGCCGAAGCACCCCGCAGCGCTCGCTATGACATGCAGATGAAAAAGCTCTGGAGTGCCGCCCAGACTTCTATGCGCGACCACAAACCGCTAAGAGCCGAAAAAGCTTTACTTACGATTCTAAAATTCGACGAAAAAAATGCCGCTGCTTATAACCGTCTCGGAATTCTCTATGCCAAAGAACAAAAATTCGACGAAGCGATTGAATGTTTTGAGATTGCTCAGTCACTCGATAACAACCCGTCTTCTTTGCATAACGTCGGCCTAATTTATCTTGAAACCGGCGCCTATGAAAAAGCCGTGATGGCTTTCGAGCAAGCAATTGAGCTGGAAAATGATGTCCCGGCCAGGTTTATCGCCCTTGCTAAAGCTAGGGAACGTCTGGGTCAAATCAAAGGCGCCGTGGATGCGCTAGAAAGCGCCTATGAACTTGATCATAGCACCAATACCTTACGCCAAATCCTTGCCATTCATGAAGCCACTGGAGACACCGAAGCCCTGGCCGACGTTACCGCCCGCATTGAAGCCCAAATTGCCGAAAACGCCATGACTAAAACTCACGCTAAACGTAGTCGCACCAGTACAAGTACTCGCCGCCCAACCGCTAAACGTAGTGCGCAATCCGGCACACGTACTCGCAAACAAATTTAAAATTGAAACAAAAGTGAAGCCGGTCGCCTCCGGCCATGCTCCACTCATCAAGTATAAAAAGAGTTGAAGCTAAAATTGTCAAGATTGGTATTTTCTTCATGCGAAGCGGATCTCAGGACCAGCGAGCAAGAAAAAATGCCAAGATTGGCGATTTTAGCTTAACGAATGGAGCCGTGTGTCAGACTTGAACTGACGACCTGCCGCTTACAAGGCGGCTGCTCTACCAACTGAGCTAACACGGCAACTACCATTAGTTTATCAAACCTTGCCAAAAACTGCAACCTTTGCTACAATGAAAACATTGCTGGAATCGTCTAGTGGCAATGACAAGAGACTGTAAATCTCTCGGCTTCGGCCTTCGTAGGTTCGAGTCCTACTTCCAGCACCAAAGTAATAACCTGAGTTTTTTGCTCAGGTTATCACTTTTATTTGCGAAGTAGGATGAGAACCGCAGGTTCGTCCTCCGCAGGAGCTAAGCAAAAACTAGTTTGCTAAGTTTTTCGAAGCGACGCTCGGAGGGTAGCGATTTCGCAGAAATCGCGTTGTTCTACTTCCAGCACCAGAAAATATCCTTTGACTCTTGTCGAGGATATTTTTATCTCTTTAGTATTCCGTGCTATCATATATCTATGACTTTCGATTTCAAAAAAGAATGTAAAGAATTTTATCTTCCTAAAGCAAAACCTGGAATCATTACAATACCGCCACTAAATTATCTCGCCGTGCGCGGCCATGGCAATCCAAATATCGAAGATAGTGAATACAAACAATCTATCGCTCTACTCTATGCAATTGCTTTCACCATCAAAATGAGCAAACTCAGCGAACATAAGATCGACGGTTATTTTGACTACGTCGTACCACCACTAGAAGGATTTTGGTGGCAAAAAGGCTCAGATAGCCTCGATTATAGCCGCAAAGACGATATGGAGTTTATTTCTGCTATCCGTCTACCGGATTTTGTCACTAAGACCGAATTTGACTGGGCGATTACCGAAGCCACACGCAAAAAACATCAGGATTTCTCCAAAGTCGAATTTCTTACCTATGATGAGGGAATTTGCGTACAATGCATGCATCTAGGAAGCTACGATGATGAGCCCACCACTATTCAACTAATGCACGATTTCATTGATAATAACTATGACCTAGACATTGAAAACCCGCGTTATCACCACGAAATTTATCTCAGCGACCCGCGTCGTACTAAACCAGAAAAACTCAAAACCGTTATTCGCCACCCTATCAAACCAATTAATGTTTAGCCTCTCTACATGTCTAATACAGTACTAAGGCAGCGGAGGGGAGAGTAAAATTATACAACGCAAAGTCATCCTAGGCGTTTTTAACCTATTTTGCTATAATATAGCCATAAACTTAACTATTAATCATGACCACACCAAAATCCCCCGAAAATCATTCTTCAGAAAATACATTTTGTAATTACATCCTCATCTTTTTCGTCTGCGCCTTCATCGGCTGGATTTGGGAAGTCACCCTATATCTTTTTATGACTGGTAATTTTGTCAACCGTGGCGTCCTGCATGGTCCTTGGCTACCAATCTACGGTTTTGGCGGTCTTGGCATAGTGCTCTTACTCCGGCGTTTCAAAAAGCACCCTCTAATTATATTCTTTGCCGCCGTCATTGGCTGCGGCACACTTGAATATTTCACTGGTTGGTACCTAGAAACCTTCAAGCATCTCAAATGGTGGGACTACAGTTCAAATTTTCTCAATCTCCATGGTCGCATATGTATCGGTAGTGTTACTGCCTTTGGGCTCTGTGGTTTAACCATAATTTACGTTCTATACCCAATTCTCATCAAAAACTTCGACCGCATCAAGTTGCGACCCAAAAAAATCCTCTGCTTTGCACTTGTCTTATGCTTTCTGGCCGATTTCGTCTATTCCTCCGACGTCCCCAACACCGGCGAGGGAATCACTAACGAAATTACCTACGCTAACCCAGCTCTAGCAAAATAAAACCTCATTTCACGGTTTACAATCCGGTTTTTTTGTGCTAAAATGATAAACATTATGGCAAAGAAGAATAATACTAAACGCAAGTTGGTTGGTTTAGTGTCCGAAGAATCTGGTATTCGTCAATATTACACCAAGAAGAATACTATGAATACTCCGGATAAGCTAACTCTTCGGAAATACGATCCAGTTTTGCGCAAGCACGTTGTGTTCACTGAGACCAAAAAGAACCTCGGACGCAACGAAGTCAAGGAAAAGAAGCGCTAAACGGCCTATCCATAAATCCTCCACACCGCCAAAGATGTAGAGGATTTTTTGTAATTAATCCCAACTGAAAGACAGTTCAATTCGCCAAATACGCACGATAATCGTCATTTACTCAATCACCAAACGTCGAATCACCTTGCGAATGCCCCGCGGTTTCTCTGCCGGCGCGCTCTTGGTCTGCACCGGTACTACAGCCTCTTCAACTTCAGCCTCAGCCACCTCAGCTTCTTGCACTGAGCTTTTGCCAGTCTCAACCGTAATCGGCTTAGCTACCGGCCTTACTCCAAAATTCACCTGCACTACAGTATTATCCACCGCTGGGCGCACATCAATATTTCCACGGTCATGTCTTTTGGTGTATGCACGAGAAATCTCTACCGCCTGCGCCTTCTTTACCTTTTCGGCCCGCGCTTTCAAATCTGCCAGCACCGCCTGTATATTCGCAAAATCTGTCCCCTCCATATAATCCACTGCGGTCAGCCTGCGCCAGTCTTCTATAGTAAGCTCGTCCTCAGTCGCTAAAATCTCCCGTTTAAGGCTATACAAACTCTTCGCCTGCTCCACCTGCTCTGCACTACTCAGCCACCGCGGTGGCAACGCCTCCACCTCAGTTTGCAACATAATCCCAGTCACTTCTGGCGCTTTCTTGGCGACATCTTCCGGTTCTTCCCGCCAGCTCACCGATTCTTTCACCGCTAGCGCCATGCTCGGTGTCTCCACCACACAAGCCTGCGCCGCGCCCACAAAATGATTGCCAGGCGTCTTTAGCCAGCTTGCCACCAACTCATCGAAAAATCCAATAATACCTTTCTCGCGTTGCTGCTCAAAAATCGCAGCATCAAAATACAAATTCACCACACTTCCACGCAGCATATCTAGCTCTAAGCACTTCTGGAACTTCTGTGCCGACAGCACTAACTTTTTCTCCTCTGAATCTTCAGACACCCGCTTTTCTACTAGTAACTCCGAATCTGCCTCAGTAATCATCTGCGCTAGCACTGTATTCTGAAACAACAACCGCAAATACCGACATTCCATCGCCTCGTATACATGATTAGGGCTATGCCAGCCCAACACTGCTTGATTACCCCCAACCAGCATACCAGCAAAACCAAATTCTTCCGCCCATTTGCCCACTTGATCATTATAAATCAGCTCCGGTAAGGCAAAAATCCGCCCTTCCACGCCAAACAATTTCTGGATTTTTTCACGATACAACCGCACCTGCATGGTCAACTCGTCTTTGTCATAGAAAAATGCCAAGGAATGATACCATGGCTCTACCACCAGCTCCACTTGCCCTAGCTTCACCAGCTTGCGCAAACGCTCAATCAAACCACTATCATAGCATTCCGCTAACTCCAGCCACGGCCCAGAAACCAGCAAAGAAAATCGAAATCCGCGAAACTTCTGCGTATTCCGTTCCAAAAAAGCAAACAGCGGCTGATACACCTCAGTATTTGCCTGCATAAACTCCGCCTTGCCTTCAAAATAACCTTGTTCCGAATCCCCACCAGAAAACTTCCGTAAACCCCACGGCTCATGTAGCTGAAAACACAGATGAATTACGCGCATGTTACCTCACTTCCTGTCATTAATACTATTATAGCATAAACCTTATCCTTGTATACACTCTACATGCCATATAACAGCTTTCTCCATATCTCCACTCTACATCATGTCTAATACAGTACTAAGGCAGCGGAGGGGGAAACCAGTGTAACGAGTGCTGGGGCTGGATGGGTTAACGACGCCAGTAGTCTGCAAGTAGAGGTCATACGCGTGGGTAGCGGCGGAGTAGGTATACGACGACCACCACACACCTGCCGCGCCAGCGTAGCTGAAAGTACCAGCAGTGCTAGGCAAGTGGATCCACCCGCTGCGCACGAAAAACAATTATGCTATTTTGTAGTAAAATAATTACATGGATGAGAAATTATATACTATGAGGCAGGCTAGTGAATATGCAGATGTGTCAACCCCCACAGTACGGTATTATTGTAAACTAGGGCTAATTCCCAACATTAAATATACTAGAGCAGGATATCGAACATTCAGCCAGGAACAACTAAATTGGCTGAAAACATTGGTATTCTTGCGCCGATGTGGCTTCAGTATTGCGGACATGAAACACTATAAATATTTGTCCGAGAAAGGCGATTTCACCATTCCAGAGCGAAAGGCAATGCTCGAAACAAAGCGCCGACAATTATGGCAAATTATTGAAGAGGCGCAGGAAAATATCAACTTTATTGAACGTAAAATTGAAATTTTCGAACAAGAACAAAAATAATCTGTTCGGTTAAACCCTAAAGTTACTTTAGGGTTTTGAAGAGATGTTAACAGGGGTAGAAGACGCTTATAACCTTGAAGTAACTTCAAGGTTTCCCCGAACAAGCCTGCCCCTCTTTACTTCGTGCGCAGCGGGTGGATCCAATTATCTGTAACTACTGGCACTTTTAGGCTCGCTGGTCAAGTTGGCCGTTGGTGGTCGTTACGAGGAACTTCTAAGGTCGCTTACGCATATCACCTCTACTTTGATACAATAACTGTCGGACCATCACACGAAGGTGAACGCGATTATGGTCGCTCCCTCCGCTGCCTTAGTACTGTATTAGACATGTAGAGTAATACACAAAACAGAAGCCAATAGAATCAATAATGTGATATAATAGAAAAGCTAGGGGCGTAGTACAACGGTTAGTATAGCGGTCTCCAAAACCGGTGATATGGGTTCGATTCCTGTCGCCCCTGCCACGTACAAGATGACTTGTCAATTTGTCCATTCTACCCCTGTTGATTGGACAATTTTTTGTTATAATATGGTTAGCAGATAACTTTGACTATTTTTTGCACGAGATAATTAAACGGAAACATAGAATTTTACCAATAAAGACAAAAGTGATTGGTTTTTGGGTTGTTTTTTTGGCTTATTTTTGGTTTGGAGGGGCTTATTCAACTTGGAAACTGCCGGTTTGAAAGATTTGGTCGGCGGGGTAGCCCTGATCGAGGAGATGTTGGATCAGAGCGCCGGCGACGGCAGAAAGTAGGATTTTGGCGGTGGGGGAAAGGTCTTTGAGCTGGACGATTGCGGTGACTTCCATGTGGCCGAGGTGGTAGGTTTTGCCTCTTAATTCGTCGAAGGCTTCACTGGCGGCCCAGATAATGCTGCCGGAATTTGGGCCGAGGGCGTAGTGAATAGTGGTCATGTTAGTTATCCTCCAAAATTGAAGAAAAAAGGGATTTTGGAGCTTGGAAAAAGAATAATATCTCTGTTTTCATGATTTTATTATAACATTACTGAGAATTTTATGAGCGTAGAAACTGAATGAAAACGATGGTTGGAAGTTAAGGCTTAGAAAGTTTAGATGGCTTTTGGAGGCAAGTGAGGAGCTTTGTGAGGAGAGGGCGCAAAAGAAGATAGAGGAGGTAGCCAATACAGCCACCGAGGACATTGGTGATGATGTCGGTAATGTCGGAGGAACGAAAGCCGTTGATTAGGGGTTGGAGCGTTTCGATATAAAAACTAAGGATAAAAGTATAGAGAAGGGTAGTTAAAAAAGAAGGAGCTGGATGTTTAGTAAGCGGCAACAAGAAGCCGAAGGGGATGGTCATAACGATATTAAGGGCAATTTGGCGTATAAAATCACCGTGGCCAGAAGCAACGTCAATGAAGGGGATAAGATTCATGGGTGTATAGGGGTGGTTAAAGATGAAAGGAAGAGATGTGAGAATTGGCATGAGGGTAAAATAGAGAACAAAAGTGAGGTAGATATACGTAAGTGTACGTGTAAAAAGAATGTCTCGATTTTGAGATTTCCAGCGGGGGTAAAAAATGGAAAAATAAATTAGAGCTAACGCAGTAAAATCGAGTAGTATTTTCATGAGTTAAAAGAATTGTGGGTTAAATAATCCATAGTATTAGTATATCATAGTGTAAGTTGGACGGGAGATTTAGGGTGTTAGCTCAACAAACATATGAGAATTACTTAAACAAAATAACTCCTTGAGGGTGTATAGTTAGAGTTGTAAAACACCAACTAATACATCGAGAGGGGTTATTTTGAGTATAACACAAGAAATGCGCTATCGCGACAGTGTGCTGAGGTATGCTGAGAGGCATAGTGTAGCTAAATCAGCAGTTAAGTTCAATGAGCCAGATAAGACCATCTATCGTTGGCGGAAGAGATGGCTAAAAGCAGGAAAAGACATTCGTGCGCTCGCGAATGGATCAAGACGTCCAAAAAGTAACCCTAATACTCATACAGAAGCCGAGATTACTCTAATCAAAAATCTCAGACGCAGGAATCCTAACATTGGTTTGCAGGATTTATGGCTCAAAGCCCGCACACGAGGCTATACTCGCACGATGCAAGGACTTTCTAAGCTTCTCAGGCGACTCGGCTGCAAGACGGAACAACAGACAATACCTAGTCCATCTTGCAGGAAAAAACCTATCTATAATGCGTCAAAAGCTCCAGGAGATTGTGTCCAGATCGACGTCAAAGAAGTATTAAACTTTCTTAAATTAGCTAGAGAAAAATTAAACCATCAATTCTAGCTCTATATGGCAGAATTTGCTTCAAGTAAAAAAGAAGCCCCAGCGGGAGGCACCTTCTGCGCCGTGCAGGACTTCTATTACTCTTAATATATCAAATCAAACCAAAGATGTCAATGATTTGACCTTTCTTCGTAATCATTAGCATCTTCTTAATTTGTTTAGTCTTTCGCATCTGTGACACTAGAAAACTGCGCATTTTATCATCGCGCATTTTTGCTCTAGAAGTGTCTATGATAAGATTCGGACATTGTTTCAGCCCTTTCTTCAATAAATGCTCTAGCGTATTTGCCGATACCGTCTTTGGTGACTTTATCTCGAATTCTATACCATCAAGTAAAATATCTGGGCTTTTCTGTCCATTCTCGAATTAAGTCCTTGAAGCCCTGCCAAGCCGAATATAAATCACTAAATTGTTCGTTTGACCCCTGTTGAACGGACAATTTTCTGTTAATATTTAAATTTACCACAAAAACCGCTATTAACACTAATCTTATCCCTACGAGTCTCCACTCTACATGTCTAATACAGTACTAAGGCAGCGGAGGGGGAAACCGAGGTGGCGATGGTCCGGACCCCATGATGGGCGAACTTCTGTGGCACCGAAGAGAAGGTCATAGCCACCAGCACCAACAGAACTCCATACGTTATCAGCCTCACGTGAAGACCAATAGTGGCCACTCGCGCCATTAGACCATAAGGTACCAGCAGTATTAGGTAAGTTGACAACCCCGCTGCGCACGAAGTAATCCTCACAAGGCATGATATAATACAAACATGTATACATTTGATTCTGCTGCCATCAACGCTAAATTCTCCGAACTCCTCGCCACCGTCAAAGATAATAACTTATGCGAAGTCATGGAGCATACCGAGCTATGATTTGGTTACCCGTAGCCGGCAATTATGCTGACATCGACGTTTATGCGTCTATCATTGCCTATGCTGATTTGTTAAATCAGCGCGGTAAGGCCGCGAAAACTTATATCCCGGTAGCGCCCAACTACAGCGTACCAAAAGCATTGCGCCTACCAGAATGGGAGAATGCTACTTTTAATCTTCAACCTAGCGACAAAGTTATTATTCTAGATATTTCCATACCAGAAGAGATTGCCAAGTTTGCGTCTGACAGTCAAATCCTTGAACTCATCGACCATCATCCAGGGTACGAAGATTATTGGCATGAGCGTATCGGCGATAAGGCCATCATCGAGAAAATCGGCGCCGTTGCCACCTCTATCTTTGAATGGTGGGGTGAATGCTGGGATTATAACAAAATGTCACCCCAAACCGCCAAGCTTCTGCTCGGCGCTATTCTTGATAACACCCTCAACTTCACCGCCCAAATCACCACTGAGCGTGACCACCAAGCCGCCACTCAGCTCTCCGAAATCGCTGACACTACCCTGGCAGATTTTACTACTTGGTACTTTTCCGAAGTTAGTAAAACCATCATCTCCGACCTCAAAAATGCTCTCCTCCAAGATTGTAAAACCGTAGTTTTGCCAACCAATCAATCTAAATTCACTTTTTGCCAACTCACACTTTGGGACGCAAAAGACATCACCGCACAACAAGATAGAATCACTCAAATCATGAATAACACCCACCCAGCCTGGCTCGTCAGCGTCATTTGCATTTCCGAAAACAAAAATTATCTCATCGCCAGATCACCAGAAATTCGCGACTATCTCACCAGACTGTTAAATCTCGAGGTCGAAGGGAACTGGCTCACTTCTAGTCAACTCCATCTTCGCAAAGAAATCATCGCCAAAATGCTCAAAAAGTAATCAACCTTTACCCTCCGCAACTACAAGTTGCGCCCAATTTTCTCATTTGCAACGCCTAGTTGATAGTAAAATCACCTTCGCAACCCTAAAATCATAGTAATATAAACTAAAAGGAACTAATTATTATGAATTTTGGAGAAAACCTACAAAATCTGCGCAAACTCCACAATCTTTCTCAAGAAGATTTAGCTGACAAGATGGATGTTTCGCGCCAAACCATCAGCAAATGGGAAAGTGGCACCGCCTACCCAGAAATGGAAAAACTTATTACCCTCTGTGAACTTCTTGAGTGCAATCTTGATATTCTCGTGAAGGGGGAAGTTCAAAACCAGCCGAACACCGACCTTAAGACCGCCTACGAACAAGTCAAAAATCGTTTTAGTCGCCACATCGCGCTTGCCATTATGTTTATCTTGTTTGGTGTGGTGGCATTATTTGCTCTTCGCAATTTTGGTGAATCCTATAACAACCTTGCTATTTCCGCTTTTCTCATCTTTGTTGCCATCGGCACACCATTATTTATTACCAGTGGAATAGCCATGAAGACTTTTGAAGAAAATCATCCCACGCTACCCAATTTTTATACCGAAGCCGAGCTCAATCATGCTCAAAGCAAATTCAGCAAACTCATCGGCTCCAGTATCGCTCTTATCATCATTGGTGTTGCGGTCTTTATTACACTTCAAGCCAACAATCTCTTTTCTGAAGACAGCACTATTCCAATTACAGCTTTCATGATTTTTGTCGCCATTGGTGCTCCGATGATTGTTTATGCTGGCATTCAAGAAGAAAAATATAATATCGCCGAATATAACAACAAAAATTCTCAAGCCGCCAAGACTGCCGAAAACAAACTCAGCAAAATCTGCGCCGTCATTATGATTACCGCCACTATTATTTATCTCATTCTTGGCTTTATTCTAGAACTTTGGCAACTCAACTGGATCGTCTTTCCTATCGGCGGTATGCTCTGCGGCATCGCAGCAATAATTGTCAAACACGAATAGTTGATATGTTATAATGAACTAAAGGGAGTTAATATCGACACTACATTACCTACCACAGAGCAACCGCGGTCGTGGCTACAAAGGCACCGTCAATTGGTAATTTTTGGCACGATTTTTATTGTAATTATAGGAATTTTTGTTGGTTTACTCATTGCGCACGACATTGCCGAAAACCGTCGTCTTGATGCCACCTCTGTCACACTCAAAGATACTGATTATCTTACTGTTCCTTTTGGCACCAAGGTTAAAGTTTCTGATTTTCTCGAACATCTAAATGGTAGCATGGTAAACAATTTTGATATTGACACCGAAACTCTCGGCCCACAAGAAATTACTTTTGAATACATCAACATCAAAAATCGCCGACGCAAGAACACCTTCAATATCACCGTGGCCGACGTCACTCCACCGCGGATTTACGGCCAAAGTAATTATACTGTCGCCCGTGGCTACGAAGGTGACCTCACTGCTCTCATGCTCAGTGGCGACGACCTCGACGACCATCCCATACGGGAAATCATCGGTGAATATAATCTAGATAAAATAGGGAATTATCCACTGGAATACCGTATCACCGATGCGAGCGGCAACAGCACCAGCCATTTTTTCACGCTCAGCGTAGTCGAACCCAGCCCAGATTCTGGCGCATCTACTCCACCGTCATCCACGACTGGTACGCCAGTTGCCAAGATTATCCAACAGCACAAGACAAAAGATACCAAAATCGGCATCGACGTCTCCAGCTGGCAGGGCGACATTGACTGGAACGCTGTCAAAAATAATGGCGTAGAATTTGCCCTCATCCGCGTAGGTTACGGCTATGAAGACCAGTGCTTCCTTGACCAAAAGTTCCAAGCCAATATCGCTGGCGCCATCGCCGCTGGCTTACCCGTGGGTGTTTATTTCTATTCTTATGCCGCCAGCACCGATGAGGCTCGCAATCAAGCCACTTGGGTACACGAACAAATCCAAGATTATCCCGTAGAGCTCGGCGTAGTGTTTGACTGGGAAGATTGGAGCGATTTCAACCAATACGGCATTAGCTTTCACACCCTCAACCAAATTGCCCAGGCATTTCTCGATACTACCGCAAACAATGGTCACAAGGCCACTCTCTACGGCAGTAAATACTATCTTGAGCGCTTCTGGCAACCCACTGCCCCAGTTTGGCTTGCCCAATATTACGACACCGCCACTTATATCGGCGAATACTGGCTCTGGCAGTTAACCGACAGTGGTAAAGTTGATGGTATTTCTGGCAACGTAGATATTGATATTATGTATCTTAACTCGGCTATGCTACAATAATGATTATGAAACTACCTAAACACGCTTTTCCTGCCCCCTGGCCCGCTATTTGGGCCTGGATTTTCCTCAGCATCGTTATACTCGGCATTGCAACACCGGACAGTTTTACTCTCACTTTCATCAAAATCGGCGGAATTTTCCTCTGTTTTATCTACACACTCCGAGTTTTTCCAAAAGACCGCTTGCTCCAGCTCACCCTTTTACTTACCTTTTGTGCCGACATTATCCTCGCTATCAATAACACTGCCGAAGCCGGCATCCTCGTCTTTCTCATCGCGCAAATCATTCACACCATCCGCCTCGAAAGCAAAAACTACCTCACCCAGATCATTAGTTTTACTGGATTTACCGCTATTTCTATCATCATCAATCTCATCTGGCAAATCACTCCAATGATTTACCTCATCGTTGGATTTTATATTGTTGCTATTATCACTAATGTATACATTAGTTGGCGCTGGTGGCGCCAAAATCCTAAAAATTTTCCCGCTCTCTGCGCCTTGCTTGGATTTTCACTCTTCTTATGCTGTGATACTTGCACCGGAATCTCATATCTGGCATTAAAGAACATGTTTCCTACTTTTCTCTACGCTCCTGCCAACTTTTTCGCCTGGTTTTTCTATTATCCTTCACAAATTCTAGTGTCAAACAGTTCAAAGTATGCTAGAATAGACTAAAGGAAGGTAATTGTGCTACAATGGAGGTAGATTATGGAAGGTAAAAAATCACACACGACACCCAGCAACGGCCAACGCGCAATCCTAGTTTTTGGCGCGCCGTGCAGCGGCAAAACAACTTTTGGCAAACAGTTTGCCAATCAATTTAATGCAACATTTTATGACCTTGACGCTTTAAAGCAAGAGCATAATTTGTCTCGGCAGTTTATCCTGCTGTTGGTCGAGCAAATTGCTCGAACTGGTGCTACGCTCGTCTTTGAAGGTGGCAACGACACCGAAAAAGACCGTCGCGAACTCGCCGAGATTCTACGCTCAGCTGGTTATTCGCCCACACTAATTTGGATTCAAACCGACGTCAGCACCATCCGTGCCCGCCTCAAGACTCGCCTCAAGAGTGTAGAAAAAGCCAAGACTGTCTATGATGCCCGCATCAAAGCCCTTGAGGGGCCGTCCGATGCTGAAATGCCTATCGTATTATCTGGTAAACACACTTATCATACTCAGCTCAAGCAAGTTCTGACTCAACTCCAAGAGCGCTAATTTGTCCCAATGATTATTCAAGACGCCGAGTTTGGCGAAGTTATCGTGCGCAAAAATCCGCTTAGTCGTGCGGTACGATTTTCCGTATCGCCTTCCGGGCGATTACAGATGTCGGTACCACAGCACACCAGTGACTTTTTGGTAAAACGCTTCCTCAATAGCAATCGCGCGCTCGTACGCGAAAAAATCCCCCTCAACGATCCTAAAACCCAGCGTGCCCGTGACGCCAAGAAAAAGCTCCTTATGAGAAAGGCTAAAGATTATCTGCCTTATCGCCTGGAATACTACGCTAAGCTCTATGGCTACGACTACGGACGCTGTCGCCTTAGTCATGCCGCTACTCGTTGGGGCAGTTGTTCATCGTCTGGCACAATATCTCTCAATATTGGCTTAATGCAAGTGCCAGAAGTTTTGCGTGATTATGTCATTTTGCATGAACTCGCCCACCTCAATCACATGGACCACTCTCCACAGTTTTGGGACGAAGTCGGCCAGCACGACCCGCGCTACAAAGAACACCGCCGCAAGCTCAAAGCCTTTTCTCCCGGAGTATAAAATACCCGCTGGCATCAATCACCAGCGGGTATAGTTTAATAAATCTACTTGTTGCGAAGCTTTTCGCAACACCTTTTTCTTTAGAGAAAAATATTCAGTTTAATCCTTCCGCTTCTTATCCTCCCTCGCCATATTTGCCATTACCGCAAAAACTCCGCCAATCTTGTACAGAATATTGCAAAAAGCAGCTGAGCCAAACCGCACTATTAAGCAAAGCACGATGCCTGCCACAATCACCAATACGCTTTCACAGACTTCCTTCACGGTCATCCTTATCACCCCCTTTTCTCTCGCGCCAAGTCTCCACCAAGGTATAAACCGTAAGTATTATGCCAAACCCGACAAACATCACTACGAAATACACCGCATAGATTTTGGCAGCCAATATTATCCATCTACCAAATACTTCCGAGGACATTGAATACATCATCTCCTTCCCAAAGTCCTAGGTGCAATAAAGTCAAAAAGTTACAATACCTATCCTCTCATTATAGCACACATCCTAATAAAAGTCAACGGCATTTTAAAGGGTGCCACAAACTGTGGCACCCTTTAAGGTTGGGTTATAACCCAATAACTTCTGGCAGCATTTCGCTACCAAGGTATTATGAAATTATTTCACGCTGTCTTGAGCTACCGTCCAAAAGGTGAACTATTGTTCAGCCTGCTGTTCTTCCGGGCTTTTGTCATCTTCAGACTCACCAGCCTCCTCCTCAGGCTCATCACCAATCCTGCACTGACATGCTGCGCACTCATCCAACATCCCGCTCAACTCTGCCTGCAAAACCTGTGCTGCCGGATTGCATCCCTGATAATCACAGTTAATTCCGTCCGCAAAGCCTTCATCGTAAGCCGCTTCCATAGCCTCATCTTCCTGCTCCTCATAGTCATCCGCACAATCGCAGTCGTAATCCTCATCGGGTTCACCTAATAACCACTTGTACAGAGCCTGAGCTACCACAGTAATAGCTGCGCCAGCCGCCAGAATTGCGAAAAAGTTACGCTTTTTCAAATAAATCACATCCCTTCTAATAATTTTCGCGACACAATCAACCGTAATTACATACAATTCTGTGCACGTCACATCAATTCTACAACACTTTTAGCAGAAAATCAACTACTTTTCTCATAAAACCCTTGTTTTTCTGGGAAAAGTATGCTACAATGAACACGTATAGTCTAATAAACAGACATACGGTAGCTAGACGATAGGGTAGGCCTCGCCGCAATCTCCACTCACCTGAGCCGATTTTGCCAAAGGGAACCACTCATTAGTCTAGATTTCGTGTGTCTATAAGGGAAAGGAACAGGATGCAAGTCATCATCGGCACCAAAATTGGTATGACCCAGATCATCGGCGACGACGGTATCGTGACTCCAGTCACGGTTTTGCAAGCCGACCCCTCCACAGTGACTCAGATTAAGACTGTCGAAACCGACGGTTATAACGCTGTGCAACTGGGGTACGGTCAGGGTAAGAATCTGAGCAAGTCGGTTTCTGGCCACGTCAAAGCGGCTGGAGTCACTCCAAAGGTTCTACATGAGTTTCGCGTTGAGGAAACTCCTGAACTCAAAGTCGGCGACAAAGTCAGCGTCGAAAACTTTAAAATTGGGGACAAAGTCCAGGTCACTGGAATCTCCAAGGGTAAAGGCTACGCTGGTACTGTCAAACGCTGGAACTTTAACGAATCGCGCAATACGCACGGTTTCAAGGGCAACATTCGTCGCGTCGGTTCAATCGGCTCAATGTACCCGCAAAAAGTTTTCAAAGGCAAAAAGATGCCAGGCCGCATGGGCCACGATCAGGTAACCGTCAAGAATTTGGTAGTTGCCTATATTGATGCCGAAAATAATCTCATCGGCTTGAAGGGCGCAGTGCCTGGCCCGAAAAAAGGTATCGTAACTATCGAGGGAAAGGAGTAATATGGCTGATTTGAATAAAGACATTTTCGGTCTGGATGTTCAAAATCACGAACTCCTCAAGACCGCTTACGATGCATATCTTGCCAACTCCCGCAGTTCTCACGCTAAAACTTTGAAGCGTGGTGAAGTCCGTGGTGGCGGCAAAAAGCCATGGAAGCAGAAGGGTACTGGTCGCGCACGTTTTGGTTCGACCCGCAACCCAATCTGGCGCCATGGTGGTGTAGCCTTCGGTCGCACCGGTGAAGAAAACTTCACCAAGAAACTCAGCAAGAACGCCAAGAAAACCGCTGTTCGCCAGGCTCTCAGCCTCAAGAACGCCGACAAGGCTATCTTGATTGAAGGCGTCGCTACTACTGGCAAAACCAAAGAAGTCGCCAAGAAATTGAAAGATCTTGGCTTGGCTGACAAAAATGTATTGATGGTTGTTTCGGAAAAGGCTCCAGAAGTACTCCGCGCCACCAACAACATCGCCAACCTCAAGCTAGTCCGCGCCACCTATCTCAATGTCTTCGACATCCTAAATGCCGACGCCATTGTCTTCAGCGAAACTGCCTTGAAGGATACCGAAAACTGGCTACTAGATAAGGAGGAAGCATAATGATTGTTCCACGCGCTACTGAGAAGGCTTACGTAGCTCAAACTCAGAACACTTATATCTTCTTCGTACCAAAGACTGCTAGCAAACAGGCTATTGCTAAGGCTATCGCCGAAGCTTTCAAGGTCACGGTTGTTAATGTTCGCACCAGCATCCGCAAGGGCAAACCAACCCGTTTCAGCCGCGGTAAGCACGCTTACCCTGGTACCACTTTCCGCCAGGACCACAAAGTTGCCTACATTACCGTGAAAGAAGGTGACAAGATTCCAGTCTTCGAAGAAGCCAAAGCTGACGACAAGAAAGCTGATGCTAAAGAAGAAAAAGTCGAAAAGAAAGCTGCCAAGAAGGCTGAAAAAGCCGAGAAAAAGGTCGCAAAGGCAGAGACTAAGGCCAAAGAGGAGAAGAAATAATGAGTATTAAAGCCTATCGCCCAACTACTCCTGCTCAGCGCCAAAAGACCACGCAAGATTTTGACCAGATTACGACCAAAAAACCGTTCAAGTCTTTGCTCGCGAGCAAAAAGCAAATGGCCGGCAAAAACAACCAAGGCCGCATCACCGTTCGCCATCGTGGCGGCGGCGTCAAGCGCCACTATCGTATCGTCACTTACAGTCTTCCAGTAGACAGTCAGTTTACTGTGATGGAAATCGAGTATGATCCAAACCGCAGCGCCCGTATTGCTCGCGTCAAAGATCAAAACGATACTTATTATTACGTTATTGCCGACAACAACATGAAGAAAGGCATGACTTTTGCCACTGGCAAGGATGCCCCTATTGAAGCTTCCAACCGCATGCCACTCGAAAATATCCCAGTTGGTACTTTCATATACGCTATTGAGCTTACCCCAGGCCGCGGCGCTCAAATCGCTCGCTCTGCTGGTACCAATGTTCAGCTCATGGCTAAAGAGAATGGCTACGCCACCCTCAAGATGCCATCTGGCGAAATGCGCAAAGTCCTCGTAAACTGTGAAGCATCCATTGGTACAGTTGGCAACGAACAACATCAGAACATCAAAATCGGTGCCGCTGGTCGTCGTCGTCGCAAAGGTATTCGCCCAACTGTTCGTGGTGTTGTAATGAACGCTACTGACCACCCACACGGTGGTGGTGACGGTGGCCGCCACGGTACTGGTAAAGCTCCACGTACTCCATGGGGCCAGTTGACACTCGGATATCGCACCCGTCATAATAAGAAAACTAATAAACTGATCGTGCGCAGTCGCCACGAAGGAAAGAGGAAATAATGTCTCGGAGTCTGAAAAAAGGTCCATTCGTGGACTACAAGCTCGCGAAGAAAGTTGCTGCCCTCTCTACCGAGGACCGCACCGTGATCAAGACCTGGGCTCGTCAGTCAACAATTTCTCCAGAAATGGTTGGCCGCACTATCGCCGTACATAATGGTAAAGTTCATGTCCCAGTTTTTGTGAGCGAGAATATGGTCGGGCACAAGCTCGGTGAGTTCGCCCCGACTCGCAAATTTAAGCGCCACGGCGGTAAAAAAGCTGCTGAAGCCGCAAAGGGAGGTAAATAATTATGACTACCCATTTTGCACATGCCGTTATCAAAGGCGTTGACAGCCAACCCCGCAAAGCTAGTGTCGTTGCCAGTCTTGCTCGCGACCGCTACGTCGCTGACGCTGTCGTCATTCTAGAAAATACTCCACGTCGCGCTGCTCGCGCCGTACGTAAGGCAATTGAATCTGCCACCGCCAACTTGTTAAACAACTCTAGCGTCAGCATCGATTCAAAGACCATTCGTATCGCCCGCATCAGCGTCACTGCTGGTACTCGCATGCGTCGCTATGTTCCAGCTTCCCGTGGTCGCGCCTTGCCGTTCGAAAAAATCTCTAGCAACATCTTTGTCGAAGTTGCTGGCGAAGAAAAGGTTAAGAAAACCGCAGCCAAGGCAGAAAAAGAAGATGGAAAGGAGAATAAGTAATGGGTCAGAAAGTTAACCCGGTTTCTTATCGCCTCCAGATCAGCAAGGATTGGTCTTCCAAGTGGTTCACCCGCAAGGCCGACTTCCGTCACTGGCTGGTAGAAGATGCGAAAATCCGCGACATCATTGAGCAGCGTTTCAGTAGCCGCCCAACCATCGCGCGCATCGACATTGAGCGTAGCGCCAACTTGACTACTATTACAATTCTAACCGCCAAAGCTGGTGCCGTTATCGGCAAGCAAGGCGCCGGAATCAACGAGCTCAAGAAAGAACTCGAAAAAATCGTCAAAGGGCCAATCCGCATCAATGTTGAAGAAGTCAAGAAACCAGAATTGTCTGCCAAATTGGTGGCTGAGAATATTGGCTTCCAGCTCGGCAAGCGCATGAACTTCCGTCGCGCCGTCAAGATGGCCTGCCAGTCCACTATGAACGCTGGCGCCAAAGGTATCCGCGTCGAAGTTTCTGGACGTTTGAACGGTGCTGAAATGAGTCGCCGCGAGAAGTTCATTGAAGGTTCCGTACCCCTACACACTTTACGTGCTGACGTAGATTTCTACGTTTGTCATGCCAAGACCGTAGCCGGTATCGTTGGTGTAAAAGTTTGGATTTACAAGGGGGAGAAATAAAATGGCAATTATGACACCGCGCCGCGAGGCGCACCGCAAAGTCCGCAAGGGCAAGAACGAGGGTATCGCTAGCCGTTGCAATTACGTTGCTTTCGGTGATTGGGGCTTAATGTCGCTCGACAACGAACGCGTTACTAGCCGTCAAATCGAGGCCGCTCGTCAAGCAATCACGCGTTACGTAAAGCGTGGCGGTAAAATCTGGATTAGGATTTTCCCACACACACCAGTTACCAAGAAACCACTTGATGTCAAGATGGGTAGTGGTAAAGGTGAGCCACAGTTCTACGTCGCCAAGGTCAAAGCTGGCACCGTGATGTTTGAAATCGCTGATGTTACTGAAGAACAAGCCAAAGAGGCATTCCGCCTAGCTGGCCACAAGCTTCCAGTACGCACCAAAATTATTAAGAAAGAGGAGTTTTAAGATGGCTGGAGAATTGCAAGGAATTGTGAGCTCTGCAAAGCGCGACAAGACTATCACTGTCTCTATCGCAAGCCGCGAAACTCATCCACTTTACCGCAAGCAATACACCAAGACTCGCAAATATACTGCCCATGACGAGAAAAACGAGGCTGGTGTCGGCGACAAAGTTCTTATCGAAGCCTGCCGCCCGATTTCCAAGACCAAGAGCTACAAGCTTGTCAAGGTTCTTGAGAAGTCACATGGCACCGTCGAGTTGAAGGATGAAGTTTTGGGTCAGACCGAACAAGTCGAAGGGGAGGAGAAATAAATGATTCAACAGGAAACTAGATTAAAAGTCGCTGACAACAGTGGCGCCAAAGAACTTGGTGTAATCCGGGTCCTTGGTGGTACGCGCGCTCGCTATGCCCGCGTGGGTGACATTGTCACTTGTAGCGTCAAAGACGCCAGCCCAACTGGCAACGTTAAGAAAAAAGCCGTTGTGCGTGCCGTCATCGTACGCACTCGTCAGCAGATTCGTCGCCCCGATGGTTCCACCATCCGCTTCGACGACAACGCTGCTGTCTTGGTCAATGATGACAAAACTCCAAAGGGTACTCGCGTTTTCGGACCAGTCCCTCGCGAGTTGCGTGACCTCGGCTTCAATAAAATTATCAGCTTAGCTCCGGAGGTACTATAATATGGCCAAAAGTCTCAAAGTAGGCGACAAAGTCAAAGTACTCGCCGGTAACCTCAAAGGCAAAGTTGCTGAAATTGTCAAAGTCGACAAGAAAGCTGGCAAAGCTATGCTTAAAGACTTACAAGTTCGCACTCGCCACATGAAAGCTACTCAATTTAATCCTAAAGGTGGCAAAAAAGATATCCATGTTGGTATCCACATGTCCAACCTCAAGAAGGAGGATAAGTAATGGCTGACGTAAAAGTTACTCCACGCCTCAAAGCGTTATACAACGAGAAAATCGCCAAGCAACTCAAGGAAGAACTTGGTCTGAGCAACATCAACCAAGTACCAAAACTTGAGAAAGTCGTAATTTCTTCTGGTGTTGGCAAAAAGCGTGAAGATAAGAAATTCACCGAGACTGTCGAGCTAACCTTGACCAAAATTACTGGTCAGGCCACTACTAGTCGTCTCGCTAAGAAATCCATTGCTACCTTCAAAATTCGTAAGGGCATGGGTGCGCCAGTTGGTTACCTTACCACTTTGCGTAATGATAAAATGTATGAATTTGTTGACCGTTTGATTAACATCGCTTTGCCACATGTCCGTGACTTTCACGGTGTTAGCCGCAAAGCCTTTGACAAACAAGGTAACTACAGCCTTGGTCTCAAAGAGCAAACTGTCTTCCCCGAAATTACTTTCGAAGATGCTGCAGTTTTACACGGTCTCGAGATTACTTTTATCATCAAGAATGGGTCTAAAGAAGGGAGCACCAAATTGTTAGAAGCGTTTGGCATGCCGTTTGAAAAGGAGAACAAATAATGGCTAAGAAGTCTGCTGTCCTCCGCGATGAAAAGCGGCGCAAGATGTACGAAAAATATAAAGCAAAGCGTGCTGAACTAAAGGCCGCTGGTGATCTTGAAGGTCTACAAAAGTTGCCGCGCAACGCCAGCCCAACTCGGTTGAAGAACCGCGACATGCTCGACGGTCGTCCCCGTGGCTATATGCGCTACTTTGGCCTCAGCCGTATTAACTTCCGCGAAAAAGCCTCTAAGGGTGAAATCCCAGGCGTAACTAAGAGTAGCTGGTAGGAGAAAGGAGAAGAATATGTCATTACAATCAACTGATCAAATCGCCGATCTCATCACCCGTATTCGCAACGCTATTATGGTTGGCAAAACCGAAATTCGCGTCCCAACCAGCAAATTGAAAGTTGCCGTGACCGAAGGTCTCAAAGGTGCTGGCTACATCGATAGCTACGAAATCGAAGAAGCCAAGCCTCGCGGCATCCTCCACGTTGTGATTTGCCCAGAAGGCGGCATCGCTCGCATCAACGAGATCACCAAAGTTTCCAAACCTGGTCGCCGCGTCTACGTTGGCTCCGAGGAAATTCCAGTTGTCAAATCTGGTCGCGGTTGCGTCTTAATTTCCACCTCAAAGGGAATTATGACTGGCAAAGAAGCTAAGAAGCAACACCTTGGTGGCGAAATCTTAGTGAAAGTTTATTAAATTTTAATGAAAGGAAAAATATGAGTCGTATCGGAAAACAACCCATCGACATTCCGGCGGGAGTGACAATCACGGTCGGCGACAAAGATATTGTTGTCGCGGGGCCTAAGGGTTCACTCACTGTTCCGCTTCAGAAAAGCGTCAAAGTCGCTATCGAAGACAACCAAGTCGTCGTCACGCGTGACAATGACGAACCAAAATCTCGCGCTTGGCACGGTTTACAACGTGCTTTGCTCAACAACGCTGTTCAAGGCGTTACCAAAGGTTTTGAGAAACAACTCGAAATCAACGGTGTCGGTTTTCGCCTCTCTGGTGGTCCAAAGGAAATTGAGATGGCCCTCGGCTTTTCTCACCCAGTCAAGTACAAAGCTCCAGAAGGTATTGAGCTCAAGACTGACAAGATGACCATCACCGTCAGCGGCATCGACAAACAACAAGTTGGTCAAGTCGCTGCAGAAATCCGCGCATTGAAGAAACCTGAACCATACAAGGGCAAGGGTATTAAATATGCTGACGAAGTTATCCTTCGCAAGGCAGGAAAGGCTGGTAAGAAATAATGAATAATGTATTTCGTGCAAAGCGCACTCGTGCTAAGATTCATGGCACCGCTGAACGCCCACGCCTCAGCGTACACATTAGCAATCAGCACATCACTGCACAAATTATCGACGACGACAAAAGTGCTACTTTGGCTTATGCCACTACTGTTGGTAGCAAGCTAACTGGCACCAAAACCGAAAAAGCTGCCGCTATTGGCAAAGAAATTGCCGACAAAGCCAAAAAGGCCAAAATCAAGACTGTCGTTTTCGACCGTGGAGCAAAATTATATGCCGGCCGCCTCTCTGCACTCGCAGATGCCGCCCGCAAGGAAGGATTGGAGTTCTAATATGGCTGATGCTGATAAGAACGCAAAAGTCGTCAACAAGTCCGGTACTCTCAAGATGACCGACGAGACGGCTGCTACTCGCGCTCGCAAAGACATCAATGGCAAGGCCATGCCTCGCCGCAACGGTCGTCGCGATCGCAACCGTAACATGGATACTACTCCAAAAGAGTTTGATACCGTCACTATCAATATCGACCGCGTGTCTCGCACCGTCAAAGGTGGTCGTCGCATGCGCTTCAAGGCTCTTGTCGCCATGGGTAACCACAAAAACAAGATTGGCATCGGTATCGCCAAAGGTGGCGACGTTACTACCGCCGTCCAAAAAGCTACTACCAAAGCCAAGAAAAACATGATTGAGTTCAACATGGATGGCGAGACTATCTGTCACGAAGTTGAAACTCGAGCCACTGGCGCCGACATCTTGATGAAACCAGCTGCTCCTGGTACCGGTATTATTGCCGGTGGCGTAGTACGTAGCATCATTGGTCTCACTGGTATCAAGAACTTGATTTCCAAGAGTCTTGGTAGCACCAACAAAGTCAACATTGCCTACGCCGTTGTTGAAGGCTTGCGTCAGCAAACCCCACGCAGCGAATGGGTTGGCAATACTGGCAAAAAGGCTGAGACCAAAAAATCCACCGCAAAGAAGGAGGATAAATAATGAAGTACAACGATTTGCAAGTTAATCGCAATACTCGTCCAGTTCGTGCCGGCCGTGGTATCTCTGCTGGCCGCGGTAAGACTGCTGGCCGTGGCACCAAGGGTCAAAAGGCTCGTACTGGTCACAGCAAGATGCCTGCAGGTTTCATGGGTGGCCAACGCGCTATTATGCAAGCTATCCCAAAACTCAAAGGTTTCAAGAGTTTGCATGATAAAGCCGTAGTGGTTTATACCGACCGCCTAAATGGCTTTACAGGCAAGATTGACAACTTCGTCCTGGCCGACAAAGGTTTGATTGAAAACCCATACGCCAAAGTCAAAATCATTTCTCGCGGTGAATTGACTGCTAAAGTTGAGCTAGAAACTCAGTTTGCTAGCAAAACTGCAGTTGAGGCTATCAAAAAAGCTGGCGGCACCTTCAAAAAAGTTACCGTACCAAAGCGTATCGCTGAGAAAAAAGAGGCCTAAAAATATAAAAAGTGAATAGTTTAACGACTATTCACTTTTTTGTGCTATAATAGTTAGCATACGGAGTAATCAGGGAATCTCATGAATTTCAAAAATATTTTCAAGTCATTCAAAAATAAAGATATGCTTAAACGCATTTTTATTGTACTCGGCCTACTTGTGATGTATCGCTTTTTAGCACACATTCCAGTGCCATTTGGTGAACCCAAGACTTTTCAGGACGCCGTCCAGACTCTAATCTCTCAGTCTGACTTTGGTGGTTTCCTCAACTTAATTTCTGGTGGCGGCCTTACATCATTCTCGATTTTACTCGTAGGATTATCACCATATATTACCGCCCAAATTGCTGTGCAACTTGTCACCAAAGCTATTCCACGCCTCGAGGAACTCTCTCAAGATGGTGAAACTGGCCGGCGCAAAATCAGCCAGTGGACCCGCATTCTCACCGTACCGCTTGCTATCTTCCAATCCATCATTTATATCTTCATCCTGTACCAGTCCGTGCTCGGATCTAGCGGTCTTTCCTATACGCCAACCGCGACTGACTGGATGCTTTCTGTCACTGCCATGGCTGCTGGATCAATTATCCTAATGTGGTTCGGCGAACTTATCACAGAGCAGGGAATTGGCAACGGCATTTCAATCGTTATCTTCACTTCTATCATCTCACAACTACCCACCACTTTAGCCACACTTGGTTCTGCACTCTTTGACACCTCTGAGGGTTCGCTTTCGTTATTCGGTTGGCTCAACCTTCCAGTTAATCCTGTAATTTTCTGGATTGTTGTCGGCTTCGCCATAGCTATCGTTATTGTAATCTACTTCCTTGTCAAGCTCAACGAAGCGCAGCGTATCGTCACTATCAACTACGCCAAGCGCGTTCACGGCAACAGTGCTTACGGTGGTATCAAGTCTATCTTGCCTCTCAAGCTCATTGCTGCTGGCGTTGTGCCAGTCATCTTTGCGACAGCCTTCCTATCTTTGCCGGCTTTAATTGGCCAATTGTTCCAGACTGCTAATCCCGGGAGCACCTTTGGCGCCACACTTTCCGCTTTATTTACTGCTCCATCTCAGCAAAACTTCTCTAGCCTTTACCCCAATGGCATCACACTGCAATGGTTCTTCTATCCAGCTGTCTATTTCATTCTTGTAGTTTTGTTTACTTATTTCTACACTAGCATTATCTTCAACACTAAGGAAATCGCCGATAACCTCCAAAAACAAGGTGCTTTCATTGAAGGTGTACGCCCCGGCCTGCAAACTGCCGAATATCTTGGTAAGACTATCAACCGCCTCAACCTTTTCGGAGCTCTTGCCCTCGGTTTAATTGCCATGTTACCATTTATTACCGATTATATCTTCATCGTCATTTCTGGTGCACCGCTCGGACTTTCGCTATCTGGTACCGGTCTTCTCCTCGTAGTAACCATAGCTCTCGAGAACATCCGTCAACTCAATTCCCGCGCTTTGATGGTGACATACGACGAATATAAATAATTTAATAAGGACAAGTAAAAGTGGGCATAGCAAAAGAACCGACCAAAGTAGCAAACCAAAAAAAGGTATCCGCCAAAGATCCTTCACTACATCTGCCTAAGGTTCGCCCCATTTACCTTCGTCCCAGCTACATTGCTTTTGGTGTCATAATATTACTAGCTACTATTTTCTTTGCTCGCGTCGCCATTTGGGAACATAGTTATCTTGAGCGTATGGAAGGCAGCGAACGTCACACTGCCAACATCACCCCTGTCAACAAAATCGACGAAGAAGTCGACGAGACTGAACCTACCGCACAAGAAATCACCGAATATACCGTCGCGCCCGGTAAGCCACGCTACTTTTCCATCCCCAACATCGGTATCCACAATGCCCGCATCGTTGAGATTGGCCTCAAGACCACTGGTGAACTTTCCACGCCATATAATATATATAATGTAGGTTGGTATAACGGTAGCGCGCTTCCCGGTAGCGACGGTGTGTCTGTTTTTGACGGCCACGGCGGTTTCACCAATATCGGTATTTTTGGCAATCTCCCACCCCGCACCGGCTACAACCGTGGCATTGCCGTAGGTGACATTATCACTATCGAAATGGGTGCCGCCGAAGGTGAAGAACCCGTCGTCTATACCTACCGCGTCACCGACACCGCCACCAAAAACTTAGGCGAGGATGCTAACAATTATATGACTACCGCCTTCGATTCACCTAACCGTGGCCAAGGGTCGCTCACTATCATTACTTGCACTGGCGACTGGTGGGCCAAGAGTAAGACTTATTCCCAGCGCTTCTTTGTCCGCGCGCTACTTGAAACCATCAATTAATCTGCACTTAACTTGTAAAAACTTTTTGCAGGGCATAAAGACTTAGCTCAAGCGGCCCAAGAAAAGTATTTACAAGTTCGCTAATCCGTGCTACAATGAAAAGGTAATTTATGACTAGTCAAAAACAAACTGCCAAGGCTAAGGCTTCTTCAAGCACTAGCCAAAAGGAAGTTATCAAGCTCACGGGCAAAGTTGTTGAGTCTTTGCCTAACACCCAATTTCGGGTGGAGCTTGAGAACGGTCATAATATCATTGCACACATGAGCGGACGGATGCGCAAGAATTTTATCCGCTTGGTGCCGGGAGACCGGGTCGAAGTTGAGCTAACCCCTTACGATCTGTCAAAGGGTAGAATCAGCTTCCGCCTGCAGTAATAATATTAAGTGCTGTAATATTTACAATATCCGCGCGCAACCAGATTGTGTTGGAAGTATTGCAACAGGTAACGGAAAGGGTTTTGACACTGTGAAAGTACGTGCAAGTGTTAAAAAAATCTCCCCTGATGACATCATTGTGCGCCGCAAAGGTGTGCTCCGAGTCATCAACAAGAAAAAACCTAAGAATAAGCAAAGGCAGGGTTAAGCATGGCAAGAATTGCTAGCGTGACCATTCCTAACGAAAAGCAAGTGTGGATTGCACTGACTTATGTTTATGGAGTTGGTCGCACAACGAGTAAAGCCATCCTTGCGGAGGCCAAGATTGAGCCTACCACTCGGGTGAAAGATCTCACCGAGGCTGAAGTTCAGAAAATTAACGACTTGATTAGTGCTAAATGCACCGTCGAGGGTGATCTGAAACGCCTCGTTACCAATAATATCAAACGTCTCAAAGACATTAACTCCTACAAAGGTGTCCGCCACAAGGCTGGTTTGCCAGTCAATGGTCAACGTACCCGCACGAATGCACGTACTCGCAAGGGTAAAGCGATTGCTGTAGGTGGTGCTCAGCCAAAGGCGGCAAGTAAGACTTAGGAAATAGGAGTATAAAAATGACAGAAGAGATTGAAAAGAATCTAGATGCTCCTGTTGCCGAGGAGCAGGTCACCAAGACCAAAGTCAAAGGCAAAAAAGGCAAGCGGGTTGTAACTTCTGGTCAAGTACACATCCAGGCTACCTTCAACAATACTATCATTACCATTACCGACAAGTCCGGTGGTGCACTCGCAGCTAGCTCTGCCGGCGCTAACGGCTTCCGCGGTAGCAAGAAAGGCACTGCATACGCCGCTCAAATTGCTGCTGAGAAGGCCCTCGAAATCGCCAAACGCGAACATGGTCTCAATAGTGTCGATGTTTACGTAAGTGGTATCGGTCTTGGTCGCGACAGCGCTATCCGCGCCGTATCGTCCGTCGGTATCAAAATTGACAGTATTACTGATGTTACCCCAATCGCGCACGGTGGCGTGCGTCCTAAGGGAGAGAGGAAACCGTAATGGCACGAGATATTTCTCCAATTGTTAAACAAAGTCGTCGCGAAGGCTACGCTTTGGCTCCAAAAGCCCACAAGGTCATGGCCAAAAAGTCTGGCATTCCCGGCGAACACGCTGATATGCGCGTGCGTGGTGGTAGTCTATACTTGACTCAGCTCCGCGAAAAGCAAAAAGTCCGCCGTTTGTACGGTTTGCTAGAAAAGCAATTTGCAAAGTTAATGAAAGAAGCTGCCCGCGCCGACGGTCTCGCTGGTGAAAACCTCTTGCAATACCTCGAGCGTCGTGCTGATAACGCCGTTTACCGCGCTGGTTTCGCCGGCACTCGCCGCCAAGCCCGGCAGCTGGTATCTCACGGCCACTTCTTGCTTAACGGACGCCGGGTTGACATTCCGTCCATCCGCCTCAAACCAGGCGACGTCTTGGAGGTCCGTCCAAAGTCCCAAAAATCTGAATACTTCAAGAATATTGAGAGTGTAGTCAGCGGTGCGGCAACTACTCCGCTTAGTTGGCTCAAATCCGATCCGAAGAAAATGAAAATTGAAATTACTGGCTTACCAAAACGCGAAGAGGCAGAAGCCGGCATTAATGAACAACTAATCGTTGAGTACTACTCACGCTAAGGAGGAAAATGACTACAAAAGTTATCCACGAAGCCAATTTAGCCGAAGTCAACCAATTGGGTGACAACAGCGCTGAATTCGTGATTCGCCCATTGTTCTATGGGTACGGCAACACCTTAGGCAACTCAATTCGCCGCGTTTTACTCTCTAGCATCAAAGGTGCCGCTATCACTGCATTTAGCATTGAAGGTACTAACCACGAATACGCTCCTGTAGCTGGTATTCGTGAAGACATCGTTGACGTCATGCTCAACCTCAAAAATATCCGCCTCAAGTCACATTCCGACGAACCAGTCGAAGTTGCTTTTGAAATTAAAGGTAAAAATGCCGGTAAAGACGGCACTGTGACTGCTGGTGATATCAAACTCCCAGCTGGCGTAGAAGTTGGCAACCCTAACCAAATTATCTGCCACATCGATGACCCGAATTTCACCCTCAAGATGAACTTTGTCATCGAGACTGGCCGCGGTTACTTGTCAATCGAGAAGTCATCTAACGACCGCATCCACAGCGACATGATTGCGCTCGATGCTGTCTTTAGCCCAGTTCTTCGCGTTCGCTTCAAGGTTGAAAATACCCGCGTTGGCCAAGATACCAACTTGCAGCAGTTGACGATTACCGTCGATACTGATGGTACCATCACTCCACAAGAGGCTTTCGAAGAAGCCAATGCTATCTTGGTAAACCAATATACTGCATTAGCTAATGGTACTACCGTCGAAAGTGCACCAGCTCCAGGCGTCGAGTCCGAAGCTGATGATTCCGGCTTAGCCCTCCCAATCGAAGAGCTTGGCCTTTCTGCTCGTACTGCTAACGCACTCGTCAACAATGATATCAAGACCGTCCGCGACCTCGTAGCGTTGTCTGAAGTTGATCTCAAAGATCTCAAAGGCTTCGGTAGCAAGGCATTGGACGAAGTTAAAGAGAAACTAACGGAGTTATTGTAAAATGCATCGTCATGGATACAAGGGCCGCAAATTCGGCCGCGAAACCGACCAGCGACGAGCGCTACGGCGTGGGCTTATGAAAGCGCTAATCGAGCACCAATCGATTACGACCACTTTGGCTCGGGCCAAAGAAATCCGTCGCGATACCGAAAAACTAATTACCATCGCTAAGCGTGGTGGCCTAGCCAACCGTCGCTTGCTCATCAGCCGCTTGGACGATATCAAGTCTGCTGATTTGCTGATGGATGTTATCGCTCCACAAATCAAGCGCGATTCTGGCTATCTCCGCATTGAGCGGGCCGGCTTCCGCAAGGGCGACAACACCGAAATGGGCACGATTAGTTTTGTCGACAACATTGACCTATCCAAAAAGGAGGGGAAATAAATGAAAACTTATAGCCAAAAAGGCTCAGAAATCAGCCGCGAATGGTATTTGATTGACGCCGGCAGCATGCCACTCGGCAAGCTCGCTGTGGTCATCGCCGACAAGTTGATTGGTAAAAGCAAAACTACTTTCACCCCACACGTCGACAATGGCGACTATGTCGTTGTTATCAATGCCAAAAATATTCAAGTTACTGGCAACAAGATGGTCGATAAAATGTATTATCGCCATAGCAGTTTCCCAGGTGGCCTCACCGAATTGAAACTTGAGGAAGTTATCGAAAAAGATCCAAAAGTTGCAATCGAGCACGCCGTCAAGGGCATGTTGCCAAAGAATAAATTGGCCGCCGACCGTTTGGCTCGCCTCCGCGTCTTTGATGGCGCCGAGCACGCGCATACGGCCCAAAACCCAAAGGAGATTAAGTAATGGCTACAAAAGAATCCTACATTTACGGCCTTGGTCGCCGCAAAGCAGCCACTGCTCGCGTCCGTCTTTACAAAGGCAAAGGGAATATCACTATCAATGACAAGCCTGCGCTAGAGTATCTTTCTGGCAACAAGAGCATGCTTGCTGAGATTACCGACCCTCTAGCACTCGCCGAGAAGCAAAACGAATACGATGTTTCGATTCGTGTTGCTGGTGGTGGCTTGGCTGGCCAGGTAGACGCAATTAAGCTTGCCTTGTCCAAGGCTTTGACCACTGAGATGGCCGACTTGCGCCCAGTCTTGAAGAAAGCTGGCTTCCTCAAGCGTGACCCACGCGAAAAGGAACGCAAGAAATACGGTTTGCGCTCTGCCCGCAAGAAAGAGCAGTTCTCAAAGCGTTAATCGCAAAAACTTGTGGCATATTGAGCTCATCATTATCGATGAGCTCAATTTTGTGCTATAATTATAGATAATAAAAGAGGTAAAATGTTTAAGAAGAAACGTCAGCTAAAAGTCGATAATACCGAAATTGCAGTCAGGGATATTGATGGTGAGGATTATATCTCATTAACAGATATAATCAAAAATAAGGATGGGGATTTTTTCATCTCGGATTGGTTACGGAACAGAAACACTGTAGAGTTTCTAGATATTTGGGAGCGCATGAATAACCCTACCTTTAATTATGGCGAATCCGCCATAATTAAAGGTAAAGTTGGGTTAAACAATTTTAAGCTTAGCGTCAAAGAATGGTGTGAGCGCACTAACGCAATCGGACTTAAAGCTACCGCTGGACGATATGGTGGCACGTTCGCGCATAAAGACATCGCATTTGAATTCGGTATGTGGATTAGTCCAGCTTTCAAACTTTATCTTATTAAAGATTACGAACGTTTAAAGCAAATCGAGTCCAATCAATACCAGTTGGAATGGGATATGCGCCGCGCCTTAGCTAGTGCAACCTATACCATCCACACTGACGCAATCAAGGAAATAATCATTCCGGATACAATACCATGGAAAGCTGGGTACAAATATGCTAGCGAAGCCGACATTATCAATCTTGCGTTATTTGGTATGACTGCCGCAGGATGGCGTAAAACAAACCCCGAACGCGCCAAAAGAGGAGAAAATATTCGCGACAGTGCCAGCATTAATGAGCTACTCGTAATGGAAATGCTTCAAGTGCAAAGTGCAGAGCTTATTCGTGATAAAGTAGACGCGCAAACTAGGCTAGAGATCTTGCGCCAATCAGCCAAACAAAAACTAAACGCTTTGGCTAAGGTTGATTCCACCAAAGCCCTCAAACATCTAAACGACACAACTTACCTAGAATCGGGAGAATAGATATGTTACCCCAGGCACTGCAAGACACGATTGAATCTCTCGGCCATTTGCCCGGCGTGGGCGCCCGCACCGCGGAGCGCTATGCTTACTATTTGTTCAAAAGCAGCCCCCGCATCAGCACCGAGATTGCCGAAACCCTAGTGAACCTCCACAATGGTGTCAAATCTTGCCCCGTGACTTTTGCCTTGATTGATGCTGACGAGGAGGTCTCATCACTTTATAATGACCCCACGCGCGACAAATCCACGATTTTAGTCGTGGAGGAACCACTCGATATTTATGCGCTGGAGCAAACCAAACAATTTAAGGGTACGTATCACGTGCTTGGCGGCGCTATTAGTCCAATTGACGGCATCACCGCCGACCAGCTCCATATCAAAGAATTATTAGCCCGCATCGAACCCGACAATGTACAAGAGATTATTATCGCCACCAACCCCAGTGTAGAAGGGGAATCCACCGCGCTTTTGCTACAAAAAATGCTCCACGAGCAACATCCCGACGTCAAAGTCACCCGCCTCGCTCGTGGCTTGCCACTAGGTGTGGATTTGAGCTATGCCGATCAGATTACATTGTCGGCGGCGTTGGAGAATAGGACGAAGCTGTAATATGGTATAATATAAGTATGCTAAACGAACTTGATCAAAAAAGCCTAGAAAATGCCAAACAGCTTTTGAACAGCCCAAACATTAACCAATTATCTGATGGTACCACACATAGCCTGCAAAAAATCCACCAAGCACTATTTAGTGGACTTTATGATTTTGCTGGACAAATTCGTAAGCAGAATATTTCTAAAGGTAATTTCCGCTTTGCGAATACTCTGTATCTGTCTGAGGTACTCGCAAAAATCGACTCCATGCCAAATTCCACCTTTGATGAAATTATTAACAAATATATCGAAATAAACATCGCGCACCCATTTTTGGAAGGCAATGGGCGCAGCACCCGTATCTGGCTAGACCTCATGTTGCGTAATAATCTCAGCAAAATCGTCAACTGGGAGAGAATTGACAAGACATTATACCTTCAAGCCATGGAGCGTGGCCCAGTTAACGCATTGGAGCTCAAGACGCTACTAGAGAATAATCTCACTGACGATTTTTCTGAAGCTAACGTCTTCAAAGGTCTTGAAACGTCATACTATTACGAGACGTAAAACATATGAACAAGAAAAAACTCACCTTCATCGGCATTGTCGCTGCCATCATTATCGCTTGGTGCACCACCATTTTTAACCTTTCCGGCATGAGTTCGGAAAATTCCAACGGCAAAAGCAAGGGAATTGTAGAGCAAGCTATCGTCAAGGTTCTTGACGCCACCAACGAAGCTGGGATTACCGACTCTCACCCAGATGACGAAAAGCTCGCCAGAGCCGCCGAGCTTATCAATGCGCCACTCCGCAAAGTCATCCACGCCACAGTGTATTTTGTCTTGGCACTACTCCTGCTCACTATTAGTCGCGTAATTTTTGGAAGCAAGAAATATCTACTGTCTTGCGCAGTCACTATACTACTGTGTTTCATCTTTGCCATGACCGACGAATACCACCAAACCTTCGTTGACGGCCGCACCGGGCAAATAATGGATGTCATAATCGATACAGCCGGAGCGTGTGTAGGAGTATTGTTGTTTTCAAGTTATTATTTAGTGTGGTGGATAGGGGATCGACGCCCTAAGCATAAATAACATATAAAACTCACTCTTCGGACAAGAAGCGTAATCTTATAACATAAAAATTAGCACTAATAATCCTTAAAGAACGCCTAGAAGATTCTTCGCAATATCCCAGAACTTCACTAAATTGCCTATGGTTACTACAACAAAGATACATGTTGCCATTTCTACATTCAACGCAAACCCAATCACCAATAATAACGAATTTACGATAAAAAAAGCTGTGCTGTTTCTGGCAATGCGATTAAGCGCCATGTCTTTATAACAAAATGCTCTATTAGTCACAAGCGCAATCAAAAAAGCAACTATTATAGCCATGTTTAAATCAAACAGCGGTTGCAACGTTTCTCCAAGCTTCAGACCTTCTAATAGTCTCGCTACAAACATCACGCCATCATTGCATAATGATACACCCACGAAAGCTATCAACAATACTAGCATCTCACATAAAAAGATGAATATGCTAGGCTTTAACCCTTTACTGTTAGACACCATATGCCCCCACAATCGAAGCGACCTCTCTAATAAGATCAACATAATCAACATACTTATGATTATTCTCATCCATCAATACCGACACGTTATATCGCTTGAAATACTGAGAGAAATTGATGCGCTCTCCATCTACCTTCATACTAATTTCAAAATCATTAACAATATCATTACATTGGACTACGTCATCTATAATGAATTGCACAACTTCTTTAATATTTGCTCCATTTCTACCGTGCAATTTAGTCACCTTAGAATAGTTAAGTCCTCCCATATAATCTTTATATGCCCCAAAGTCCTTTTCTTTAACATTGTCCCCATAGTAGTCTTTCATAGATATTTGAGCCATGGTAATCGTCTTGGCACTACTCAAACGCTCCGCAAGCCCTTTCTCAAAAATCTGGGGAAATCTTACTTTAGTATCCTCAGGCACACCCAATTCTTCATACTCTTGACGAATGATAGAGTTAATAACAGCAGCCAGTCTAGCAACTCTGGGACACATAGAAATCTTGGCCATCCCTAAAACATTGGTTTTACGATTAAAAACGAAGCAGTTTTTGTATGACAAAGCTTTACCCTGCGGAACATCTAAGTTTTGCTCATCTCCGCCATCATCATCGTTAGCTACTTTAGGTAAATCGTCATTACTAAGATTTTGTAATGATAAGATCCAAAAATCGTCAGTAGATTCAATGCACAGGACACTTCTCACGCCACGCACGACTACTGATCTCTTGGACGTGTCTAATTCAGCAATACGCTCTACAATCACATCAAAAGTCAACCCGTCACTATGATTGCACGCAGAATGATAAAGAAATACATCTCGTGGTTTTCGCATATCTCCCTTTCCTAATACTCAGTAACACCCGAGTCTCCACCGAAATTAGCATATTTTTTCATTTATTCCTCCTGTTTTTAAATTATACTTCCATTTTAGCACACATTAGCACTCGTATCAAGAGACTGCCAGCATCTCCAAAAAACACTCCCCTTCCTCTTGCCCAATCCAGTAACCTGTGATATAATTACCTACAGAACGCACGAAACTATCACGCTCATGATAGTTTCGTGCTATAATCATATCAAGTATCAAATAACAGGGGGGGGGGGGGGAAAT
>ERZ777305.359-NODE-359-length-75593-cov-15.362294_pt1 | contig 75593 bp, 62 predicted proteins | sample MGYA00374965_ERZ777305 | MGnify/ENA primary metagenome ERZ777305 (study PRJEB29328, sample SAMD00013331) | mouse gut metagenome | study: EMG produced TPA metagenomics assembly of the Metagenome analysis of fecal microbiota from mouse which was promoted...
GGTTTTATTATGAAATCCTTGAGAATAAGCTGTCAACTTTTTTTATACCACATCAAAACATACGGTGAAGAAGTCCTGAAAGCACTTCAGCTCAGGCCGGTTGACCCGGATGAGGTCAATCTGACACCTAAGCTGATCATGCATAACCGTTAACACTCTCACAAAATCTGCTGTCAGGATGGAATTCAGACTTTCACATTTTTACCATGCTGCCGGTGGAATTTAGTCCAACACACTAACTCTCCAGCGGTCTGTTTTCTATACCCTAAAACCAGATATTTTGTAAGAAGTTGTCTTGATTATAACAGAAACCTACATTGTCTTGATTATAACAGAAACCGGGTGTCTTGACTCCTAAAAATCTCTATTTTCCTATAAATTTTAAACTACAGTGGAATTTACTTCTGCACTGGAATTTAAAATTTCAAGTCAGCAAAATATCAAAACATTAACTATTGTACCGAATTTACCACATCAGACGCCCGATCCTGCTCCGCTATAGGTTTGTCCCCGTCATTCCCCATGATGAAATACTCAAAAGCAGACCTCATGTAATGTGAAACAGCGGCACATATCCCCTAGGAATATGTGCCGCCGTTTCACATTACATATTGATAAAATCACGCTTCCTTAAATGTGGCACAGAGTGTCTCCTTGCAGTCGCAGGCACCACAGCCCTGGATATCCACATGCTTTGCCGTACACTTATAATTCTCATTATAAGTACACTTGGCCGCCTCGCAGTCTATACTGATATTGCTGGTAGGGTGGCAGGTGCAGTTGCTGAAAGAATTGCTGGCTCCCTTTCTGGGAAGAAAACTCTCACAGCAGGTCTCGTTCTCACAGCAGGCATGTTTTCCGCCCACCATGATGTCACCCTTGGAACACAGTTTTTCCTTGTTGTAGGTGCAGTTTTCCACAGTACACTTTAAATCTGTCATCGCTTCCTCCATCCGCCCGCTTCGGCGGGCACCTTCATAAACGCCGGTTCCATCCTTGCGGAAAGCCAAATCTGCGTCAATAATAAATCGGGATATTTCACGCCATCGCAAATCTGGCTTCCTGCGGAAACATTAATGTTCCTTTCATCAGTATGGACGGAGAAAACTCTTTTTATTCTTTTTCATTTTATTTTATTAATTTATTTTTCTTCAGAAACCTCTTCTTTACGGATGGTTTTGGCGCGGATCTCCTCACAGATCTGGCTGATGAAATCAGCCAGAGATTTCTGTCCCTCGTCTCCGGCAAAACGGCTCCTGACAGACACCAGACCGTCAGCCTCCTCCTTCTCGCCTACCACCAGCATATAAGGTACTTTGGCCAGACGCGCCTCCCGGATCTTGAATCCGATCTTCTCGGAGCGGTTATCCACCTCCGCCAGCACACCGTTTTTCTTGAGCTGCGCGCGGACCGACCGGGCATAATCCTCGTATTTCTCGGAGATGGGCAGTATGCGGACCTGCTCGGGACACAGCCAGGTGGGGAATTTGCCCGCGTATTTTTCCACCAGCCACGCCAGCGTGCGCTCATAACATCCCATGGAAGTCCTGTGAATGATATAAGGACGCACTTTGTCGCCGTTCTGGTCGATAAAATACATGTCAAACTGCTCCGCCAGCAGGGCATCCCACTGGATCGTGATCATGGTGTCCTCTTTGCCGTACACATTGCGGGCGTTAATGTCGATCTTAGGGCCATAGAAGGCGGCCTCGCCCACGTCCTCCACATAGGGGATCTGCAGCTCGCTCATGATATCCCGCATATGCTGCTGGGTCTCTTCCCAAACCTCCGGCTCCCCGATATATTTTTCCCGGTTCTCCGGGTCCCATTTGGACAGATGATAGGTCACATCCTCCTCCACGCCCAGAGTCTGCAGACAATGCTTTGCCAGCGCCAGACAGCCCTTGAACTCCTCCACCATCTGGTCTGGTCTGACGATCAGATGTCCCTCGGAGATCGTGAACTGGCGTACCCTGGTAAGACCGTGCATCTCGCCGGAGTCCTCGTTGCGGAACAGCGTGGAGGTCTCGCCATAGCGCAGAGGCAGATCCCGGTAAGAGTGCTGGGTAGCTTTATAAACATAGTACTGAAAAGGACAGGTCATGGGACGCAGGGCAAATACCTCCTTGTCCTTATCCTCATCCCCCATGACGAACATACCGTCCTTGTAGTGATCCCAGTGTCCGGATATCTTGTACAGGTCTGACTTGGCCATCAGCGGCGTCTTGGTGCGGATATACCCCCACTCGTTGTCCTCCAGATCCTCGATCCAGCGCTGCATGGTCTGGATGATCTTGGCCCCCTTGGGCATCAGCAGCGGCAACCCCTGCCCTATCACATCCACCGTGGTAAACAACTCCATCTCGCGGCCCAGCTTGTTATGATCCCGGCGCTTGGCGTCCTCCATACGCTCCAGATGGGCAGCCAGCTCTTCCTTTGTGCCATAAGCCGTACCGTAAATGCGCTGTAGGCGGGCCTTGTTGGAATCCCCACGCCAGTAAGCCATGGACGAAGAAGTCAGCTTAAACGCCTTCACCCCCTTGGTATTCATCAGATGGGGGCCCGCACATAGGTCAACAAACTCCCCCTGCCGGTAAAAGGATATCTCGGCATCCTGGGGCAGATCCCTGATCAGCTCCACCTTGTAAGGCTCCCCTTTCTCTTCCATGAAACGGATGGCATCCTCTCTGGGCAGCAAAAACTTCTCCAGACGGGCGCCTTCCTTGACGATCTTCTTCATCTCCGTCTCCAGCTTATCCAGATCTTCTCTGGAAAAAGCCTCATGGTCAAAATCATAATAGAATCCCTCTTCGATGCTGGGACCGATGGCCAGCTTGGCCTCCGGGAATACTCTCTTTACCGCCTCGGCCAGCACATGGGAGGTGGTGTGGCGCAGAGCCGCCAGCCCCTCCGGATCTTTTGCCGTGCAAATCTCCAACCGGCAATCCTGCTCTACAACTGTGCGCAGATCCACGGCCTCGCCGTCCACTTTGGCGCAGCAGGCCGCTCTGGCCATACCCTCGCTGATATCCAGCGCAATGTCGTATACGCTCCTGCTCTCCGCATATTCTTTTACCGAACCGTCTTTCAATGTAATTTTCATGATCTTCCTTTCCGCACGGCGCATCCGTGCCCCTTTTCGCGATTATACCTCTTTGCCGCTTTAATGCTTTTCCGCTTTTCGCTTTAACATTTTTCCCCATCCGCCTCGGCGGTGCTTTCTTCTTCCTCACTTCTCTGGCCGTTTCCGCTGTTATTGCCATTATTGTTGCCGTTGTTGCTCCCGATCATCACCCCGTGGGTCACAGGCGCGGTCTTAAGCCCATACACGATACCTCCCAGCAGACAGGCCGCTCCGATCAGCCACAACGTTGTCTTTCGCAAAGTCAGTTCCCCTTCAAAACAGTTTCTTGCCAACTCTCTCAGTTTCGCTTTCATATGCTCTCCTTTCCCGGCCGCAGCCGCTATACACACAAAAAATCCCCTGCAATATCACTATTGCAAGGGACGTAAAATACGCGGTTCCACCCTTGTTGCCGGATTATCGCACAGATCAGTTTGGTCCGCATATCTGATCTATGACTAATCTCCGGCCGCCTTCATTCCTCCGTAACGCAGAGCTGCGGGCTTTATTAGAGCCGCTCCGGGGCGGTCTTCCCCTGTTTCCCTCCGGGCCTGCTCACACCATACGGCACATGCCGCAGCCGCCCTCTCTGTGGACTTCCACCGGGTACTCTTCCCATCAACGCTTTATCTATGGCTTACGATAGCACTTTTTTTCCAAAATGTAAAGAGTAAATTTTGGATATCTGCACAAGTTTCCTGCTAAACGGCAATAACAGCAGAGTGGATGCCAAATTAAAAAAAAGATGCAGATTGGCGATCTGCATGGCAGGGTTTCCCGGCGTCCAGGAACCGACCCAGGCAGTCAGAGGCAGCAGGCAGTCAGCCGCCAGAAAAACCGCCGTCCCCAGCAGATTGATCAGCAGATGCATGCGGGCGCAGCTGCGGGCAGCAGGGCTCAGGCGGGCGCTGGCCCACAGGGCTGTCACGCAAGTGCCGATATTCTGACCATAGACGATATAGGCGCTCTGCCGCAGCCCCACCATCCCCTCTGCCGCCATGGACTGCAGGATTGCCACCGAGGCTGAGGAAGACTGGATCAAAGCGGTGAAAACCGCACCTCCCAGCACACCGCCCAACGGATGCTCCAGCCCGCCCAGCAGACGGGTCAGAAAAGGCATGGAACGACAGGGGACCATGGCCTCCTGCATCAGTTCCATACCCAGCAGCAACATACCCAGTCCCATGGCAAGAGCTCCGGTCAATTTGATATATCCGGATCGGTTGTTTCCACCGGAATATTGGGTCAGCCCTTCCGCCGCCAGCACCAGCACCGCTCCTCCCACCAGCATAAGAGGTGCCAGTGACCGTATGGGTAATGCCGCCATCACCCCAGTTCCGGCGGTTCCCACATTGGCCCCCAATATCACGCCTGCCGCCTGTTCCAGCGTCATAATTCCTTTGTCCACCATACTTACCGTCATCACCGTGACGGCAGTGGAGGATTGCACCAGCCCCGTTATGACCGTACCGGTCAGCGCTCCGGTCCAGGGATTGGCTGTAAACCGTCTAAGGCTCCTTTCCACGGCAGGCCCGGCCAGTTCCTCCAGATAACCGCTGATCAAATGCAGACCGTAGAGGAAAATCCCCACACCGGCTCCCAGCCGTACCAGCATTCCCCATAATATTTCCACCATGTTCCACCATATGCCAGGCCGTCTCCCTTTATTGTATGGAACCAAAGGAAAAAATATGAGAGGGGCAGCACCCCTCCCAACATATGTATCCTCTTATCCGATCACAGAACGTATGACTGAGAGCACTTCGTTCTGCTCAAACGGCTTTGTAATGAACTTCTGCGCCCCAAGCTTTAACGCCTCTATGATCTTCTGCTGCTGTCCGGCGGCCGTGATCATCACCACCTTCGCCTTACTGTCATAGGCTTTGATCCGGTCAAGCGCGACAATGCCGTCCATCCTGGGCATCGTGATATCCATTGTCACCACCTGTGGACGGTACTGCTTGAACGCCTCCAATCCCTCTTCCCCGTTGGATGCCTCCGCGATTACCGTATAGCCTCCCTCTTCCAGGATAGCCCGCAGCATCTTGCGGGACATCTTGGAATCGTCCACCACCAGAATCCCGCCTCCCGCAGAGTCCGTATCCTGGCTGCATGCCAAAGCCTCAACCCCCGTATCCAGAGGAGTCTGTCCCATTTTCACTTTACTGTCCACGGCAATCAGCAGCTCCAGTCTGTGACCGGATATATACACAGGTAATGCGTAAAATTTGCCCGCCACGCTCTGATCTTCATAGACGGCCGTCGGCTCCATGTCCATGTGAATGCCTCTGTTACTCACGTCCGAGGCAAACAGCCCGCTGTTGCAATTCACAAACTCACATACCGCGTCATATACATCCAGATCCGTCCGCTCAAACGCATCATGGGCATAACCCGATGCCAACGCAGCAAAACCGCCCTCTTCCTCTTCTGCAAGGGCAATATGGATTTCATAGTCTCCTGTGGTACGCTGCCCTGCCAGATGCCGATACTGCAGCTCATCCACATGCCTGATCGGTCCTATATAGAAATCTCTGGTCACAAAACGATTGATGTTGCGCATGACCAAACCTGCGATCTCCGTCACAAAAGGCTTGGAAGAAAAAGCGAAGATCGGCATCAAAGCATCAAAATCATCGTTCTTGAGAGCCGCCATATCCGCATCTGAAAACCCTTTTTCTTTTTGAAAAGTTCCCAGCTGGGTATCGATCTGGGTGGCAGTCACTTTGCCGGACTCCAGCAGCACCTGTAAAAACTGCATATAGGGATTGCCCTGCTTTTGCAGCAGCTGCTGTACCTGCTCCTGGGACAGCAGACCCTTTTCCACCGCCAGATCTCCAAAGCGCCTGTCAAACTGCATCTGCAGCTTATTCAGCTCCTCCGCCTGCTCCTGAGTCATCAGTCCCTCCGCCACGGCGATCGTACCCAATTTAACGCGCGCATCCAGCTGTTTATCCATCATCTCTCGGTAGTCTTCCGGACTGATCACTTCCCTGTCCACCAGGTAATTGCCAAATAACTGACTAAACATTAAACATTATCCTCCGGTTCCTGACCGTAATAGGCAAACTTATTCTTGCCGCTCTTTTTAACCTGATACATGGCCTTATCTGCGCACACGATCAACTGTTCTACATTATTGGCGTCTTTCGGATAGGAGGCGATACCGATACTGCCCGTAATCTTCTTTTTGGTGCCCCGAATGATAAAATCATTGGCAAACACCTGCCGACACCCATAAGCGGTTTTCTCCACAATCTTACTCTGTTCGCTGAGCAGGATCATGATAAATTCGTCTCCCGCGTAACGGTATGGGGTCAGTATCTGTGAAGACATGGCTTTCATGCGGTCCGCGACCTGTTTTAACGCCTCATCGCCCGCTGCGTGTCCATATACGTCGTTTATATTTTTGAAATCATCTATATCCAGCATGATCACCGTACAGGGCACTTCCTGCCCGATCATCTGGGACAGATCCTCCACAAATTTGCTCCGGTTATGTAACCCCGTGAGGAAATCGTGTTGAGAAGCGGACTCCAATATGGTTCTGGTGCCCTCCAGTTCAGACAGCAGCTTTCTGCGATGCAGATTGTCATATAACACAATCACCAATATGACGACCATTGCCGCCACAAACACCAACATTGGCAATATGATATTTTCATACTTCTCAAAAAAGGTGATGTGGTGGTTAATGATCTCCGCATCCTTGGGGAGCTTATTCAAACCCATGCCATACTTGGACATCACTTCTTCATTGATATAATAGACATTGGGGCTGTCAGCCACATCTATCTGTGCCGGAGCCGTTCCTCCTATGATAGAACTGGCCATCTGCCCCGCTATCAGGCCGGACTTTCTCATGGATACAACATAACCGCCCAGCAGCCCCTCTTCAATCCTGCTGTCCACCATGCGCATCACCGGAATCTTGGTATACTTCACCAGTGTCTGAACCGCCTCAAGATTGGTATAACTCTTGCCGCTTTTGTCTTCCGATAATACGATAAAGATCAATACGGTGTCACTGTTCTGCTGCCACAGGCGGGTACGCAGATCTACAGTGGTACATTCCGATACATTGATCTCTCCAAAAGTCAGGTCGGGATACAACTCCTGCGCGGCATAAAAATTCTGCCGCTCCGTCTCGCCAGTCAGAGAATCGTCCAGAATCGCTATGACCTTTCTGGTCTCGGGACGCAGCTGAAGAATAAGATCGATATTTTTCTCAAGAGACAACTCTTCCACCACACCTGTGATCAGCGGGTCCTGCTTGGCCAATTCTCTGGCATACTGCACATTGTTGATTCCTTCAAACACAATGGGAATACCGGAAAATAACTCCTCCCTGTAATCCACCGCAAACTTAAGCGCCGCGTCATCCCCTACCACGATCACATCGTAGGGTGCCACCACAGACAACGTATACGACAACCGGTCATACAGCATCTGCTCCGCAGTCTCCGCGTCCAGACGCTTGGTGTCCATAAACTCAAAGTCCACTACAATGCCCGGCGCCAATCCTTCCATCAAGCCGTCTATCTGTAACTGCACCGTATCCCATCCATAGGAATAGGAACTGATAAACAGCACTCTTCCCTGCTCTCCCTCCGCTCTCACCTGCCGGTGTACGCCAAGGAAAAGAAAAATGCATACTATAAAAACCAGTGCTCCACGAATTCTTTTCATGCGTATATCCTGTTCCTTCCCCGATACACTTTACTCTATGCGTTAAACGCAACCTATTTAATTAATTATAATATATTGTCTGATTTTTTGCAAGCTTTGAATGACTTGTTATACAAAAGCCCATGATATAAAAGTACACCTGCTGCCGCCCTTTTTCCGGCAGTTAGGTGTACTTTCATATTGCCCCGCTCATCCGGTTTATTCGGTTATATTACGGTCTGAGTCCAAGGCCGCCCTCCAGAGTGATGGTCTCACCCGTCATGTACTTGAAATCCGGTGACGCCAGCTGTACGCATACTCTTCCGATCTCCAGCTCCGGGTCTCCCAGATGCCCCATGGGAGGAATGTGTACGTTCTTCTCATAGGCCTCGGGATACGCCTGCTTAAACTGCTCCAACTGGGCGGTCCATGCCAGCGGACAGACCACGTTCACATTGATCCCGTCCTTGCCCCACTCGGTGGCAGCCACACGGGTCAGCCCTCTGATACCTTCCTTGGCTGCGGCGTAGGCGCACTGTCCGTAATTACCGAACAGCCCCGCGCCGGAGGCGAAATTGATCACCGAACCTTTACTCTTGGCCAGATAGGGATAGCATGCCTGCATATAATAAAACGCTGCGTACAGGCCGGAGTACAGCGCCAGATCGAACTGCTCCGTAGTATGATCTGCCAGCGTTACACCCGAGGCCGACGCCTGGGCGTTGTTGATCAGCACATCGATGCCTCCGAAGGTATCCACGGTCTGTTTTACCACATTTTCCACCACTGCCTTGTTGTCGGCACCCGCGCACACATCTGCCTGTACGCACAGTACCTTGACACTGTATTTCTCCTCCAGCTCCTGTTTTGCGTCCTCCAGTTTCTTCACATTGCGTCCCGTGATGACCAGATTGGCTCCCTCTTTCGCATAGGCCGTAGCGATACCGTACCCGATGGAACCGCATCTCCCGTCGCTGAGCACCGCTCTTCCCGCTCCCGTGATGATCACTGTCTTTCCGTTAAAGTTTCCCATAGCGCTCTCCTTCCCGCAGAAACATTGCAAACCTTTGCGAAACCCAGGTTCCGCAAAGGTCAAAAACATTACCAAACTATGTAATAAATATACCTCTTTTACAGGTACAAGTCAATGAAAAACTATTTGCGGAACCATTCAAATATTCTTTTCTTGTCCCTCTGCCATACAATGGCAATGCAAAATTTCACGAAAACTATTGACTTCCGCTCTCCCAAGTCCTATACTGTCTATACAGTAAAATATTGAATAAACTGAGTTTGCGAGGGAACTGAACAAGTTGAAAAAGGTTAAGACCTGACCTCTGGACCTGTCGGCTAATACCGGCGTAGGGAAGCAATTTCTTACGCCGTTTTGCGTCTGAAAGAGCTTCTAATTTCTTATGGAGGCTCTATTTTTTATTTATAAATGCAAGACTATAAGGAGAAAAAAAGATGTCGTTTATGGAAGAAGTTCTAAGCCGCAACATGCCCATCTGGGACAGATGTATTGCCGCCCCGTTTGTACAGGATTTAAAGCGCGGAAGCTTACGCCCGGAAAGCTTTAAGATTTATATGATACAGGACAGCATCTATCTGAAAAACTATGCCCGCATATACGGAAAAGCGATCTATCATGCAACCACCCTAAAGGATATCCAGCTCTATTACTCTATTCTGGGCTTTGTCACAGATGCGGAATCGGCTGTGCGGTTAAATTATCTGAAACGATTCGGTATGACGGACGGCGATATCGAGTCCGTTTCTCCACTGCCCGAAACCCGGAGTTATATCGAATTCCTGTTTCAGGTGGCGGAGCGTGGAAACAGCCTGGAGATACTTATGGCAGTACTGCCATGTATGCTGAGTTACAGCTATATCTTCCGAAAAATCGCCGCTGAGCCGGAAAGCCTGCGTTCAGGATACCGGGATTTCATACAGGATTACGCGGACAGCCAATATGCCGAAGACTGCCGGAAATGGTGTGCCTACGCGGATCGGAAATGTGAGAACCTATCCGCGCCGGAGCATACGAATCTACACCGCATCTTTGAGAAGGCCAGTTTGCTGGAACTGGATTTTTGGAATATGGTTTATCGTCTGGAAGGAGGCGCACATGAAAAAGGTACTGAGCATTGCGGGTTCTGACTGCAGCGGCGGAGCGGGAATACAGGCAGACTTAAAGACATTTTCCGCTCTCGGAGTGTATGGGATGAGTGTCATCGCATCGGTTGTGGCGGAAAATACAAGCAGAGTTCTCGCCATCACGGATATCTCCCCGGTAATGGTTGCAAAACAGATCGATGCCGTCTTTGAGGACATAGAAGTGGATGCCGTCAAAGTGGGTATGCTGTCCAGCCCCCAATGCATGGAGGAGGTGACCGCAAAGCTGAAATACTACCACCCCGCGAATATAGTGATCGATCCGGTTATGTATGCCAAGAACGGCTGTCCCCTCATGGAAAAAGCCGCTGTCAGAACATTGAACCAAACCCTCCTCCCTCTGGCCGATGTCCTGACACCGAACATTCCCGAGGCCGAGCAGATGACCGGGAAAAAAATCGGTTCCGTTCGCGCCATGGAGAATGCGGCAATAGAAATATGCAGGATGGGCTGTAAGGCCGTTGTTGTCAAAGGGGGACATTCCTCCCGGAGCGCTCTTGACGTTCTGTTTGACGGGAAAGATATCTATCATTTTGACGCAGCCAGGATCAATACAAAAAATACGCACGGAACCGGCTGTACCTTTTCTTCCGCGATCGCCGCGCTGCTGGCAAACGGCATGGACCTGCGGGAGGCGGTCCGGCAGGCAAAAGCTTATGTGACAATGGCCATCGAACACTCCCTGGATATCGGAAAAGGCTGCGGCCCCACACACCATTTTTATCATATTTACAAGTTCGGACTTACGGGACAAAAGAATGAAACGTATACACAAAAAACCGATTAACGCGTAGTCATGGACTGATTTGCAGGAGAATTACCGACTGCAAGCCGGTTGATGAAAAAAATATGGAGGTAAACTTGAAAATCGATTATTCCTTATATCTTGTGACAGACCGCTTACTTATGAGTGCAAATACTCTGCCCCGGGCGGTAGAACAGGCAATCCTCGGTGGCTGTACCATGATACAGCTTAGGGAAAAAAATATCGGCTCCGGTGACTTTTATGATCTGGCGCGGAAGACTAAGAAAGTCACCGACCGGTACGATACTCCCTTGATCATAAATGACCGCCTGGACATCGCCATGGCTGTAGGCGCGGCGGGGGTGCATATCGGCCAGAGCGATATCCCCGCAGGCATCGCCCGCAGAGTTATAGGCACGGATATGCTGCTGGGCGTGTCCGTTTCCTGCGTCCAAGAGGCTTACAGCGCCGCAAAAGCCGGAGCCGATTACCTGGGGGTGGGAGCTATGTTTCCCACAAAGACAAAACCAGACGCAGTCCCCGTCTCCATGGAAGAACTGAAAAAGATTCGCAGAGCCGTGGATTTGCCCATTGTTGTGATCGGGGGCATCAACGGAGAAAACGCAGAATTCTTCGCTCCCATGGGCATCAACGGTTTGGCGGTGATATCCGCCGTTATCGCACAGCCGGATATAAAACAGGCCGCCGCCCTTATGATAAAATGCTATAAGGGGCGGCGGCCCAAAGACTCAATTTGACGCCAGTGTGAACTGACCTACCAGCTGTTTTAAGCTGGCCGCCTCCGCAGACAGTTGTTCGCTGGCGGCGGCACTTTCTTCCGCTGTGGCACTGTTGCTCTGGACCACAACGGATATCTGGGTGATTCCCTCGGAAACCTGCCGCACCGCCTCCGATTGCTCATTGGCCACGTTGGCGATACTGTCGATGGAATTCACCACGGTCTGAATACTTTCCACTACGCCCAGCAGCACATTCGCCGTATTTTGAACGATCTCCATTCCCGTATGTACTGCTTCCGTGGAATTGCCGATAAGCTCCGAGGTATTCTGAGCGGCCTGGGCGGATTTGCCTGCAAGGTTGCGCACTTCTTCCGCCACAACGGCAAAACCTTTCCCCGCCTCGCCGGCTCTGGCGGCTTCCACTGCCGCGTTCAAAGCCAGTATATCGGTCTGGAACGCGATATCATCTATTGTTTTCAGTATCTTTACAATCTCAACGGAACTGTTCTGAATCCTGTCCATAGCCTCCACCAGATTCTGCATCTCCTGATTGCACATAGACACTTTTTCACCTGCCTGATGCGTCTGCGCGCGGACATCCTGAGCTCTGCTGGCGGTACTTTGGGCCTGTTCGGAGATTTCTCTGACCCTTTGCGCCAACTCCTCCACGGAACTGGCCTGTTCCGTTGTACCCTGACCAAGCATCTGCGCGCCTGAGGCCAACTGATCACTGGCCGAGGACACCTGCCCGGCGGAACGGTTGACCTGGCGCATGGCATTGCTCAGCTCCGCCTTCATATTGCGCATGGAGTGCAGAATATTTCCGAAACTGCCCACATATACTTCTTCATGCATGGTATGTACATCCAGATTCTGGTTTGCCATCTCGGTCAACAGATAGCCGATATCGTTGATCACCGTGCTGAGGCCCTCCACCAGAGAGGCAGTAGACCTTGCCAGCATACCCGTTTCGTCCTTACTGCTTATCTTAGGCATGGGAGTTTCCAGATCTCCTTCCACCAGCAGTTTCATGCGGTTCGCGCAGGCTTTCATCGGTTTGCTGATATTCACAGCCAGCAGCAGAGCGATCACAGAGGAAATCACTATGGCAAGGACGATCACCAAAATATTGATGACCATGGCATCGCGCGTGGCAGCCAGATAATTTAGCTGAGGCGCGGTAACGGCGATGCTCCAACCGTCCGTATCCTCTACCGGCGCATAAGCCGCAAACATCTTATCCTCTCCGCTGACATATTCCCCGAACCCGTTTGCTCCCTGACGCATTTCTGTGTGGATCGCAGCCAGCTCTCTCAGCGCCGGATCGCTCTGCGCCTCGGTCTCTATGTTCTGAACCGTGATCGTGTCAAGGGTAATGTCGGCGATGGTGTCGCCGGATTTGTTGATCATATAGGCTCTGCTGTTTTCACCTATCTGGATAGCAGACACAATATCGTTCAAAAAGGTCTCGTGGGGCACAAAATACACGACGCCAACAATGGAGGAGCCATATACGCCATCCTCATAGACAGGTGCCGCAACCATAATGGACAGTTCCCCGGTGATCTTGCTGATCAGAGGTTCCGACACATAGACATTGCCCTGCATGGCCCGCTGCACATATTCACGGTCCGAGTAATCTTTTCCGTCAAAGATACTGATACCATCCAAACCGATGACATTTCCTCTCTGGAAATCATGCATGGAAACACGCCCATCGATCAGGGTCTTTTTTTCATCCACGGACACACGCGGATCGGACAGCTGCGGGATACAGCCCACCTCCATAACCACGTTCTTGTAAGCCGTCAATTCCTGCTCCACACGTCCCGCCGCGAGGACTGCGGTTTCGCTCATCATCTGTTCCACGGTCGACATGGTGCTGTTGTAATTGGGTATGATGCTGGAGATCCCAGATGCAACCAATCCTACCAGAACAGTTAAGATGAGGCATAAAGTGATCTTGGTACGAATACTTTTCATTTCATCGCTCCCCCTGTTTGATAATTGTTTGATAGTCATTAAAATCTCTTGTTCCCAGTACTATGATATAAGCTTGTGCCCATTCAGTCAAGACCAAAGTCGGAAAAATACAAGCAGTCCCATCACACTCTCCATTATATAAGTCAATGTTTTCCCGCTGTCCGAAGAATCTGGTCCACCGCCGCCTCGGCATGTACAGGGAACCGGATGTCGTCCATCCCTGTCTCCTCTTTTTCCATGCCTGTATAATAAGCCCGCAGGGCGTATCTGGCCAGCAGCCCCGATACCCTCCCCCTTTCTATGGAATCCTCGGTGCCCAGAACGATGACTACCAGATCATGCTCCGCAAGCCCGTCTCCCGCAGTCAAAGATGTGACCAGGCAGGCCCCGGCCCTGTTGGTAGTCCCTGTTTTCAATCCGGTGACTTCAGGCATATTGCGCAGCAGGGGGTTGCTGTTGCGCACCTCCAGATCGAGGGATTCCAATGTGGCCTCCTGCCGGGAAGTGATATCCGTGATCTGGGGGTAGACTCTCAAAAGATAAGTCACCAGCCGGAACATATCCTCCGCGCTCATACGGTTCTGGCGCTTTGCGGGAACGGGGTCCTCCGTGTAGGAGGGCAGACCGTGGCTGTTGAAAAAGACCGCCTGGGAGAGTCCCAATTCCTGGGCTTTGTCATTCATCATCCGGACAAAAGTTTCCTCCGATCCGGCCACCGTTTCGGCCAGAGACAGGGCGCACTCATTGCTGGATGGCAGCAGGGCTCCCAACAGAAGTTCCCGGACTGTGATCTGGCCTCCTGCCTCCAGGGGAATCACCCCGTCGTTTGAGACGGCTAACGCCTGGGCCGCCTCGGAGACAATAATCTGCATCTCCGGGGTTATCTGCCCTGCGGAAATGGCCTCCATAGTCAACAGGCATGTCATTAGCTTTGACGTACTGGCTATGGGGAAGGGTTCATCGGACTGATATGTATAATAAATCTCCCCTGTGGTGGCGTCTCCCACCAACACGCCGTTGACTCCGTAAAAATACCCGGCCTGTTCCAAAGCGGCGGGTGAGACACAAAACGGCTCCTGGGTATGGATTTCTAATGCATCTTCCCCGGGAACAGTAATGTCCACATCCAGGATCATGGCCAGATCCGCTGCCATTATAAAGCAATCATAATGACCGGAGGGCAGCCGCAGGATCAGAGTGTAGTAAAATACATTTTGCCCGTTAACCTTAAATTCGTTCCGCCGCAGGGAGATATCCGGATTCTCGGCATTTTCCCAAGGGACATTTTCCACTCCCACAGACGTATAATTGTTTCCCATATTCAGAGATACGGCATTTTTCGTAATATCCAGTGAGAAACATTTGTCTGTATCCCTTAGTACCATGGCTATGTCCCGCAGAGAAAAATAAGTATTGTGATCGTAGTCATGATCCAGCGTTTTTACCGTGCATATGGCTCCGGTATCCGTCTGCACCTGACAGGTTCCGGGGATATCATACCCCGCGGATACTCTGACAGGCAGGAAGGAACATATTAGAAATACAGCCAGTATAAGGCGGCTTATTTTCCGTAGGATCGTTTTCATCGGAGCTCCTTTCCCCAACTCCCTTCCCCAGTGACGGAGCTGGTCAAAATAGACAATTAATTCACCTGTGTCCGTTTTAAAGTGTACAGTATCGGATAATGATCTGAAAATAGGCCGGGAATTGCGGCTCCGGTGTCCTCTGAGAGGATCAGGCTGGAATCCTTCCGGACAAAGCGCTCCTCCCTGACGATGCCGGGACGACCTGATTCATATTGCCTGGTCAGAATATCATCCGTGACAGCATAGACGCCGCTGCCGTCATACTCTGCCTGCAGCTCTTCCAGCGCAGGCAGCAGGTCCGGTCCGTAAGACATCAGATAAGACACTGTCGGCATACCGAAAGTCTCAATCACCAGTCTTTCAACGGTTTCCTCATCCGTGCCGCCCGTATAACCCGCCATGCGGAGTCTCTCAGTCAAAAGCTCCCGAAAAGCCCCGGCAAACGCCTCATATGCCGCATGTTCACATACGGCATAGCTTTCCGGCAGAACATTGCTGCTGAAGGTGCCCTCCGATTGGCTGCTCTGCTCCATAACCAAGTTGACTTGCACAGTCAATTCCGGCATATGAGCGCCCACATCCTCCAGAGAGACGGTCACTGCCTCTATGTCCTGTAACCAGGCATATGCTGTGACCACAGCCTGCTCAGTTATATCCAGCTCCGTGACCCACTCCCCGGAAAGGTCGTTGTCATCCGGCGCGAAAAAATGCAGATAGACCAAAAGGGCGGTGGAAACGGTTAAAGTCAGTATTAAAGTGGTAAGTATTGTATTTTTCAGGATCTTTCTCATCGAGACACTCCCCTCAAACATATCCCAGCACTATGCTGGCATCATCATGAGACCCCATCTCTCTTGCCTTGGATATCATTTTCTCACAGGCTATCTCTGTAAGCCCATACTCTCCCATAATATTTTCCATTTGGTCAATAGACAGAAAATCATGAATACCGTCTGAAGTGAGCAGTATTGGACAGGTAATAGATTCCATATCGCTGAGCTTAATCTTAAATAAATCTGCTCTTCCACCGCCAAAACATGCCGTTATCTCATTTTTTCTGTCAAAACCTTCCGTTCCTTCCGGGGTAAGCTGTCCCGTCTCAAGCAAATAGTTCAATATGGTATCATCAATCGTTAATTGTTTCAGGTATTTTCCTCCTCGCAATAAATATACGCGAGTGTTTCCTATACTAAATAAGCAGGCCTTCCCACAATTGAGCAGCATTCCCGAAAGTGTTGTCGCCATACCGTTGTATTCAGTTTTCTCCATAGATAATGCCAGTAGCTCCGCATTAATAGTATGTAATATTTCTACTGTTATTTCCGTTAATGTACAGATTTTGTTCGCAACAAAGTGTGAAGCCACTGCTCCGGCATTATTTCCTCCAACACCGTCGGCAATTGCCAAAAATCCACTCTCAATTTCACTTGACTGGATACCTGCCGCCAAAACGGATTTTCCAACAACAATGCAGTCTTCATTTTCTGTTTTATTAATACCTTTTTGCGTAGCGGCTATAATCTTCATGAATTAACCTCTCGTACATTCCAAAACCGGGGGAAAAGCTGTAATATCAACATTATCAACGGTAATGGTTTCATCGTTAAACACCTCATTGTCAAACAAGTATCTTGACAGAGGGTTGATCAAGTAGTTTTCAACCACATTACCTACACCTCTGCCGCCATTTTGCAAATTGCCAAGAGCCTGTTCTGCCAATGTTTCCATCGCTTTGTCGGAAACCGTCAAAGCAATATGTTTTTCAGCCGAAAGGTTCTTAATAATCTTATTGACCTGAGAGTTCAAAATCAGTCTGGCAACATCAGGTCGGATATAGTCGAACACAACAATATTTTCACCGATTCTGTTGAGTATTTCAGGACGGCCAAGCTGCAATTTGAAATAATTCTCAATTGCTTCCCTTACACGGATAGCCATTTCCTGATACGGCATTTCACTCGTCACATTTGCCTCCCGCTGTCCGTTTTCATTAACTGTAAAGATACCAAGATTACTCGTAAAAATAATTATTGTCTCAGAAAAGTAAACTGTATTGCCCTGTCCATCCGTCATTCTTCCATCTCCCAAAATCTGTAGGAACTTATCAAAAATGGAAGGATGAGCCTTTTCTATCTCATCAAATAGAAGGATGGAAAAAGGATTTTTCTTGACGGCATTTGTCAGTTGCCCTCCTGCCTCGTATCCTACATATCCGGGAGGGGCACCCAGCAATTTCTGATCACTGTGGCTCTGACTATATTCACTCATATCAAAACACTTACAATAACATTCATCACCAAAAATAATTTCAGCAAGCGTTTTGGCGGTTTCTGTTTTGCCAGTACCCGTCGGACCGGCAAAAAACAATATGCCTTTGGGTCTGGTATGTGAAGATCCCTGCAAGCCAGACATTCCCGTAATTGCTCTCTTGATAACATCAAGCGTTTTTGTAATAGCAAAATCCTGGCCTTTGACCCGTTTTTCAAAATCCCCCTTTGCATTTTTAATCTGTTTAAGATCCAGTTTTTTCCATGGATTCTCCCGGATTCCGTATTTATATAAATCAATCACATCACACAAATCCCGTATACGAATCCTCTCATTTTTACACAGCCTGCGCAGTCCATTGATCTCAATAAAACGAAATCCCTCTGTCAATGCCACGAATTTGTCTTTTATTTTCTCAAGCTCATCAGGATGATCGTTATAGTAAGGACTGTCCTCCATATATATATCCGAGGAGAAGAAACTTGGAAAATTCGGACTTTTTACCAATGTTTCTCTCTCTTCCTTCGATGGAGCGGATAGAGTGAGAATTTTTACATTGGGATTCTGCAGATAAAACCATGCTGGAATATCGTTTGCCTTATTTGTAATAAGGATCAGTAGGTTCTTTAAGATGCCGCTACTTTCCGTTTTGATATCCTTTGCATCAATGGATGCCTGCAAAAGGACAGTAAAGCTATCGACCTCACTCTGGTCCAAATTATCAGGAGAAGTGATATATCGAGAAGCAAAATCCATTATTATAACAGTAGTTTCCGTATTTTGGGAAAGAGCTCTGCGAACTGTATTAGATGCTCCATCGTTTTTACTGCCTCCTTTGAATTCTGCTCTTATATTTCCTTGAGAAACCGGACTCCCCACAAGTTTTGCAAAACTTTCAAGATATCCCTCCTCACATGTATTATAAAAACCACGCAGACTATCATAAAAAATAATGTTTTGATAACCCATGTCCTTAAAATAAAAATGCAAATACTCCGGCAGTCGAAGAATACTTCCTTTGGGAGTGCTTCCCTCCTCCGGGTATTGATATGAATCTAAAATATTGCCTTCTAAAATAATGAGTGGTTTTATTTTTGTAAAAATACCAAGTTCTTTATGCCATCTTGAAATGTAATCGCTCATTTCCAATTCCTTTCAAAAATCTGATCTGTGTATTCCCACTGAAACAACACCGTCCGCGACAAAAAAATTCTGTATTTTATTTGTTTCAGTCTGTATATAGGATTCATATTTTCCCCTTTGTTTTTCATCCAAAATAAAAATGTTTTGATTTGATGATCCGCGCAATAAAGAATTATCGTTCAATTCCTCTATGTATTCTCCATCTATCAAAACACTGATATTTGCAAGTACATCCGGTTCAAGCTCTTTTTTATCATATCCCGTATATACGATTATATCATCCGAAATGTTCTTTAGCAATAATAGCAATTGCCCCAATTCCTTGGGCTGGTACATGGGATCGCCTCCTGTAACTGTAAAGCCGTCAATGGCATTATCTTTTGCAATATTCTGTATCAATTTGAATATCGTTTCAGGAGAAGTCTTATATCGATCCTGAAACTCCCACAATTCAGGATTGCTACAGCCTTTACACCTGCGGGGACAACCGCAGAACCATATCCCAACTCGCTTTCCAGGACCGAGAACTTCAACAGGATATAAAATCCTTGCTACATACATTGTCCGGCCCTCACCAGAAAGTACGCAGCCTGTTCCTGGCGTCTGCCATTTACATTTGTACCGCCAAGACCCAATTCATCGCCATCTTGAAGCAGTGTTTTCTCCAGAATCTTTTTATTATTGACATATGTAAAATTAGTGTTACTCATATTTTCAATATACAACTCGCTTTCCTTTAAAACCAATTTTGCATGTGCACGGCTGACATAACTTTTTGCCGATAAATAATCACTCATAATATTCTCTCTGCCAATAATGACCTCATCAGCAGTCATCTTGTATACATATTGACCATCAATACTGCTCAACACATAAGTAGAAACCGTTTGTTCTTCCTCTTGGTCAAGCGCAGGAGTTATGTCCGAGATATCCTCATTACAGGATTGACATTTCCGTGCATTAGCCGGGTTTTTGGCTCCACACTCGCACACTCTAATCCATTTTACTATTGCTGCCTGTTGTCCGGCGACATCTTCCGCCAACATTCTTTCCGTTTTTTCATCAGTAATCTTTACCCTGGTTATATCCGTTTCACAGTTGATACATTCAAGCAACGTCGGTTCATTTTGGGTTTTACAAGATGGACAAACCTTATACTTTTCCATTCGTCTCACTCCTCTGGTTTAATTTTGCCACCATTTTACGTTGTTCTTTGACTTTGAGTTTCTCAGCTACAGTTTCCAGCTTATAATCTGATGTATTGATGATCTGAGCGTATTCCGCACTTGCCGGAAACAGAGAAATACGGTCTGCAAGTATAACGCCTCTTGCCAGCAATCTTTTTTCTATTTCCTTGAAATCATCGCAAAAAGATTCCATAGAATCGCATAATATAGCCGTTTCACGATCATCCGGAAACCGATCCGCAACATCCAGACCGCCTAACTCCATCGCTACTCTTCCGTCCGATGAATAGGTTACGTTGACCGCCGTGCCTTCCTCATATGTATAAAGTATATTTTGAAAATGTTTCCCATTCTTCTTTGTTACCTCGCGGCGTCCCAGAACAGTGTACCCCATTTCCTCCATAACTTTGTCCAGGCAATCGCTGATATATGTCTGTTCGTCTTCCCTTGCAGCCGTTTCCTGCATACGCTGTATTTCTGTTTTAAGAGATTCAATAGATGCGACAGTACAAGAATATTCCTGCGCCGTATAGCAGTACAATTCACATAATACAACATACTCTGAATATAATTTTTCAAATTCTTCGTGACATTCTTCGTACTCAGACAGGAATCTCCTGCATTTTTTTATTAACGGAGAAACTGTCAGTGCTGAAAAATTATTCAAAAAACTTTCATCTTGAATTTCATTAATCCCCTCAATAGCGTTGGAGATTTCTTCCAACCATTCAACGGGCAAAATGGGGTTTTTCTTTATCTGTGAAAGCTGCAACAGCATTTTTTCCCTTATATCACCCGAGGATTTAGATTCAGCGGGCTTAATATCTACAGATGACGCTGAAAATCCCTGATCAATGGCGGCCTCTAAAATCTCCTTCAGTTTCATCTGATTTTGCTCGGCTATGATCATGAGTTCCCGGAAAATCGTTTCTGTTTTTGCAACACATTCACTAACAGTGTGAGCTGTACTTTCAAGAGCAGAAACATCATTGGTGTCTGTTCTTTCAACAATCGGAGAAAGCGAAACGATCATCTCCTCTAATCCGTTTATTTTTTGTAAAAACCCGCCATCATTTCCAATGCGATTTACCAGTTCAGCAGATACCTGTTTCTCAGAAGAAAACATGCTCCCAATCTGCACAAGCTTTTTAGAACCTCTTTGGATTTTATCAGAGGCAATGGCCTTTCTGCGATCCATTTCCCGCTGCCAGGCCAAAATACGCCTTTGTTCCGGTGTCAATGTGTATCTCGATGTCTTTGGTCCGCTCATCTATCAGATCCCCCATATTCATAATTCTATTTTATTATAGGTATGATTTCATCTACAAAGTTGAACTTGGCATAAATTCTCGATCTATTTTCACCATCACTAATCAAAAAATCGTCTATGTCATCAAAAGCGGACACTTTTTCTTCATAAGAACTTATCGTTATCTGATAGCCATCTACACTGTAAGTCACATCATACTCAGTATCACCAGCTCCCTTTTGATCTGTACTCCTAATCCCATTGTCCTTTGCATATCCAACAATCCATTTAATAAAGGACGGAGATGCGGCTAATTGATACCCGTCGATGCAATCAGGCTGAATACACAATAGCCACATCGCCTTACTCACATCATCCTCTCTATGTAATTTAGTCAATTCTGCAGCAAGAAATTTCTTCCCTTTTTTTGATGTCAAATAATCATAATAAGTATCCTCACTATGCCTATTGCTCCAATCGCACATTTCCTCTGTCAATGTTTGATCCTTTATCATGAAGCGCAGATTTCTATATGGAGTATCCTGGATATATAACGCTATAAAAACTGCGACTAAAATAACCAAAGCCAACAAAACACCCTTAATCCAAGAACGTACGGCTTTCCTTTCCAATTCACGTAAGGATTGATACAATTCACATTCCTTTTCTAGCGAAACAATCTCCGGCGTTATCATGTGGGATTTCAGCAGATCCAGAAAATATTTACATCTTTCCACATCGCCAGCTTTTTTACAACATTCAGCAACTCCAAATATTCTGCTTTCAATATCATTAATCTCGTCCAAAATGCTCTGTTTTTCACTCACCTTAGCCATACAATCATGTAATTGCTCTTTGCCGTCAATAGACTCAATAAGCTGACAAAAATGCAGAGTTCGTTTTATTTTTCTTTCACTTATCCCTTTATCTCTAAGTTCTTGAAGTCTGTTTACATATAAAGTTTCATCCTTTAAAAGCTTTTTTAATTTTTTAGATTCTCTCTTTTCGGTTTTACGGCTCTTTAATCCATTTCTCATGTGATCATAAGAAGAACTTACCCGCGGTATGATTTTTAATAATGCATAACCCAACAAGACGATATCCGTTACAATCGCAATAACGAGTCCTGGCCAGAATTCTGACCAATTCAGAGCTTCGCCACCACACATCGCCGATATGATCATATAATTTCCCAAAAAAAACCATATGACTATGCAAAATCCTAATAATACTAACATTAATTTACCCATAATACTTCCACCATCCATCCTCGGTTCATCTTGTCAATATTTCACCATGCATCAAGCAGTTTGCGACTACGACCTTTTCTATCAGCAAGATAACTGCCGCCTCCAGGACTCCAGTTCCTTGCGCTTTCCAATAGCGATCAGCCACGTTTCTAATTGAACATCCAATATATCTCCGCTATCAATCATCTTGTGACAAAATGTCTCAAACTCTTCATAAGATGAGGCGAACAAATCTTTCATATGCGCGGCAAGCTCCGTCACATTATTGAACTGCTTATCTCCAAATTGAAAAACCCTTCTATCGGACAGCAAATATGCCATAGTGTAGTAATTCATCAACTGTTTTCGCTTGTCCCGGTTACCTACTGCGTAAGTGGTTTCAAGTGCAGAAACCGCCGCAATCATGCTGTCATTTTGCGGTTTAATTTTGACCAGATAACCAGTCAGCAGCTTATTTGCCAGAATACTATCCCAATACGCATAATTTGAATTGTCATTTTTCCAAAGTCTTTCAAGCATATCATGCCCCAAAGCCTGAATCGATTCAAATACTTGTCCTACCCAATAGAAACCATTCAGTTCAGGATATATCTTATATAAAAGATTCCAAAAAATAATATCATTCCCACCCGGATTACGTGTTACATCTTCTTCCGCGTCTAGGCAATAACCGGCAATTTCAGGGTTAAAATTCTTAAAGAAAGAGGACATAAGACCGCGATAGAGCTGTTTCTTTCCATCTTCCCAATTTTTCGCGAGCGCAGTAATTAACGATGGAATGTCCCTATACTTTTGTTGCAGAAAAGTGTAAACAGGAATCGCTTGGTCAGCGGCAATATCTGTGCTTTCCCCTGGGATAATCTGCTTTATACCCTTACACCAATTGGATACTTCGGGATAAGTCCAACGCCTGTTGGGATTTTCCTTTTTGTTACGATTCGTGATATCAAAATATGTAACGGCAGAAATAAAGTCCTGCAGTTCCTGTGGCATGTCCTTTGGATAAGGAATTCTTTGCACAGCAGTATACTGTGCAATTTCTTCAGCACTCATATTTTCATAAGGAGTGTAACCGCAAAACAGTTCATAAACTGTCACGCCAAAAGAATAATAGTCCGATTCCTCCAAAAACAGATTCCTAAAAGTTTCCGGCGCAGAATATTCCGGAGTCATACCGGTCTTCGTAACTAATACGGTATTTCCTTCCTCTACTACAGAACTAATGCCAAAGTCAATAATGGCAATACTCACGCCGTCGTCCTGTAGCATAATATTTGACGGCTTTAGGTCCTTGTGAATAATATCATTTTGATGCAAGACATTTAGTGCCTCGTTGATGCAAGGAATAATAGAATTTTTTAGTTCCGAAAATGTAAACTTTCTGCCCTGCAAACTCCCGTTTTTATAATATGGTAACACCACATAAGGCATGCCATTATATTCACCCATATCATACAGAGAAGCAATATATGGTGAGTTTATTGATTTCAACGCTGTGAGAACTTCAGGCTTTACCGCTCGCTGACGCCTATATAACTTTGAAACATACTCTTTGCCGTTGCACTTACAAATATAGAGATCAGCCTCGCCAGTTGATACATTCAGAGGCTCTATCACTTCATATTCCCCTGCAATAATACTACCTGCAGACAATTTGCAGGTAGTGGCATTAACATCCGGATTGACAACTGTGAATTGCTGCATATCCGGATTAATAACTGTATAATTTTGATTTGAATTAATTTCTGTTTTATCGCTCACTATCTGTCCTCCCCGATGATTGAATTATTACCACCATCTTGCTTTTTCTGTACAATTGAAGATGATCATTTAATAACTATTTATCTCATACATAAATACTTAAATTGTTGATTCTATGTATCAAAGTGCTCTCGTCACTTTGACAGTAAATAACATGATACTTTGTACAAAGTATAAACTCTTCCTGCATACTTTCCAAAGCATTATATAGGTTCTCTTCATCCTTCCCCATGTGTTTTATTAATAAATTGTATCATAACGCACTCAAAAATAAAACCTATTTATTCCTTCTTTTTTAGTTTCATTGTTCAGTTTTATGTAATTTGGTTGATCATTTTGTATATCCTCCTTTGCTGAAAATATGGGCATTCACCCTGGTCTACCACATTTTATTGATAAAAACAGGCTATCTTACCACATCAAAAAAAGCCACAGGATAAACCAACGGCTCATATATTCGGCGCAGAAACCTGATTATAAAATGGGAAAAATTACTTGTTGGCATTTCCAGAGACATGGCACGCCCTATCTTTATCCAACAAACGCCCTCCTGAACGCTTTTCTGGATGCCGTCTGCACCGCCTCCAGTATAGGCATATGGCAGCAACCCATGCTTATTGTTTTCCAGGTTATATTTCCTGCGTATGCATGCCTCTCTCTTCTCGTGAAAAGTATGGCTATCCTCCATTCCCGTCAGCATGGTATTCTGTGACGGTTCATGTCATAATTAGTATATGTTTTTTAAAAATACTCCCTTTTCGGGAAAGTGTTCCCGATGCATAAGTCTCGAAATATAAAGTATATTTCTACACAGACCACATAATATTCAACAATCTAACAGTTCTATAACCCGGAAATTAATTATATGGTTAATTCGCATTTATATCGGATAACAGTTTCATCGTCATAGGTTTTGGGGAACTCTGTAATGCTAAAACCGTTTTTCCGATAAAAACCAACGGCATCATTATCTGTTTCTGCAGATACATAAAGCAAACCGTAATCCTTTATCACCTGATTTATCATATAGGAACCGATGCCCTTGTCACGAGCGGACAAATCAACCGCAATGCCTACGACTTCCATTTTATGTTGTTCAGCAAAGGAAACAACGATAACCCCCCGTATCATGTCTTGATTGCAACAAGCAAAGATTTTTACAGCGTTATCGTCAAGAAGTTGATCTGCTTTTATGCTGAATTTTTCCTCAGTAGGCATAAACATACAGTGCTTGTAAATCTCGTATGTCTGGCAAACCTCGTTCTTATGGGTTAATTCTATTAGTTTAAGTTCCATTGCACATACCTTCAAATCCCAATTTATATATTTATTATAAAATCTTTATTTGCCATTTACAATGTATATTTATAAGTTATTTCCCACTGGGTACACAATTCCGAAAAGGGAGTAAAAATAAGAGCATGATTGAAATACTATCATGCCCTTGTTAACGCTATATTCCATTTTCTAATTCCGACATATCTACTATTTATAGAACTCGAGCATATAGGCAGATTTTGGCATGACCGTTATACGGACAGGCGGCAGGGTTTCGTAATTATGCTAATCAACCTAAAACATTAAATTGGCAGACTATTTTCGACACACAGCGCCCCAAAGCCAACTCGATCATTCGGCGTTTCTCTCTCTCCCCTTAAGGGCCTGGCCCCGGCCCTCAGATACGCCTTCACTTTCTCCCCATACAGAAACACATCGTTCCCCCGCACAATCCCCCATTCCATCAAGAGCGCCGCCGCACCGGAGACAACAGGCGTTGCAAAAGAAGTTCCGGTAAAGGGGGCATAGCCTCCGTACAGATCCGGAGCCAGTATGCCCACCCCCGGCGCTGCCAGATCGGGTTTCACCAGCCCGGCGGACACCACGCCTATGGTGCGGGCCGCATCCACATAGCCTCTGCCGGAAAAATCCGCATAACTGTCATATGTGCTGTCGTAAGCCCCCACCGTGATCACTTTGGCTGCCGTGGAAGGGATCGTCAGCGTCACTTCCGGCGTGGGCTGATAGAATCCACTGCGGCTGCTGCGGGCTGCGTAACTGGGCAGATACAGGTAATATTGACCTGTGACCGCTTTCACCGGCTCTATACGCAGAGTCCATACGCCGCTGTTGATATACTGCCTGCCGGACCCGGCCCCTCCCTCTGGCACGATCAGCTCCAGATAAATCTCCTGGGCCACCGAATAGGGCAGAGGCTTGCCCAGATACACCAGAATCTGCGTCTGCTCCAACTGCAAAGTGTACTTTCCTGCCTCCACCGACTCCGGCAGCGGCGATTCCTGCCCCCCGGGAGATCGCAGATAGATCCGGTACACGTCGCTGTAATTTTTCCACAGCTGGATACTGAGAGATCTCTCATACTCCGCTACCGCCAGTTGAACCTCCGCAGGACGGGCTATCCCCGTCCTGCCTGCTGCAATTGACGCTCCGGCAGTACCGAATGCTCCGCCACTACCAGCGTTCCTTATAGCTCCAGTCCCCCCGGTCATGGCCATACCGCCAGCTCCCACCCCCATTGCGTCCGCAAACAGATTCCCTGCCATATGTCCTGCGGAATTGCCCTCGTTGCCGCTGCCAACGCAGATCACTGTACGGCCGATCTCCGCCGCATTGTCCAGAAAACGCTCCAGCAGTGAACCGCCGTCATGGGAACCGTAAGTATTGCCAAAACTCAAATTTATTACCAGCGGCATGGCAAGCTGCGCCGCCTTTTGCAGAGCGTAGGTCACGCCCCGCATGATCTCCGTTGTACGGGGAAAGCCATCCTCTCCGGGCAGACCCAACTTTACGGCCAGCAGGGAGGCAGCAGGCGCCGCTCCCCGATATTGACTGCCGGGGACACCCATGGACTGGCCTAAAATACGATTCCCTGTCTGGCTCCCCGAAGGCTCTGAAGTTACTGCTCCCGGCCTGCTGCCTCCGCCTGCAGCGCCTCCTCCATACGCCGGCAGACAGCCCGCCGCAATGCCCGCCACCGCCGTGCCGTGACCGCTGGTGTCCACGCTGGGCAGCAGCATATACCTCTCCTGCGCTCCTGATGCCGTCAAGGCCCTATTAATCTGCTCCGCCGAGAACTCCACCCCCTGGACAAAGCCTGACGGCGGCTGGCGCTCCCCGTTCCCCTCCTCCGGTCGTAGTGTCTGGTCCCACAGATACAAAATACGGGTGTGGCCCGCGCTGTCCTGAAACTCCGGCCGGACAAAGTCGATGCCCTCTGATGTCAAGTGCTTTTTTGAAAATTTTTTAATTTTTTTCTGATTCTGCCGTCAAAACGTCACACCCACTGTCAGCGGATTGCCACAAATAGGGCGGCTTATGTTAAATGACTGCAAAATATCCTGCTTTTCCCACGATACCGCCCGATAATCTCTTTCGTAGATTGCCCATTTTTCCTTTTCATATTGAATCCCGCCTTGATTTTGTGTATAATTCTTTTGTAGGAAGAAATACTTTTCCTATAAATCTGATCACAAGAGGAGGGTTCCCCATGAGCACTTTAGAGGCAACCGTTTCCATGTTGGAGGCAATGCCGGAAGATGCAAGAATAAAGGTTCTGGAATTTACACAGCAATTGTTCACCTCCCGAAAACCGGCAAATCCATTTGTTCCCGTCAGCCAGGAACAAGTTCTTTCCGATCTTGCCGAATCGCGCCAGCAGATTGCCGTCGGACAGGGGCTTAACATGGAAGAGGCATTAAACAAAATGGGAGATATTTTCTGACGTTGTGTTCCAGCATACCTCTATTTCCTGCTCACTATACACCACGATCTTTTGGATATACCGATCAATCATTTCTTTTGTGAGGACGGCATACCCGCCATCCGCATCCTGCCTGCCGCTCTTACCATTTAACCCCGCAAGCTCCCTTTCCGCCTGGCGGATACTAATATCCAGTTCTTCCAGCTCTTTCTTTACCGATTCCTCTTTTTCACTGCCGCGCTGAAATACAGCGGTCCTGCCCTGACGGTAGTTTTGGTATTGCTCCAGCTTTAGGTCCTGCAATTTTGCCGCCCTGGCTGACAGCCCCTGCCGCTTATCCTTTAACTCTTTTATCCTGATTTTCAGCCTAGAGGCAGATTCCCTGCACAGCTTTTCCGTTTCCCCCTCCGCTGAAAGTTTCTCCTGCAGCATAAACAGCACATACTGCTCCATAAACATTGCATTTACCTTGCGGACACAGTTTTCCATACCGTTGGAATAGCGGTAACCGCAGAAAAAAAATGGGTTAAGCCTGGTACGGTAACATAGATTCTTTCCGCAGCATCCGCAGACCAGCTTTCCGGTCAGCGGATGTTCCCCGCTCTTTGCAGGACCTTTTTTCTTTCCACGGCTCTGCTGCACCCTGTAAAAGGTTTCCCTGTCTATGATCGGCTCGTGGTTTCCAGATGTGACCAGCCAGTCCTCACGGGCATTTAAGCAGTTCTTTCCGCCCACAGATTCCCTTGTGGTCTTTTTCTGCACGGCGTTGCCGATATAAACCTCGTTTCTCAATATCTGGCATATCGTGCCGCTGCTCCATAAGAACTTCCCACCCTTGGGGACGCGGCTGGTCTTTCCCTTTTCTATCTTGAATACAATCGGCGTCTTTACTCCCTCTTCATTGAACAGCCGCGCGATCCGGGAAGAGGTATACCCTTCCAGCGTCAGGGAAAAAATCCTCCTTACGATCTCTGCCTCATCTTCTTCGATAAGCAGTCTGTGACGGTCCTTGGCATCCTTATCATACCCAAACGGGCAGTTCCCGCTTATATACTGCCCCTGCTCTTTTTTCACGGCGAGGGAGGAACGCACTTTCTGCGATAAGTCCTTGCTGTACAGGTCATACAGCAGATTTTTAAAATTAACGTCTATATCCGCCAGGCTGCCGTGATAATTTTTACTGTCATAGCCGTCATTTACGGAAATGAAACGTACCCCCATAAAGGGAAATATCTGTTCCAGATAGGAGCCCAGTTCGATATAGTCTCTGGCAAACCTCGAGAAATCCTTTACAAGGATACAGTCTATCTTTGATTCCTTCACCAGATCAAGCATGGCCTGCATCCCAGGGCGCGCAAAATTGGTTCCCGTATATCCGTCGTCGCAAAACTCCAGCAGTTCATAGTCGGAAAAATGCTCCGCCGCATACCGCTGCAGAAGGATGCGCTGCATTGTGACACTGTTGCTCTCTTCCCTGCCCTTTGCGTCTTCCTTTGACAGCCTGATGTAAATCGCAATCCGGTATCTTTTCATCCTTTACGCCCTCCACAGAAATCACTTCTCCGAAAGGCAAAGATAACCTTTATGCGATGGTCCGGGTATACTTCTATCCTGTGAATAAGTGTCTCCACTACCTCCGCCGACAGTTCCGCCTTTCCTTTTCCCTTGGCCAGCATACGGAGAAAATGGCTTTTTTCAGCCGTCTGCGCATCCATTGTCCGCAGCTTTTCCGCAATGTCGGTCCTCTGTTTCTGCAGAGAAATTTTACTTTGCGCATTCTCTTCTGCCGCCTTGCGGAATGCGCTTTCACTCATTTCTCCCATCCGGTACTTCAGGTATTGTTCGCTGCCGTTCTTTGTCAGTTCCTCTATCTTTCTGTCAATGGCGGCCAGCCGGGCGCTCCATTCCTTTTTTTCCTCCTTCGCCTCTCTGACACAAGCTTCCGTCAGGTCTTTAAGGCGCATTGCGGACAGAGCAAACTCCTGTCGGATCGCCTCCCTGAAAAGTTCCGTCAGGGTTGTCAGAGAAATACTCTTTGTGACACACCTGTTTGCGTCGATTCTGTCAACATGCGGGCAATTGTAACTATATAGCCTTACCTTGCCCTTGGAACTGAATGTCTTTACCTGCGTAATCCTACTCATTCTTGCCCCACAGTCTCCGCAGTAGAGGATGCCGTCAAAAATATCCTCCTTTACCGGAATCGCTTTGGAAAAGCCGTTTTTATTACAGTAGACAGAAAATTTTTCAAACCTGGACGCCGCCTCAAAAAAAATATCCTCGCTGACAATGGCATCGTGGGTATGCTCTTTTATCGACCAGTCCTCCGAGTCTATATCATGGCGGTCACGCAGCATGTAATCCTTCCCGCAGGTTCTCCCTTGCACAAGGCATCCCATATATACCGGATTTGTCAGGATCATCTTCACAGTAGCCGTAGACCACTGGAGCAGCTCGCAGCCCTCCTGACAGTAGATATGCCCCGTCTTATGATATTCTGTGGGCCTTACAATCCGCTCCTCGTAGAGCCATACCACAATCTCCTGTGTATTTTTTCCGGAAAGAAACAATTCATATATCTTTTTTACAATGCCAGAAGTTGTTTCTTCTATATAAAGACATTTTTTATCTGAGACCCATTCAGCCCGGTATCCATAGGGAGGCACGCCGCCCGTATAGCTGCCCTGCTCCCACTTTTCCCTCCTGCTGGACCTTACCTTTTCCGCTATGTCCTTTGCGTACATCTCATTCACCAGGTTTTTCAGGCTGACGTTCAGCGTCTCGTCCTGCCATGCGGCATCCATGCTGTCAAAGTTATCTGTAACCGCTATAAAGCGCACTCCCAGAAAGGGAAAAATTTTTTCGATGTAGTTACCCGTCTCAATATGGTTTCTGCCAAAGCGGGATAAATCCTTCACAATGATACAATCAATCCTGCGTGTCCTCACATCCCGCATCATCCGTTCAAAGCCTTCCCGCTCAAAGTTCGTTCCTGTCTTTCCGATATCCGTGTAGCAATCATAAACAACCATGTCATCCCGCTGTCCGGCAAACGCTTTCGCTATCTCTATCTGTGTTTCAATGGATTCGTTCTTCCGGCTCCGGTCACAGTTCCCCTGCCCGCATGCCTTTTCCCCATCCACGGACAATCTGGCGTAGATTCCCACGGAGTATGTCTTTTTGGGGGCAGGACCGGCGGAAGGCCTGACAGCTACGCCTTTCTTTTTAGAAGTTCTGGGCAATCAGACCACCTCCTCTTTGGAACGCTGTTTCGCCTCCACATATTCGGAAAGCATGGCCGCTTTTGAGAACAGCTCTTTATACCGCATCTCCAGAGATACACGCTTATCCTCATATACCAGGATACGTTTCACAAAAGTAATGAGTGTCGTGCGGTCCAGCTCCGTAACCTGCAGCACCGTTTTCATACGCTCCAGACCGGCGCCTGCCGCCACGCCTGACTTAAAAAGCGCCTTTATGGTCTCCTCCTGCCTGCCGATGGTCTGCTGGATTTCCTGATAGCGCCGCTCATATATGGCGCGGAAACTCTTAAAATCCTCCTCCGTGAGGATGCCCTTCTTGAAATCCTCGTAGAGCCCCTCCCTGAGTGACAGGTATTTATCCTGTTCTTCACGCAGCTTTTTAAGCTCCCTGTCAAACGACGCTACTTCCTCAAAGTCGATTTCCATCTGCCCAATGTGTGCCAGCACTTTGCTTTTATCCAAAAACAGGTCTATCTGCTGCCTGAGGCCGGCAAGCACCAGCGCATTTAAATCTTTTTCAAAGATCGTGTGCCTTTCGCATCCCTCTCCCCTGTTTTTTGTGGCGCAGATAAAGGAAACCCTTTCCTGCCCCTTATAGCGGTACACCCTGCGCTGCATCGGCTCCATGCAGTCTCCGCAGAATAATATCCCTGCGTAAAGATGCGCCTTCTCCTCCCCGTTGCCGGCGCGCATATCCGTGCGTAATAAATCCTGCACGATCTCAAAGTCCTCCTTTGAGACAATGGGTTCATGGGTGCCCGGCACTCTCACCCATTCTTCCTGCGGTTTCTTTACACACTTGTTCACCTTGTAGCTGACCTTTTCCTCTTTTCCCTGGATCAGCGTGCCCAGATAACATTCATTGACAAGGATTCTCTTTACCGCTACCGACGACCATTTCGCTTTGGCCCCGCCGCCAAATCCCGTCCGGTAATTTTCCCCCTGCGCCCTCTTGTATTCCATGGGGGAAAGAATCCCCAGCCCGTTCAGTTTCTCGGCAATGGCAAGATTGCTGAACCCTTCTATCTTCCACGCGAATATCTTCCGTACAATATCCGCCGCATACTCATCCGGCACAAGACGGTTCTTGTTCCTTATGCTCTTCTTATATCCATACACCGCAAACGAGCCTATGAATTCCCCGTTTTCCCGTTTCATCTTCTGATGGCTCCTCACCTTGCCGGAGATGTCTCTTGCAAAAGAGTCATTGACAAAGTTCTTGACAGGCACGATCAGGGATGACTCGTTTAAGTCCGCTGTCAGCGAATCAAAATGGTCGTTTAAGGCGATAAAACGCACAGAAAAAGCCGGGAAAGTCTTTTGAATCAACCGCCCGGCTTCAATATAATCCCGTCCCAGTCTGGACAGGTCCTTTACGATCACGCAGTCAACATGGCCGGCTTTTATGTCCTTCATCATCCGCTTGAAACCCGGTCTGTCAAAGTTTGTCCCTGAAAAACCGTCGTCCACATAGATGTCATAAATCTCCATGTCTTCCTGTTTTCTGATAAAAGAGCGGATCATGTCCCTCTGGGAACTGATGCTGTTGCTTTCCGCCCTGCCGCCGTCCGCCATGCCGTTTCCACTGGAAACATCGTCCCTGCTCAAACGGAGATATACGGCAACATTATAAAAATCCTTCGCTTTCATCTATGGCCTCCTGATTTACAAGTATCAGCAAAACCCGTCCTACGGGGTAACGCAGCTTAAAATCAGGTTCCCTCTGAAATAGCCCTGTTTTTAAGTTAGCATAACTCTCCGCGCTTGTAAAGAGCCTTTTTGCCGCATTTTGCATTACATTTATACCGTAATGCGCGCCCTTCTTTTCGCAAGCAGTATCATACGGTCATCTATCAGTTCCTCCGTCCCCTCTGCAAATCCTACCTGTAGGATATATTCTCCCACATTCATCGCAAACGGATTTCCCGTCTGTTCGATAAAGGAACGGACACGGTTTTCCACGCTCTTTTCCGTATCGATCACAATGTCCTCCATATTGGCAAGCTGATCCCGCTCCAGTTCCATTATATTTATGTTCTGCATATGCCGCAGCTGCTCAATCGTTGGTAACATGCTCCGTCCCTCCCCTATTACCTTATGCGGATACTGGGTTGTCTTATGTGCGGTCCTCATTGCTGTTCCCGCTCCCTGTCCGTAAAATAGCCGGCCGCCTTATTCCGTAAAATAAACTCCTCCACATCCCCCAGCCTGTCCGTCACGGGCATGTCAGGCAGCGTATCCAGAACCTCCCCGCGGTACCTCCCCCGCAAAGCCGCCCTGCTGTCCAGGATAGAAAACACGGCGGTGTCGCTCTCCCTGCGGATTCCCCTGCCAAACCACTGGCGCAGCTTGATCAGCATCCTGGGGACGATCACCTCCCGCCGATAACTTTCAAAGTCCCTATACAGTCCCCTTTGGTGCTCCTCCACCGGATCAGGAACGGGAAATGGCAGCTTTACCACAATCAGGCTGGATAGAATATCCCCCGCCAGGTCAATCCCCTCCCCTGCGCTGTCGCTGGCAAACAGGACCCCGTTGCCGCTCTCCCGAAACGCCTCAATCACATCCAGCCTGCCCTTCCCCATGAGAAAGAGGGGGAACTCAGAGAGTTCTTCCCGCATCCCGTAATAAATGCGCTCCATCATCCAGTAAGAAGTGAATAGCACCAGCGTATGCCCGTGGGCGGCGCGGACAATCCTGCCCGTCTCCTCCATGACCGCCCGGATGTACCGCCCGTCCCGTATGTTGGGGAAGGGCATCCGTTCCGGGATATACAAAAGCCCCTGCCTCCTATAATCAAACGGGGAAGACTTGCCGGTCTCAAACACCCTGCTCTCCGCCAAGTCAAGCCCTGTTGTCCTTTTGAAATGGGCGAAATCTCCCCTGACCGACAAAGTTCCGGAAGTAATGACGGCAGGAATGCGTCTGCTCCACAGGTCACGGTACAGCTCACGCTCCAGTTCCATGGGGATGGCGCAGAGCGCCAGGTTCCCACTGTCCCTTTTTTCCATCCAGCAGATATACCTCTCGCTGTTTAAGAAAACGGAAATGCGGTCCACCAGCCCTTCGCACCTGCGTCTGACTGCCTGCAGCCGCATCCCCTGCGTATCCTCGGCATACGCCTGCGGTAACTGCTCCAGGCCGTTCCTGATGCGTTTCAGGTACAACTTATCCAGCCTTCCCACTGAGACCTCCCTGCAGTTCTCCTCCCGGATATGGAGGTCCGGCAGTTCCCCCGCCAGACGCCCAAACAGCGTTCCGTTCCATTCCTCAAGCTGCCTGCATAACAGGGCACACCGCCCCGGACGCCGCCCCGCCCTGACATTGGAAGAACCAGCCAGCCGGGAAAGCTCCCCCGTCTCCTGCTCTTCCCAGACCGTCCCGTACATCTGCCTTGCCGCTTCCATCAGCCTGTGGGCCTCATCCAGTACCAGCGCCCCATAAGCGGGAAAAAGAGACTTTCTCCCCTGCCTGCGCCCGATCAGGTCTGCCAGCACATAGTTATGGTTGGCAATCTGAAAGTCAAACCCGCCGCTCATGCATTTTCTCTGAAAGTTCATAAACCTGCAGACCCTTGCGTGGGGGCAGTTGTCCCCGCAGCGGGATACATTGATCCGTTCCTTCACATAAGCTGTCAGCGGCGCCCTGTCCAGATCGATCCTCCTGTGTCCCGGTCCTTTCAGCAGTCCCAGCGCCTCCAGCAGTTCTCTGTCCGTTTCCCGCCCCAGCCTGTGAATGGCGCTCTCATAGTTTTCCAGTCTGGCGTCACAGACGTAATGGCGCTTTCCTTTCCTGATGACAAAAGACAAAGGCTGTCCTATGATACGGTGTTCCAGCAGGATGGCGGATATCTGCGGTATGTATTCCTCCGTTATGGCTTTCTGCAGCGCAATGGTGGAAGTGGATATGACCGCCGGCGCCGGGCTCTCCGAAAACAGGTTGTGTACGGTGACAGCCAGGATATAGGCGTGGGTCTTGCCTGTCCCCACCTCCGCCTCACACAACGCAAGCTTATTTCCCTGGAGCGCTGCCAGCATCTCTAACGACAATTCTTTCTGCTTTAGGCGCAGTTTCAGTCCATGTTCCGGCAGGATTTCCTCGAACACATGACACAGAAACCGCGCCGCACGCTCTTTCCTGCCAGCCGGTTTCTCCTCCACGCACCACTGTCCTGACGGTGCCTGTGCCAGTTTTTCTGCCAGTTCCCTGCGCTGTTTCCCGTCCAGCGGCGCCTTTCTGGCAAAAAGATACTTTGTGGAAAAATCACGGATATTCACCGTGCGGTAAGAAATCCTTTCCCCACACACCCGCTCCATCACCACAAAATCCCCTGCCAGCAATACCGCATCTTCGTCCTCACGGAACATGCCCGCCTCAAAAAGCAGACACCTGATATCTGCCGGGCATACCCATACGTTATTCTCCATACACATCGCCTCCATTCGTCCCGTTTCCGCTGCCCGCCTCTCCTGCGGGCCAAACGCGGCACAAGCATAGGCTGGGGGCAGGGTTTGGCTTTTTATCTACAAAAAACAGTTTCCCTCCAGCCCATGGTTTCTGCCGCACTTAAGGCAGGTGCTCCCTGCCTCGCGGGCGTTCTGCGGGCGGGCTGTTTTCGCCTGCCGCGCAAGGACACAGCCCTCAGGCATGCGCCCCAAAAGTGCCCCAGGCATCCCGGTGGTTGCCGGGCATCATAGAAACCGCCCCCGCTCTCTCTCAAACAGGGACGCGTATTCTCCCGCTGCTCCTTGGCGGGCCATACATATGGAAGTATCATAATTTCCGGCAGGTTTCATCGCATTGCGCCCCACCACGGGGCGGTACGGCCGCGGATATTTCTCGCTTGGGGGAATACCCTTCCCCCGCATGGCGTATCCCGGCCGGGTGCTTTCCGTTTCCGGCCTGCCGGTTTTTTGTGCCTGGTACACGCATATGCAGTTGTCAATGTGCTGGGGAATGCCTGCCCGGGGCGGGCATGGCAAAACCCCTTCACCTACTTAGCCGCTGGGTGAAGGGGTCTGCCGAAAATTTTTTATGATTTTTACAATAATTTTTTCAGCTTGTCCAGAATCCGGTACTTTCTAGACTGCAATGTGGTGCGCGCCATGCCCAGACGCCTGGCCAGCTCAGCCTCGCTTACTTCCTGATAGAACAGGGCGTGTATGATTGCCGCCTCCTCGTCCGTCAGCGTATGTAATGCCTGGTTCAGCTTTTCCAGCATGACCGCCCTTATGGCGGCATCCTCCACATCCACGGCGTCCTGAGCGAACTGTTTCTCCGCTTCCAACAGCCGTTCATAGGAATCTTCCCTGCTGGGAACGACAATCGACTGTCCTGTCTTTGGGTCCACCATGACCCGCTCCTCTTTTAAGTCACGGGCAAAATATTTCTCCTTCCTCCTGCCTGTGTAATAAGCCTCGTACAGTTCCCTGCACACCTCAAAAACCTGCCCGTTTAACGCGATACAGTACTTTTCTTTCTCTGCCATCCGGCTCTCTCCTTTCCGTTTTGAAATGGATTCAAAACGGAAAAGAGGCGGAGCCCGGGCACCATAATACACGCCGTTTTCCCCTAAAAATCGGCAAAAAGAAAGGCCGGACAGTTTTTTTTAACTGTTCGACCTTTCTTTTCCTTCGACAATGCCAAGGCACTGTACAGGCTATATGCTTGTGTTTGCCGAGGCCTATTAATTTATGCGTTTTGTACATTTATTTTTTATTCCTATTTTCCTGCTTAATAACTGTTTCTTAATTATTTTTCTTCACAGTAAACCATCGATGCCACCTTTCACTTGCAAGATATTCCCGATACACACAAACAGGCTCTCCTTCTACAATACGGAAATAAGTACCATTTGTATCTACAGCCGCAAAGTTTCCTTTCCCATCCGAAGAGATACTCACGATCTCCGACAACATAAGTTTTTCAAATACCAACGTTTTCAGTTCCATGTCCTCTATTTGCTGTACTAAAGGTTGTTTTTGCGGATTTGAATTACCCCTATTAAAATAAGATACATCTTCAACACAATACGTTTTGTACCAGCTAATAAATACGCTCCCATCGCTGGTGAGAAAAACTGTATTTTCCATACTAGACTGCATATCAACAATGCGAGGAGGCGATACATCTTCTCCGAGTCCAAGGATTCCCCTCGTGTTTATTTGCATAAAGCTACCTGCAGTGCTCTCTTCTCCACTTTCTGGATTAGCCAAGGCAAGTCCATTATCATGATACTTTATTCTGTCGCTGTCCCAGTACCAAAGCGTTCCATCTGTCCTACTGACAAATAGAGTATATCCATCCGAACTCGCCATCTCAATTTCATTAATCCCTGGCAAGTTATAATATATCAAATAGCCCTCTTTAACCCGATCATTTAATATGAAAATATTATCCAATTCCTCTGGTCTATAATAGGTTTCTGACTCTCCGAATTCACTGATTTCAGCGGCTGGAAAAATAAACGCATATAATGGATAACCGTCATTTTCATAGTCCATAATGGAAAATATCGTCCCATCTTTTCTGATAAAATAATGATAGGAACCCGCCCCAGTAACAATACCGGCAATATCCTTGCCCAATTCCTCATGGTCAGAAAGTATTGTAAGCAAGTCACTCCTTTTGTGTTCGGGATAATCATACATGTATAGTCCCAATGAATACAACTTGCCGTTTCCATCCAAGGCAAACATAACATCATTTTTGGCATCTATGTCCACAATCTCCGCCAGTTCTTCCAGATGAAATGGCGTGTATATAATATTATTGTTATTCGTCTGCTCTTTCCATATAGCCTCTAGTCCCCTCCCCCAAAAATAGACCTCCCCGCTTTCCGACAAGGCAAAAATATTCTGGCCGCCGTCCACTATCTTTATAATATCTTTTAGCTCCTCAATCCTTTGGGGATTCCGAATAGCGCTCACGGCAATACCTAATTTCCCGTCATCGTTATTGCCCCAACTCCATACGGTCCCATCCTCGCAAAGCGCTATATTATAATCTGTCCCCACAATGATATGATGTATTTTCGACATGACTTGTTCTGTATATTCATCAACATGATGAAATTTTTTATTGATATCTTGCTTTTCTTGAATAGCTTTTCCCTTTATGACTGCCACAAATATTGCTGCAATGAGTATTGTTAGTAATACATTTAAAAATTTCTTTCTCATTTTTCTCTCTAAACTCTATTGGGATCAGGAAATGGTGCACATGGTTCATTATTATATGTATTTATATTTTCAAATATCGGAATACTAAAAGTAAATTCTTTATCTAAATCAAACATTACTCCTTTCTTCTTAGACATCATTATTGCCTTATTTTCCGCATCATTAACCAAAGTTGCATATTGCTTGACTGCCTTTCCCTCACTATATGAGGGAAAATCCCAGTCCAGTGCATATAGTGTATCCTGATGCCTGTCTAAAAAAGATTGAAATTCTGATTTAGCTCCCTCCATACAAGCCTCTATCGAAAACCATCCTTTATTATACGCATATTCTAGCCCATCATCTCTTCCGCCAGTTGCACCAAAATTGAAGATATTAGTTACCTCTTTCCCCCTATAACTTTCTTCTACTGGTCCACCCTCGCCAGCTACTATGCACGCCATAAAGACAGGATTAATGCTGCAATTAGAATTTTTTATTGCATTAATTACTTTAGGCGATTTATTACTTAAAATCTTTTCAACCACTTCATCGCTATATTTTTCATCAATTTTTTGCTCTGCCTTTAGGAATTGTAACGCATTTTCATATGTTCCCTGATCTGTTTGCAACATACTATATGGATGAGAAAAAAAGGTAATAGCCTCATTAGTTGCAACGTAATACCTATCAGATTTTTCTATCTCATATCTTTTATCTGTTTGGTATTTGGGAGTTTCTGCACACTTAGTTTCATGTTCAATTTGATACCTTACAAATTCCTGATAATCCACACCTGTTTTAACAGCCTCGAATTTCCATTTCGGATATTTCTCATGCAAAACCATAAGATGCTTTATATAGCATTCTGTAAATCCTTTTTGCCTTAACTCCTCTTTAAATTCATCTTCCGTTTTGGGCGGAGACGGAACTTCTCTGATAAAAATAATTCCACCATATCGGCAAGTTAAAGTTGCCTTATCCGCTAATGTTTCAACCGTTTTCTCTCCCTCAATTATCAATAAATCTTCTTTCTCTTGAATCCATTCTCCCTGCTCATTTAATAGGGGTATACAAATGTGAGGGCGCTTATTCCACGGTGCTTTGCAAGCCACCTCCCCATTCTGATGTACCTCTACTGTCATCGGTAAACCTCTATTTTCATACATGCTTTCTGGGCACATACATGATCCAAAGTTATGAATATTGGCTTGTTTGCAGTCATTGCAAGCCATAACAGGAATATTTCCCATATAAATACCGTGATCTTCCAAAGTATCCAGCAAGGCTGGCTTTGTCCCATATATGCACGAAAGTTTAGACCCTCTTAGCACATACTGCTTTTCTTGAACAAAATTATGATATGCCTGATACATAGCCATCAATTCAAGTAAATCCTCTTGATGCTTTTGCTCTTCAATCTCTCTTTCCTCTGGAGATAAATTGGGATTTACTTGAAAAAGAAAGAACCCATGCCTATCAAGTTTTTGCCTCTTCGTTTTTATTGATGTACCTAATTCTATTTCCACTCCATTTTTCTTATTTTTCTTATAATTATTCATATATTTCCACCAATTCCATTTCTTTATTAATATTCTTCTGGATAAGCTTGTTTATGCTTGTTGCCTCGTGAGTTCAAGAAATCATTTTTTCTCATATTTTCTTAATACCACTTCTTTTAAAATGCGTCTCCCGATCGAAGATGTAATGTTATTTTTTTCACTTTTCCAATCTAATATTTTGTCTTCTGTAAATTCCGCCCCCATATCCACATACCTGTAGAACTGATAAAGCGCTTGGATTTTATCCAGTTCATAAGCTATTTGTCCATTAATGTCAGCAGATGATTTCCCATAGGTATTCCAAGCTTTTTTATACTGCAACATACTCCCTATATTCTCATAGGTATCGTGCATCAACAAAACCCTCATTCTGAAGTCTTCCAATTTTTTATGTGTTTCAGTATTTCCTTTTGGAACAACATCCCCTACATCTACTTCCGCCCAATCATGAATCAGAATGACATCTAATATCTTTTTCTTATCATAAAATTCATATTGTGCCTCTTTAGGGGGCTCATCTGGCAAATATATCATCCCCAACATCCAAGTATAATATATGTGTTCCGCTACATTCTCATAAGAATTAACGGGAATATCATTTTTGATTTCCTGCTCCCACCCTTTACGTATTATATTTTTTACCTCATACAGTTTATCGTATAAGCACCCTGAGGCATATGTATTATTATCAATATTCTCATACAACATTGTAAGGTATGCTTTTAGGTCTATGCTAATATTTGTTTCTTCCTCCCGCAAGGTACACTCAATTATATTTTTAACAGTTTGTATACAATTTTCTGGCAAATTTTTTGTTCCCAATCGTACCTGTATTAATGAGCACAATGTAAAAAGATTTATTTGAAAATTAAGGTCTTCTCTCCCTCTTGTAGATGATAAATAGCGCTTTACACGATTTAAAAGGATCTCATATGTGGCATCCATTGGTTCTGATCCATCATCATTGTAGCTATATAACCTATTATTGAATTTTCTGGAAACATCTCCATAGTACTCCAAATGAAATCCCCTGTTTATCTGATTAGCGACAGGGTAATTCAACAGCATCTTTAAATATTCCTCTCTTTTATCTTTTTCTCCAAGATAAACAAGGCTTATAATTAAGGATCGTAACATTAAGTGTGTTTCTCTTTCTGTCTTATCCATCTTTGCTCCTTTATCCTGAGCAATTTGTGTACTCAATTTTTCATAATAATTTTCCAAAGTTCTTATTATCTCTTGTTTCATATCTCTATTGGTTATTCTGCCCATCATATATAAAGCTTGAGATTTTGCAAGTATTCCTCCGTTTTCATATATATCCTTACATTTATTAAATATCTCTTCCTGAATATCATTTCTTTCATTAATTAACGATTTGATGAATATGTTTACTTCCATCGGAAATAGATATTCTAATTCTGCAATATCTTCCTCCTCACTATAATTTTTGAGTTTTTCCACATAATAATATGCAATCAGAAAATTTGAAATTGTCTTATGTTGATGTATCAGGTTCCACTCCCTGCTATTACAAAAAATCTCATTTTGAGTAAATCTCTTGTTTGTCATAAAATACTCATATGACATTCTAGTACTGTTTTCAAAATCATCCTCATCATCGAGATATACCATACAATAATTCTTATAGAGATCACTTACAGATTCCATCCCCTCCAACACGTCTCTCTCATAGCATGCCTTAAACATATTTAAAATATTTAAATCCACTTCATTTAAATCAAATTTTTTTATATAGCCTTTAATTACATCCGACAAATTTTTATTTTTTTCAATAGCAACAAAAAAAGATATGAGTTGCTCTTTTTTATCAGTGTCAGAATTTTTAATTGTATTGAATTTAAATGTGTAACGCATCCTTGTATATCTATATGTATAATTCTGCCTTTCCCTATAGGTATGCACATTTGTTTTTTCCCCTATACAAACTATTTTCTTATGCCCCGATATCTCGTTCACTAATTTGTTAAAGTATTTTGCTGTTTTTAGTGTTGTCTTAAAATAATTTTCGTTTCCATCTATTATGACTATATACGGGAGATTTGGATATATTTGTACAATTTCTCTTAAGTTAGCTAAATCTGCACTTATTTTAGCTTTTACAATCTCTTCATTAGGAGAATCATTACTAATAATTTGGTCATAATAATGTAAATTGATATAAAAAGGATAAAATGTAAATCCATGATTTAAACAATGTTCATATAAATGTATATACAAGAGTGACAGAAAGGTACTCTTCCCTGTTCCATCAGGTCCTACTATTTTTATTAAATTTCCTTTTTCCTGTGTCAAAATATCCTCTCGAACAAAGTCAAAAATATTCTTATCAATATGAACCATTTTATCGTTATCATAGATATCAACAAATAATTTGAACATATCAGAATATGTATCCATATTTTGTTCTAAATAATTAGCGTTTCTATATTTTTCTTTGATATAGTTCTCCATAACAAAAGAGTGAAGATTTTGGAATAAACTGTTTTCCGTAATTGGATTAGCAACCTCTTTTTCACTGCCACAATTTAGTCTCTTTTCTTCTGCCATCATTCTGATTTCTTTCACAATTTCATTCTTACTATTTGTCACCTCTTGTGTAATTGAACCCGTGATTTCTGCTGCTAAAAATTTGTCATTACTATTGATTTGCTCCCTATAAAAGTTTGATAAAATATCTAAAGCTCCATCCACAATTCTTTTAACTTTATTTTCCTGTATGTTTCCATTGGTTCTTGCATATCCAAAAGCTTTAGAATATATCGTCCTCTTTATAGAATCTCTCTCTGAATATTCTCCAAACAAATATCTTTTTACATCATCTGGCAACTCATTAGATAAATAATTTGCGAGACCTTGAAAATCTACTTCTTCTGCTAATGTACACAATTCATTTATACCAGCCTGCCTCATTATATAATTGTTTAATCTCTCACCCAAAAGATACTCATTCTTCTTGTCAACCAAACGATCCTTACCCGCTTCAAGCCCCAAGGTTTCTATAAAACTCAGTATAGTACTCATATTTCCCTCCATTTTGTATGTTACTATTTTTAGTATTTACACTAATTTATAAAGCAGAAATCTTCCTTTAATATCTTGCCGTTCTTTAAGCCAAAACTCTGTATTATCAACGCTGAAAAAAGTTGTTGTTCACAATATATCTCTAAAAATTCATGTTAAAATTCTTCCAATTTATCATGTGTTCCACCCTCGTGATATTCTGTCCATGTTGTTTCTTTTTTCTTTTCCTTTAGTCACTTCACATAATTTTGTTAAAGATTAATGATGTCCCTAAATTTTACACACTCTCTTGTCTCTAAATCATATCACCGCTATTTTAATATTAACCCATTATCACTGCAAGTCTGCCCACTCTAATCTCCCCAACAATTGAACTCTGCCATTCTCATCAATATACAAATAGCCCTTCAGCATGTCTAGCCATTCCTCCATAGTGATATTCTGCTCACTCTCCAATCCAGCATATCTCTCTTCCATTGTCCGCATATCAAATTCATAAACATCTGTTCTGTCATATATACCATCTCCATTGGTATCTACTCTACCAAAGCTAAAATCAACCATGACTTCTGACGAGGGCTGTATCCACCAGTACGAGAAATATTCCCTATCCTCCTGAAATATGCTACGCACTACTTCACCGCTTTCTAAAACATCATAGTGCCCATTGCTGCCATAAAGATCATTCTCTTTAAACCATACAAACAACTTATCCTGTTGATAAGAAAAAATGTAATATGTCTTGTTGGTCTGTATGTGCAATTCAGGCACCCCATCTCCACTTATGTCAAATACAAGATATTTCGTTTCACCACCGGCAGTTTCCACGATATCCTTAACCGCTACATTCCCGGCATTTCTTTCACCTGCAAGAAACTCACTAAATGCTCTCTGCGCGTTTTCCACATCTCTTGCCGATACCAACTGTCCATCAGATACTTCTCCAAAAGTTTCTTCAAAAGAAAAAAATGCAATGGGATGTTTCATGGAATCAAAAAAAGCCAATGTTAATTCCTCCCATTTTTCCTCGCTGACCACTGCGCCCCCTTCCATCTTTCCGCTTGCTGTAACCGTACACAGGGTTTCATACATGGTATCCCGTTCAAAATAAAATATCTGCTTCACTCCATTGCGCCCACCCAGAAATCGGTATTCATTCCGTTCCAAGCCCGGACTTCCTGTATCATGAATGCCAAACCTATCCGAACCGAGCAACACCCAGCCTTCCGCTGGTCCAAAATATCCTTTGACTCTCTTTTCCTCCATATCGTACTGAAGAATACAAATTTCCCATCCTAATTGCATGGCAAGTTCCGGCAGACCATCTCCATCCATATCTATAAAACGATATTTCGACTCTCTCAGTCCCTCCAAAAACTCACTGTCACTTTCATAAGCAACACCTGTAAACCATTCTCTGAAATAAATTGCTCCATCTTCCGTATATTCCATAGGGACTCGGTTTGAAATAGCCTCATAGAAAGCATTCTTAAATTCCTGTTCAACTTCTGCTGTATATAATATAGTGTTAATTTGATATTCCTGTACTGAGAAGTCAAAGTCCTTAATAGCCTCACACACGTCAAATGATTCTACTTTTTTTTCTATATCCAACTTTCCACATGCTATCAAAAATATCACACAAAAAATCGTAACTATTCCAGCAAATACTATTTCTTTTAGATTTTTAATCATAATTTGGATGCCACTCTCTTTGATATACAATAATCTTCTTTACTACATATTTACTCATTGTACCGTTTATGCGTTTTTCTTTCCCATCCTTTAATGTTGTGGGAGCATTAATAAATTCAATATATGCACCGTTTCTTGCATAACTTCCATCCTCGTCCTTATTAGGGCTATAACGATACGGATCGCCCGTTTGGAATACACCATAGGGATAGGTATGTCCCATAACATCTCCAGCAACACATTCGATGTAAACCAAACTATTATCACTCATATGCTGTAGTATGACATCAATCTTTGTACCATAATGAAAATGATTTTCCGCTAAAGTTTGTTCTTCCTCTGTGGGATAAATAGTATTATATCCAGGGCGTAGGATTTCAGGTCCAACAGCCACCCAATACCGACCTTCCTCATTTACAAATCCTCCACCCTCTGTTTTTTCCATCACCAAATCCTCATTATCGTTTTCAAACTGTTTTACTGCATATTTGTTAATGGTTAATATTGTATTTCCTTGTTCGTCATAAATAATATTCCCCTCGTCGTCTCTTACTACATAATCTTCGTATGAATACCAATCTATACTTCGTATTTCATTTCTTGCTTCATTTTCATCACCAAGTTTATCTCTCATCTCAGGAAGCAGACCTTCTCCCTCAATACACGCTATTACATCATCATTATTATAGGTCGGTTCTCCCATATAACCAATTAGCCACGGTTCAGCTATTGTGACCGTTTCCTTCACTGCATCTTCCAAAAGCTCATCTGTTTTGGGCTCTGGAGTTGCTTTTGAATGCAAATACGCTCCATCTGTCAACTGTATTTTTCCAACCTCAAACTTTACCCTATACCCCTTACCATTTTTCTTCTTTCTAACCTCTACTTTACTTACATTTGGAACACTTCCCATTGTTTCTCCAACGCCATCCTCCTGCGTGGTTCCCTCCTCTGTAGAAATCGGAATGCCACCTATCGCTACGGGAACAAATCTGCTAAAATTTGGTATCAGCCTGACATTATGCTGAGGAAGAGGTGCATATGTATTATGTTGGGTTGCCCTTAAATATGTCTTTTTCCCACTACCATTAAATTCATCTCCCATATGAAAAGAACTTTTTTTCTTAGCCATTGTTTTCCTCCCTGTCGTGTATTAGTTAGTTTTTGCCTTATAAATGACGTTCAGACGATCCATATAGTTGCCGCACAATATCTCTATCTCATCTTCCAGCTTGAGTGGGTTCTTCATAATATTCTCCGCAATATTGCCAGTCATTTTCTTCAGCATTTCCACCAACAATTTCCAGTCATCCAAAAGCAATTTTTGTCTCAGGTAAAGTAATTCATACTCTTCTATATGTATATATTCTTTACCAAGTATCTTTTCGATATCCTGCATTGCCTTATCCATATCTTCATGGAGCAATTCCGGTTTCCAAAAGGCATGCTCCATTTCCTCGTCCAGATATAACATGGCAGCACTCATTCCCACATATATTTCATAACTGCCAGTCCGTTCACAGGATAATAAACGCTGAAAAGTGATATATTTGATTATTCTCTGCTCGTCTATTTCCTGTGCCAAACCGTTTAATGTATCCATCAAAGAAGAACTCAGCATCTCATACTTGCTATTTAAATATTCCCGCTTTTCATTTTTTCGTTCTTTGCGGTACTGACTTATGCTTTTTTCCATACTTGCAAAACGATCCATAACAGCCGCCTTTCAGATTTCTTCCTCCACCGACGCAAAACACTGCTCCACAATATTCCCCCACTGCTCCTTCACCCTCATCGGGCAGTTGAACACCCCATGCAGAACCGTTTTCCGCATCCTTACCACATACATCCGGTTATAAAACTGCCCATCCAGCGCAAAGCCCTTAAAATCAAACCAGCTCATCTCATTTCCCTGCTCTGTTGTCACGTCGCTGGTCTGGTTCTTGATCCGAATGGAAGGATTCACATTGCGCAGCGCGTTTTGAAACTGGCTGCCCATGGTCTTAGTGTCCCCTTCTTCCAACAGGACGGGCAGGATATTGAAACAGAAATTGACTGTGCTGTCAAGGCTTGTGAAAATGATTTCCGGCGCATTTTTGGATGGGTATTTCGTATCCTTCACCAGATCAGGCATGACGATAAACTGCTCCGGCAGGCAAATACTGATCTTTGTATCAGGAAGTGTAACCCTTGTGAAAGTGAACAACTCATCATCCACATAGATACCCGTTTCCAGCGTTGTGTGTTTCAGTCTTTCCATTTCCCTTCTTGCTTCCAATATCTCCTCGTCAAAATATTCCATGGCATGTTCTCCTCATATCCTGTTTACCCCTGGCAGATGTCCAATTCGTCCGGTGTGCTGATGAAAATACGGCTGGCGTTTATTTTTACGCCGCTCTTTGCCGAAACCGTGACTTTTCCCGCGCTTCTGATTCCTATACTGCCGTCCCCCACGGAGAGGCTGTGTTTTCCGCCCTTTGAAACGTCCACATTCTCCCCATACAGGTGCAGTGAATTTCCTTCTTTCGTGGCAAGACAGCGGTTCCTGTAATCCTGTCCGTTTTCCCTGTCCTTCGGCAGACAGTGCAGGACAAATCCATCTCTCTCATCCCTTCCGCCAAAATACAGAAGTACGCGGGCGCCTGTCTCCGGCATGGCATAAAGAGCGTTCCCCGTCTCCGGATACCACGGATAAAAATATTCCCCTGTGGGGTTTCCCCCGTCTATGTCCAGAGCGATCCGCACCTGCTCCTGTTGTACTTCCACCACAGTCCCCTCCAGACCCAGTCCTGCAAACCTTTCCAGATATAAGGGACTGATGGCGGCATACTCGCGCAGCAGATAACGGTATGTCAGTTCCCCGTTTTGAAACTCCGCCCGCACTCCATATATAGTCATTTCTATACCACAGAAAACGGTCCTGTCTCCTATTTTATGAAAATCCCCGCTTTCCACTTCATACTCCGTACCGTTCCTGCCCTCGGCAAATTCCCTGTACACCGTTACCGTGTACTCCTCTTCAGAAAAAGCAGGTATTTCATCGCCTTTGCGCAGGCCAAACCAAAACGCTTTTTCTCCTGTCACAATATCAGGGACAATGCAGGTTCCCAGACGGCTGGCAAGGCGCATACAGAATTCCCATGGCGTCTCTCCATATTGAATAAAGGGTTTACCGATTCCCACATCTTTTCCAGCCGTGCAGATGACCCGCCCTCCCGCGCGCCCTGCCACATCCTGCACCACTTCCGCATAACTTTGGGCGGTATCCTGAAATGACCTTGCCTCCGAAGTCCGGTCCAACATATGGGAGCCGGATTTTACCTCCAAACATATCTTGACAGTCCTGCCTACGTGTTCCATCCTGACCTTGACCAACTGCCCGCAAAACAGGGTGGTATCCTCTCCGATCATCAGCCGCAGTAATCCCTCACGCACTCCTGCCGTCAGCTCCTGCGTATCCGCATATCCCTCCAGCGTCAGGATAGCGTGCGTGTTTATTCCCCATGTGAAACAGAAATGCTCTACTGTCAGAAACTGTATCGGGCATTCCAGCCTGATCTGATCTGTTATCCTTGTGATCTTTGTATCTCCTGTCATCTGTATCCCTTCCTTAATCCTGTCTGTCACAGCTTTATCTGGGCTCCGCTCATATTCAGGTCCCCACCCAGATTCATCTCTGTCTCGCCCTGTTTCAGCTTTATCTTGTTTGGAGCGCTTAACTCAATGGAGGCATTGGTGCTGGATATCCGCAGGGAGCCTCCTGCAGACAGCGTCACACTACCCCCGCTTACAATCTCCACGCCTTTCCCGTCGGACAATTCCACATATGTCCCGTCGTTGTTCGTCAACAGGATTCTATCTGGTGCCAACTGTATTTCCTTGCCCTCCTTGTTCCGCCAGAATTTCCGTGCGGGCTCTGTTCTAAGTGCCGCCTCTCCCTCATGGTAAGCGCTGGCAGCATATGCGTCCTGCTCCTTCTCAGTGGGAAAGTACAGCCGGACTTTGTCGCCTGTTTCCGGCATACAGTACCAGCCGCTGCCGTCCTGCGAAGAGTAGACCGTGGCATACGGGAACCAATATATGCCGGTTTTCCCTTTGTTGCCGTCCTCCGTGATCTCCATCCGTATTTTTTCTCCGCTAACGCCCTGCACAGTCCCAAACAGGGATACTCCCAGCAGACGGCTGTTATGCCACGATGAAACATAAAAACCGGCTTGGGGGCGCATATGGTACACATGGAAAAGGGTATTTCCCTGCAGTCTGCTCTCTATTTTCCATATGAACATCCTGTGGCCTTCAATAACACCGCAGTCCCCCAGTTTATACACTTCCCTGCTCTCCCACACATAGGACCAGGTCATTCCCTCCTCAGCCTGCTCATAGCCGGAAGAATATTCCGTGGAGTCGCCCTGCACAGTATCCTTCCTGTCGGGAAGTCCAAAATAATACTTTTCCCCGCAGGTGGCGCAGTCTGCCACCAGCACGGTATGTTTCATACCGGCAAGCCTTTTGATAAATTCCCAGTCCGTCTCTCTGTACTGCATGATAAACTGCCCTGTTTTCTCTCCCTTTGCCACAGTCATGATTTTCTCTCCGCCGGAATACCCCTGTCCGCATACTTCCAGTATGTCACTGTACAGCAGCTCGATATCCTGAAAACTGCGGGTTCTGGGAGTGGTATCCATCCGTGCGGTGCCGGATCGAAGAACCAGCTCCATCCTGCATGTACCGCCTTTTACCTGCATCTGTATCTTCTCCGCGACACCGCAAAACAAAATGCTCTCCCCACCGTCCTGGGCCGCGGCCGCCACCTGTACCCAATCCTGCCCGTCAGCCGCCTTCAGATACTCTTCCCTCTTCTCAAAGGGGATATATCCTGCCAGGCTTACAGCAGCATGCTCATTTATCTGCTGTATTCCCTGATATTCCTCTACTTTCATCTCTTCAAATGGATGTACCACGATATAATCTTCTCTCATCTGTGCCTCCTTGTTTTTAGAGTTCCGCTTTATTGATTTATTCTTATATAAGTAATTCGATTTCTTTCAGCCCCAATCCGGTTACATCTCTGCGCAGCAGGCTCTCCGCCAGGTCCAGGGAGATTACCGTATGTCTTTTCAGCGAATCCCTCACCCAGAAGATGTGCTTATCCAAAATCGCCCTTTCTCCCTGCCCATCCGCCTGTCTCTCCCGGATGGATAGCCTGTCAGTCTCGTCAAACACGGGCAGTTGATACAGTTCCGATTTGCCGCTTACCTGATCCAGCAAAATGACGTCCCTGCAAAAACAACGCTCCCGGTACATCCTGACGACATCTGTCACTTTAGTGGAAAGCAGCAGAAAAGGGAATAATATTATATCTGTAAAAATCGTCTGTTCAGATGGTCTGATCGTAAAGAGTTGTCTGTCCGGCAGCTTAGGAAAACCCTCCAGTTTGATATCCCGCACATCAAATTTCCCATACCAATTCTCAAGCTGCGGCGCATATTTGGATTCCGGCGCCTCCTGTATCTCAAAATATTTCAAAATCCCTCTCCCTCCCTAGTCCACAATGATTCTTTTTCTTCCCGTTTTTTCCTGTCCACCGGATATTCCCGCGCCTCCCAGCCTGCTTATCACTCTGCACATCCTATGGAAGATTTCTTCCATGGGCAAACCGCTTATATCTTTCCCGCCTCTTCCCAGATAATCTCTGAGAATCTCCATGGGAACCGCTCCCGGCTGGCTCAGGCATAGATAGGCGAATCCGATATCTTCTGTCCGTGGGCTGCCCGCCGCCAGGATTTCCCTGGCAAACCGTCCTGTGACTGCCGGAGCCATAGAGTTTTCCCGCAGGCCGCCCCATGTGGCATACAGATAATTCAAAGTATTGTATTCCGTAGCCATATCCAGCAGGTCAGTATGCCTGTCCCGTAGCGCGGCGCCCTCCTGCAGCTTATACCTGCACAGCTCAAATTCATTGTCTTTCCGTGCTGTATCCCTGTCCGTCACCAGCTCCATCTCATATATATGGCAGTCCTCCTGCGCCCGCTCTGTCTGAAAACGCATTTTCACAGAAACATATTCGTCACAGGGAGCATATTCCACGCTCTCCTCCCTGTCCATCAGGCAGATAAAACCTCCATATTTGATGATTCCCGGACCTGCCACGATCCGGTTTCCCTCCACCCTGACTTCGCAGCCCCGCAGTATTCCATCCGCATACTCCTCATAATCCAGCCTTGCCTGCATAAAGGAATAGTCCCGCAGAGCCCAGAGCATCTCTTTTTTCAGGATACGGTTTCTCTCAAACAATGGGTACAAATTCTGCATGGTTATCCTCCTACTTCATCCCGTCAAAAAAGTTCTGCACCCAGCCTTCGTTCTCAAAATAGAACTCTTCTTCTTTTCCGAGGTAAAGTTTTTCATCTTTACGGTAAATAGGTACGACGCGGAACGCCCATTCCATGGAAACCGCCCAGACAAAAAACTTCACTTCATTCTCCACAATGTCATCGGTGTCCGCCTGCGGGATATGCTCTCCGTACAGTTCCTGGATTTCCTCGTATTCTTTCTCCGCAAAATCCGTCAGGGAACTGTCACAGGTATACTGATACCGCACCACCCCCTCCATATCTTTCAGGTATAGTTTCAGCGTCAAATCCTCCATATTTCTGGATATCATGCCGCTGGCGCCTTTCCTTTTCAGACAGTGGATCAGTACCACCTCCTCCCCGCTGTGGGTATCGGCTGTAATACAATATGGCAGGGCCGGCTCCTGGGTCTTGATGCTGATATCCGCAAAACCGTACCGCTTGTCTTTCAGATATTTTAATGCCCCGTCCACGCATGTCATCTTCAGTTCAAAGTCCTTTGCCCTGTCTCCGTCCCTGCGTTTGAACTGGATCGTCTTGCCCGGCACAAATTCTTTCAGGGCATCCCTGAATATATCTATCTTGCAGGACTGTCCGGTAAGCTTGATGACCGCGTACTCCTCCAGCACATTCTCCTCATACATCTTTTCCATGAACCGACGGATAACGCCGTAAATGTCCGCTTTCAGCAGCATCCCCACCTCATAAATGTTCAGGTATATCCCGGGGAACTCTTTTATAGTTTCCAGACCGCCGTCCATTTGTGCAGACAGTTTCCACTTGTCCACGGGAATCCACGTGGCTCCCTCCTCTTTCACCGTCTGGGATGCCAGCGCGATCCGCAGGGTCCCCACTCTGTTGTAAAATTCTTTCTTTACCGTCTCCGCAAGCTGGAAAAGAAAATAAAAGTTGTTCTTTACCTTAAAATAATCTTCCCTGCTCCGGTTTTCAAACTCCTTGAAACGGGTGGGCACGTACTGTTCCGCCTCCCTGTAATTCTCCTCCAGTTCCCGATAGATATCTTCTGCCCCATGCCTGTCCACATAGCGGAAAATATCTGTGTCATACTTTGCCAGGATCGCTCCTTCCGGCGTAAGCGCGCCCTCACGCAAGCGGTTTACCAGAGCTATCTTTAAGAGCTGCATGATACGGTAAGTCAGGTTGTTCCCGCCAAAATCCGTATCCCCGTTCTCATAGGCGGTCTCAATGTCTATACGGTAGGACACCCGCCTGTCCCACACCCGGAAACTACAGGAACACAGGTCTGTGGTGCCGCCTCCGCAGTCAATGATAAGCGCTTTATACTCCTCCCCGTCCTCCACATTCCCGTTTTTAATGACCTCTGAAATGGTGTTGTACAGCACGGACACGCCTTCGTCCACCATCTCCTGCCCGCTCCTGGCATAATCCGGTAAAATCTGGGAGAACAGTTTTCTGAACTGGGCTTTCTGTTTGACAGGACAGGAAATATGTACCGCACTGACCTCACATTTAAAACGGTTCCTGACTGCGTTTATCACATACTCAAAATAGGCTTTCAGGATATCTCTGCGTGGGACAAACCCTCTCCTCCCCTGCCTGTCCGTGATCTCCTCCTGTTTCTCATAGTCCCCGATCCAGCGCTTGATGTCATAAAATACGCAAAAACCCTCATCTATGTAACTGGAATCCGCAAGCCGGATAGCGTCATACCCAAACAGGAACTCCGGCTTTCCCTCATCCACGGAGACTACTCCCACCACACTGGGCAGCAGCGTGCTCTCCTGCCAGCCGTTCCGTGTGTCATAAAACACAGCATAATTGGCGTCATTCTCCCTAAGTCCTCTTTCTCCGTCATGGAGCCCCATCTTTTCAAAGTACTGATTATCCAAATACACTCCCGCCGTGGTATTGCTGGTGCCAAAGTCCATCGCCATGGGCATGGACAGCATGACGGGCTGCCTTACTTCAAAGTCCAGAAGTGGTATCCGGTACATCTCCAGATATTCCGGCAGTGTTTCCTGCTGTCCGCTGTACACCCGATAAAGTATCTCGGAAGTGCGGCGCCCCATGCAATACAGGCTGTAATTTTTTACATCCGACTCCTTACAGGGGATTTCCGCTGTCTTTGTAAGGTAAAGGCAGTCTGTGCCCGTGCCTGCGGATACCACATTTAGGACTGCGCACAAAGTCATATCTCCGCCCACCACCAGAGCGTTGGTGCCTTTTAACTGTTCGTCATAGGGCAGGGTGAGGCAGTCGTAAATACCGATGGCCGTCCCCTCATAGGCAATAATGGTGGAATTGCATTGCAGGTTCCTGTCATGCTTTTCCCGCAGCCGGGTTTCCTTAAGGATGCGCTCCAGCGCCATGACTCCCTCCTGATTGTGCCTCTCAATCAGGAAACACTCTTCCTCTCCCCGAAAACGCAGGATCGTCCGGATCAGCTCTTCCTTGTCCATAGGATTGATGATTCCCTGAATTATCTTTTCCCTGCGGCAAATCTCCCGCAGTTGAAATACCGTCATCAGGAGCAGTTCTTCCCTGCGGTAATGCCTATCTGATTTTTCCTCCGCTGTTTTCTGTTTCAGCACGTATCCGTACCTGTCCACTTATGTCTTCCTCCGTATCTCCATGTTCGTCTGCGTTATATCCTTCCGTCAAAACAGTACCATTTCGTCCAACACCATTGTTTCCTCCACATCGATGATCCCAAAATGCCTATCCCAGAAAATAAACAAGTGAAACTGAATAGGAAGAAACATATCCTGCAAAAATTCTATCTGTTCCCTCTCCTGCGCCGTCTCTTTTCTTCCTATATACGCAAGTACCTCCCCCGTCTCATCATTGCTTGCGTACACCAGAGATTTCGGGTACATATACCGCATAACCTCACGAAACAGGGTAATGGAACTGCCGCATCGATACATTTTCCTGATAAAACCAAGCAGCCGGCGCAGTTTATCTTTTTCAAAATGCGCTGCCACCTCCGCAGCCTTCCGCCCGCATACGCCATCCTGCAGGTCCCGCAGCAAAAACCGCAGACCATACTCCTGTCTCGAAAGCCCCTGCCGCAGGTCCGCCTGCACCATGTAATGCATGGTGATGTCAAAGAGAAGTTCCCTTGTCTTTTCAAGCCCTTCCACGTTGCAGTCAAACACGGCGGCAAATTCCTTTGCAAAGCGGTACAGAGGATTGACCTCCACCACCGTGGATTCCAGTGTCCTGCTGTTGAGGTTTTCCTGTACCACTTCGGCGTAGGGGCTGCCGTTTCGGGCAGGCCTGTATGTGATTTCTTCCCTTGGTATGCCGGATTGGTCGGCGTCAAGGGCGGTTTCCCAGATGTAGTTCATTATTTTCCTCTTTCAATAGAATGAATATTAATAAAACAGGGTTATCGTTTTTGTGGTTAAAATATCATCTACATAGTAGTAAAAAATCTTCATCCCCCCTATAGCATCATACTCATACACATAATCATATGTGGTTCTGCTCTCTAAAGAGCCGTTTCCGTTGTATACACAAATAAGCGTGCATTCCCCGTTTTCATTAAACTCGCGCATTATTTTGGTTCTTAATTTTCCATCTCTGTACTCATAATATTCAATCGGATTTTCGTTTTCGTCAAACACACTGATATGCTGGGGGATCAATACGCCGTCCTCATATGCGTATATCGCTGTCTGATTCCCATGTATATCATACTCGATCTTTTCTGTCAGCCCCCCATCGCTGCCATATTCATAAAAAGCCGCCAGGTTTCCATTTTCGTCATATTCATACTTTGTCCTATAATCCGAAATTCCTTGTTCATCGTAGACACATTCGCCTATATAATTTCCATTTTTATCATATCCATATTCTACTTTATAGTCCAGCGAGCCGTCTCCCTCATATCCATATGCAACTATTTTATTTCCATCGTCATCATACTCGTATTCCCACCTGCCGCATAACCCATCGCTGCCATATAGGCGATGAGACAGTTCATTTCCATTTCCGTCATATGTAAATTCATCTCTGATGACTAATTCTCCATCGGCATCATAATGCGCGACAGATATAAGATTTTCACTTGTATCATATTCCCTTTCTCCTTTGCTGCTTAACTTTCCATCTCTGTCATAACTAAACCAGGCGACTCGGTTTCCACTTTCATCATAGGCATATTCAGATTTTAAAACATATGATACCCCTTCCTCACATTCATACGTATAACGTGTTAAAAGATACCCCCTCTCATCACGAATATATTCTGATCGTGAAACCAACAGTACTCCTTCCTCGTATTCATAAGTATAGCCTGTTATAAGGTTACCGTTCTCATCATATTCCTTCTCATAACCGTAAGTTATTTCCCCATCGGTTCCATATTCAAGGCAAGCAGTTTGGTTCCCACTCACGTCATATTTATTTATCTCCAAACGATATAGTTCTCCTGAATATTCGTACTTTTCTTCCGCTTTTATGCTTGTATTCTCTATCCAAAATTGGGGATTAGCCTTATCCCTTGCCGCCCAAACATATTCTGTCAAATCAGATATATATTCATCCTTTTCTTTTATCTGTCCGTCACTGATATCCACGCAGTGCCAAAGTGTTGTTTCCTGTATGCTGTCTGATTCTCTTTGATACAAAAGCCCGTTGGGAGTGTAGATACTGACAGTTATCTTTTCTGCCCCTCTACTTAATGTTTGGTTTTCTTCCGGATACGGATTACTCTTAACATATACCTCATACTCATTTCTGTCATAGTCCTGTAAAAATACAAGTTCATACCCTTTTATCCCACTATCGTCCCCATATGAGAAACTTCCCGCATCTTCAAAAGCTGCTTCTTTTCCAATGCATCTGCCTGTCTGTTCACTATAAATGCATAAATCAACGTCTATTTCGTTTTCCCACTCTACAAGAATGTAAGCTGTGTTTTCTTCCAATATCGGAACCAGCCACTTCTTCACAAGCGTTTCCTTTTCACTGACTTCCACATTCTGATAACTGGTATAATATCCATCCGCAGACCATTGAATTGTATATTCCCCATAAGGTAATTCCAAAACCGTATCTTCATTTGTCCCCATATCTATCTGGCAGAAACTTTCTCCAAAAGGATTGTCCCTGCCTTGTATTAATGTGATACTTACTTCTGGAAGTCGTTCTCCACTTACCGCATTCCCGGCAAAGATCAACATATGAGATTTTTTGCCTCCTGATAAGAACCATTGAAAAATATATACAACTATACCAAGTAAAACTATTACACCAATAATTATCAACGCTTTCTTTGGGCTTTTAGCTACAAATATTCCTTTTCTACTCATTTTCTGTCCCCTGAATATTTTCTTGCATACATTTATCGTATATATCAAGACAGTCAGTATATGCATCAGCTCTTTCTGTTTTATTTTTTGACCCTGGATTTATTTTATTTATAACCCCTAAAATGCCAATTTCATCTTCTTCATTCTCATCTGTTTTTTCCGTTTCTAATATGGTATTCAGATCATTATTTTTCCAAAAAATCCCTGCGCTTAGCCAAGGATAATTATACGCAACATATTCTGCGCCAATAGAAATTATTTTCTCCGCCTCAAAAGCATTTTCTTTGTCTCCAGTATATTCTGTTGCAATTTTCTCAATTATTTCTTCGTCCCAGATATTTGTTATTTCACTAAATATTTTTTGATAATTCCCCTTATGCGTTGTATGTATTGCTCCCCCGCCTCTATATTTATATGGATATTTAAAATTTCCATCTTTATCAAAATTATTTTCCAAAATATACTTTTCCATGGCTGTTCTTGTATTATCCGTGTCATCCTCCCCTACCACTTCGCACATTTGTTGTCCATATACACATTCATACGCCGTCTGAGACAGAAACGCACATATACGCTCCCGATTCGTAATATCATATAGCATAAAGACTCTATTCAAATTAATAATATCCTGCTCATCAAGGGGGCGATAATGCCTTACGATTTTAGGGTCTGGTTCAAATCTATATACTCCATCCTTACAAACTCTCATCCAGTCACTTCTTTCCTCACTTTCCTCATTTCCCTCAATCTCCTCATTTTCCTTACTTTTATCAACCATAAAATAATCTGCTATCTCATTCCACCCCAGTTCATCCAAAAACTCCAAGGTGACATGTTGCTCATATTTCATACCTCTTGTATGTTCTTCCAGCCACTTTGACTCCAACGGTAAAATCCCTTCGGATTCTTCGTTGTTCATTTCAGAAACTTCTATATCCGGAACTTCAACCACCTCAATTATTCCCCCATACCTACAAGTCAAATAAGCTCCTGCCTTTAATGCCTCAGCAAACTCGCCGCTGTCTACATCTCCTATTAAAAGATCACTCTCTTTCTGCCTCCACCTTTCCGCCAAAACCGGCATGCATCTGTAGCACATTATACCTTTTTCATTCATTTCTTTTTCGCCCGATGGCCGAAGGGCAGAAAGTTTTCCATATTTTTCTTCTGCATCGCAAAGCCCAAATCTATATATGTTAATGTTTGCCTGACAGTCATCACAAGTCAGCACAGCTTCACCATTTGCAGCAATCACTCCATGGTCTTCATAGGCGTCCAAACGTATATCTGCGTTTCCACAGTCACAATGTATAATGGCATTTCTGGTAACATATCCCTCTATTTTCGTGACACCATTAAGCTGCCCATAAAACGCATAATGCTGCTCCATAGCCCTAAGCGCCAACTCTTCATATATAGGTTTTGCTTTTATCATACTTTGGTCGAAACGTTTTATGGATAAAAGGTCATATGTAAAATCGCCATATTCAAAAGAAAATGTACTATTTTTTCTTTTTCTCTCCTACCTGATTTTCACTATTTTCTTCAGTATTTTTTTCTTCTGACATTGCTTTTTCTCCCTTTCATAGTTAAAATAGCTTTTGCCCAAATCAATATCTATATTTATTCAACGATATCTTTCAATGGAATACACAAAATCATATAGTCATGAAAAGCAATATTAGGAAGACTTACGTATAAATACAAGTATTCCGCATCCAGCCCTATATTGTAGCTACTATATCTGCTGTACCCGTCTTCCACAGGATATTTTTCTAACGATGTTTCCAATTCTTGAATCATTAAATCAATGATATCCTGTTCGTGTGCATCTGTCTCGTCAAACTCGCTATATGTCCCTTCATAAACCTTGAAGTTACCGTTTCGTATTGCCTCCAAAACTGCATTTTTACTCGTCAAATCACATAGTTGAATGTACTCGCTTGTACGCAAATTGACTGCTACCAGATAATGACCAAAATAAGATGGTCCTCCATTGACAGAAAATATATTGAAAAGGAAACTCGCTGTATCATTAGTAAAATAGATAGTTTCATAATCTATGACTGTTGACTCAAATAATCTAGAATCCTTTTGCCACTCTTCCAGAAAAATAATTGCCTCCTCATATGTTTTTCCCCATTCAGAATATGCCGCCTGCTTAATTAGTTCATTTGAGCGTTCATACGTATTTACAATTTTGGGGTAAGTTATCGTTATTTCACTGTTAGATTCAAAGTTCTCAAAAAAAGTCCCCTTATAGTAATCGCTCTCTTTTTCTATTTGGCAACCTATCTTTTTCCCCAATATAATACACGTTAAAATGACAAAAACTGCAATACCTATAAATAGTAATTTATTTTTTTTAATTCTATTCATGTTCCTCCTCTGGCAAACCTAATTCTTTATTTGTTAATATTTTATAAAACTTATTCATATTTCTATTTCTCTCATATAAACTATCTCCTTTTCTGTTAATAGCTCTTGATGTATCTTCCCACATTAGCTTATCAGCGTAGGTACTCAAATCTTCGCCATCTGGATTGCCTATCTGCCAGAACCATCCAGATGCCTCCCACGCATATTTTCCAACATCTATTACTCCTACATCTTCTTTGGCAATTTGACTTATATCACGATTATAGACACCCCCAACTACTCTATAACCTTCTACTAAAATTTCTGGATCACCAATGTACTTCGAAAAGCTTGTATAATTGCCCCTTCCAGTTAAATGTATATACCCTGCTCCCCTAAATAATTCTCCATCACCTTCGTGACAATTTCCAACTGCTGTTTTATATTTCTCATTAAAATATTCTATAGGGTCTCCGTTAAATGTTTCTAATGTACGTTCTCCGAATCTACTTTCTTTTGCAACCTGTCCCATAAAAAAGGCAATTCTTTCACTTGTATTTATCTCATATTTCAGCAATATCCTGTTAAGTTCTTTTATTCCTTTCTTCCTTTCTTTCTCATCCAAACCCATAAAAAAGTCAAACTCATCTAATTGATCCAATGTCACAAGGAAATCCATGTTTTCATCATCTGTATCGCTATTCTCTGGAACTTCTTCAATTGCAATTATTCCTCCATGCCTGCACGGTAAATACGCCCCCGATACCAACACCTCATTATATTCTTCTCCCTCTTCATCCCCTATTTGAAGAACACTCTCCTTTTGCATCCACCTGCCCGTCGGATTCGGTATACACCTGTAAATCCACTTATCCCCTAAAGGCATTATTCGGTTGTTTAAAGGTTGCGGCAGTTTCCCGCAGCCTTTTACTTCTGCAAAGCACTTCCCAAAACTATGGATATTTATATTCTCCCTGCAATCCCTGCATGTCAAAAGTGGTTTCCCATTTGCCGCAATCACACCATGGTCTTCCACTGCATCCAACAATATATGATATTCCCCACACGAGCAGCTTATTTTTGCGCCTCTTGTTACATAATCCTGCGTTGTACCTGATTGTTTATGCAATTCCATATAAGTGTTCATCATGTCTAACGCTGCATCATCTAATTCTTTCAATACTTCTTTATCTGCCCCGTTCCGCAGATTGATACAATCCTTAAGATTTCGGGGAACCTGCAATCCAATCGAAGAAATTCCCCCAAAAAGTGTACTGCTTATCACCTTTACCTTCTTATTCCTTGCTGGTTCCTTTTTTCTGGCCTTAAGCATAATATCCTCTGCTCCTTATTCTTCCATAATTCCTACGCACCTATACTCCCCCACTTCAAGCTGTATACGTGAAACCGCAAACCGCACCATGCTGTCATTCAGGTAATGGCCTGAATTCTTTTCCGCAAACTCCAGCACCAGCACCCGCCGACTGCCCATGGGAAAAATCCCATCTTCCACAAACCAATCCATTCCCTCTGCTTTGAGGTAAACAGTTCCCCCGTCACATATCTTGTATCCGGTCAATTCTACATACTCTCCGATACCCAACTCCGCTACCCTGCGGAATAAATCTGCTTTCGTCAGCAGCCGCACTGGCGCCTCACCCGCAATCCTTCTGAAATAACTGTCTTTCTTATGGTTTGTCAAAAGCGGAGCAGAATAGTCCAATGACTGTTCCGTTTGTTTCTGTACTATGCGAAGTGCCTGCCAGTCCGCAAATGTCTCTTCTCTGGACTTCATGAGGATTTTCCCCTCTTCATGGCGTATTTCCAAAATATCGGCATTGGATACCACCAGATATCCATCCCCTGTTTCGGCATCCCTGATACTAAATTCATGTTCATAATATATACCGTCAATACAGGGCAGCATAAAATCCCTGCTGTCAAAGCTGATTTGCTCTATGTTCCACAAAGGAATGATATCCTGCCGGACGAATTCCCCATATTCCCTATAATCCACCTTAGCGCAAATCGGTTCCACAGGCATTTCCGCATGTTCTTCGCATTCCAGAAATACATCAAAAAACTTGTCCAGATATCCTGTATGGACCGTCTCCCATGGGATGTGGTTGTCCAAAAAAGCATGATAAAGCTGTTCTACTCTGTCCCGATATCTCTGTGTGCGCCGCACATGAAATATTCCCTCCTGTGCTCCATCTTCTCCATATGTGCCGGAAAAATCACCCGCATTTTCAAACTGACATACCGTCTTTTCAGACGCCCGCAAAAATATAGTTCCTATATAAATTCCTTTTTCCGTAATCTCCCGCCCTTTTATCTCATTCTGCAAATCTTCCGGGCACACGGGAAAAAGTGTGTCATTGGTTGGATCATAGTCCTCTCTTCGGATTATTGTGCTGACGGTTTCATAGCATCCGGCAGGAATCTCTGTCTCCCTGTATATACGCTGCTCCAAAGCCTGATATTTTTCTTCCATGCAGTGCATGATCTTGCCCAGGCTGTCCCACAGGATTTCCTTTGCCTGCCGCCTTTCGTCCAGATCATCTATCTCCTTCAGGCGCCTTTCAATATATCGCTCAAAATCCATCGGGTATTCCATTACTGCGGACAGGTTCTTCTCGCCCCAATCTCCCATGGCTACTGCTGTACCTCCTGTTCTTCCTGCGCTTTTCCCCTTTGCTCGATCTCCACATCCAGAACCGCTATCAGCCCGTCCATTTCTCTCACCTTGTCGTCCATGCCCAGCTCCCTATATATATTTTTTGCGAACAGATACTGTTTCTTTGCCTCCATAAAGTTTCCTGCCGCCGTCTGTTCATTGCCCGCATTCACATACTCCTCTGCCTGCTGCTCCTTCTTCTTGTTTTCTTCCGCTTTCTCCGTACAGGCGTCCAGCTTGGACTGTATCAGCTCCGCATGTGCGTCATCCCCCAGCCCCTGATATTTTTCTATAGCCATGGCATAGTATACATTAGCGCTCCCATAATCACCTTCTGCAAAAGCCTTGTCACCCTCCGCCGCCAACTGCGCCGCGCTCACCGTCTCCGCAGCCGTTTCCGCCGCCTGCTGGTTCATAGCCTCTTCCGCCTCCTGACGGCTGCTATACAATTCCTCCAGCGCCGCCATGGCCTCATTCCTGCCCTCCTCAAAGTAAACGCTGGTAGCAAGTTGCTTTGCCTGCAGATACTTTTCCTCGGCTCTGTCATAATCCCCCTGCTCCCGCAGGGTATCGCCCAGCTGAATATAATCATATACAGACAGGTATGCTACGATATCCTCAAGCCGCTGGTCTATATAGGCATCCGCCACATGATCCGCATAACGGGAACGCTCCTTCGCCGTTACATAGCCTGCCTGCGCATCCTGATACTTTCCATCCGCATAGTAACTGTCTGCGCTGTTCAGCGCCTCTATCAGTTTCAGGTAATCCGAAATTTCCTGTATGTACTTCCTGTCTCTCAGCTTTTCGGCGACAGCAAGCGCTTTCTCCGCCTCTTCCTGCGCCCGTATAAAATTATTGTCCTGAATATACTCTATGGCATCGGAATACTTCCTGCTCATATCTTCTACAAGCTGTCGGTGCAGCATTCGCACGATCCATACGGCAAGCACAGCCACCAACAGAATAAGCGCCGCCACAAGGCAGATTATTATTACCTTTTTTCTTTTCTTTTTTCTGTCAGGGTCTGAAAAAACCTTGTCTATAAAAATGGCGACAAAAGTATAATTTTCCAGCGTTCCGGGCTGCTTTGACAGCAGCAGGTCTTCTATATCATTCAGGCTTTCCCTGGGTTCATCCTTAGCCTCCGAAAACACATCGTCCAATTCACCGCTGTCCAGATTTTCCCATATCCCCCTTGTATATAGAGAGAGGATATCCCCATTTTCCAGCTTGATCTTGCCGGAAACAGCCGGATTGAACCCCCTCCCCTGTCCCACATAGGCATACAGGTTATTCCGCTCCTCATGTCTGGACAATACATCTTCCGGCAGTTTTTCTTCCCTGCCGATATCACTTCCCAGAGACATGTCACTGCTCTGCTCTTTTACCCTTCCATCCCGGTACAAACGCAGTCTCGTATTGCCAGCATACGCATAACGCAGCTTTTCGTAGTCTGTCACCACCACCATCACGGAGGCCTTTAAGTGCTCTTTGCTGTCAGCTTTACAGAGTTCCTGATCTGCGGCCTTTATGTAAGACAGGAGCGCACTCTTTTTCAGGGACGGATGCTCCTGAAATGCCAGCAGCACCGTTTCAATGGCGATTCGTGCGCTCTGGGCATCCGGCAGGTCATTCAGTCCGTCAGCCACCACATAGCAGGCATAGTCCTCCAATTCGACAAAGGCGAAATAATCATTATTCTCCAGTTCGGAACCGGCCTCAGATATGAAGGCGGACTGAAATGTGCTGTTTTGTTTCCTCATGCTGAGAGCCTCCTAAATATCCGATTTTATCGTTGGAATCTTATCTATTTTCATCTCTATAAACATTGCCTCCACCGTAGAAGGATATGGTTCACCAATAAGACATATACCATCCTCCGTAAAAAAGAAATTATCCGCATAATTCATATAACCTGTCAAACCGTCATCCGCTTCATAGTATGTACCCAGGTCATCCAAAAAAGTTTGAAAGTATTCTTCCTTTTCATCTTCATTTAGCGGTAAATCCGAGATAATTGTAACAGTTCCTGCTTTCATCCCATCTTCCAATAACTTTTTTAGTTCATCTTCTTCATAAAAATCTGATAGTGCCAAAAGTCTCCCATCTTTTAGACAAAAATTGTATCCTTCGCTAAGGTCAGCATAACCGCCAAAATCCTCCCAGCTCGTTTTAAAATAAATGCTAATTAGCCTTTCATTCACATAACTGATTTTGTACCTCGTATTTATTCTTGTTACATATCCATCATTTTCAAGTATAAAATGTCCCTTGTCGAAGAACAGAAAACTGTATATTTGTACATTGATAGCTCTGGCAATCTCATCTGAATTATCATTTAAATAAGGATATTCAATATCAACCATTTCAACGTCAACATCTTTTTGAACTTTAACAGTACTTATTTTAATATTACCTGTTCCCATATTTTGAGAAAAGGATACATATTCTGAATGCCCATATGCTGAATGCTGATAAATGCCTCTTTGCGCCTTTCTTATCATGCAAAAGATTATAATCCCCAAAAGCAACACTGCAAACAGAATTAATATTTGCTTTTTCTTATTCACTATTCCATCCTCTAAATTATTTGCATTATTGCGTTCTATTTTATTACACTCATTGTTTCTACATAATGATTTCGTCTTTTTTCATGAGATGCCTTGGTGGCTCCTGGTTTTACCACATCCGTCACCTTATCGACATCTTCCTTTTTTCCAGGAGTTAGCCCGTCTATTATTGTATTGGCATCGCCCACTTTCCAAAAGTATCCGGCCGTTTCCCACGCATACTTTAATGCAACATAATCTGCTCCTTCTTCAATTATTTTTTTATATTCATCAATATTGTATCCTGCTTTTTCAGCCTTTTGAACTGCATCATTATACGAATCCCATAAGATTTCTACACCATTATGCGCAGGAGATTTCCACACAATATTCAATTTTGGATATTCTTGCTGTATCAAAAAAGTCGCGAAAGATAGATAATGATAAATATGTGTCATTTGTATATATCCCACACCTCTATATTTATAACCGTATGAATATTTCGGTTTTCCTGTTTTGGGATCAATTTGGTTATAGTAAGCTTCATATTCTTCTTGGCTGCTCCAGTCTATCTGTTCACCTTCTCGTATTGCATCACCTCTTCCCGTTTCTACCATACTTTGAGCCAGAAAATGACGTATTCTCTCTACGGTATTGATTTCATATTTATTTAGAAATCTATTCATATCTATCACTGTTTCCATTGTCAGTTTCTTCCAATCCAAAAGCCTTAGCTGATTACCTGTCACGTAAATATCTATCTCTTTGAACTGTTCAGCAATATCCAGCAGCTCTTGTTTCGCATTTAAAAAATGGATAAAACCGCCGCCTTTAGTACATATCATATAAGTATTTTCAGAACTTACTATTTCTTTTTCATTTTTACGATATACATCATCGTACTCCTGCCATATCCCATCCTCTATATCTCCTGCCTCTCCTTGATCTGTGATTACTGTACAGTCCTCTTCTGCACATTTTTGTGATGTGCAGCCACCAAAGCATTTTTTTAACTCTATACTCGTATTCCTAAATTCAAATCCTCCATCAACATCTGTAAATTCTTCTATATTTTCCATGTCAGCTGGTTCTGTTTCAGCAGCTGCCTTAGAGCACCAAACACATACTTTTTTCTCATTTTTACTCCGTTGAATAGGTACCTCCGGAATCGTTATCATCCCCCCATACTGGCAGACCAAAAACGCCCTATCCAGCAGTGCCTGATAAGCTGTTCCATTACTCTCTTCTACAAATACGCCTGTTTCAGCCTGATACCACCCCTTTTGCGTATTAACCAAAGGAACACAGATATGAGGATACTTATTATAGGGTGCCTGTTTTGCCAGATTCCCATTCCTATGCACCGGTACTGTCATGGGCAGCCTGTTCTCATAAAAACTTTCCGGGCACATGCAGGAACCAAAGTCATGGAGATTCACCCTCTCGCAGTCCGCGCAGGTCATCACCGGCCTTGTGCCCGCATAAACGCCGTGATCCTCCAAAGTGTCAAGCAGCGCAGGTTTTGTTCCATACTGACATACCAGCTTGGAGCCCCTGCTTGCATACTGGCTTATCTGGACAATGTTATGATACGTCTGGTACATATACATAAGCTGGAGCATCTGCTTTTCATGCGCGGCCCCATCCACCTTACTGCTTTCTAAACTTTCCTGAAGATTGCAGCCTGTCTCAAACAGGAACAAACCATGCCGGTCAAATCCCTTTTTCGCTTTTCCATGCTTTCCGGAAATCTGTCCACCCTTCTCAGCTGCTTTCTTGACCACTTTCGACACAACCGCTTTAACCGCCATACTCTCTTCCTCCTGCCTACAGCCTCAGTATCACTACAGACGCATTGTCCTTATCTTCCGCCTCGCTCTGGTTGACCAGCTCCACAAGGGCGTATGCTTTCTCCTGACAGGTTCCCTCCTGTTCCAAGCAATCCTCCATATCCTTCCATCGCACCTCTTCATACAGCCCGTCCGACATGAGAAGGATATATTCCCCTCCCCGCAGCGTAATGGGCGTATCAAAAAACTCTATATCCTGAAAACCGTCCTGTCCCACAAAATTATAGAGCTGGTGTTGTTCCAGCAGGGCCGCCGCCTCCTGACGGCTTAACTTCCCCTCGGAATATTGTTTCCGGGCCAGCATATCTATCGTATGCCCTACGGTAATGGGCACCAATTCCCTGTTCCTGTAAACGGCGATTTTTACATTGCCCACCACCGCATAATACATCCTACTGTCTTTTATCATGACTGCAGCAACGCTGGCCTGTCCCTGCCCATCCTCCACCAATTTGAGAATCTCCCTGTTTGCGCCCTGAAACGCCTTGCGGAGGTAATACTGCGGGTTGTAGAAAGCATTTTTATCCGAAAATACCTCTTTGAACACCTCCACTGCGGCATGGCTGGCTATCTTGCCTCCCGCATGTTTTCCTTTGCCGTCCGCAAGTACAGCCATAACTCCATCCTGTGATTCCAATATGGCATACTCATCTTCCTGTATCTCACGGGTGCCGATCGTTCTGCTCGCGCCGCTGTCAAAACCGCGCCTTCTGTAAAAAATCCCTGTCCACCCCATGCATAGCCGCAGAACCAGCAGCACAAGACAGATGCCACCAAGAATTATGACCATGTATTCCGGAATCGTCATATCTGTCCCCCAGCCGGAGCCGGCTCATCTTCCCACATAAAATTTTCTCCACAAAACGGGACAAACACAAACTTGCTGTCCCCCATCTCTATGACGTCATAAGAATTCAAGACAGTGGGCGTGTAAACCGCCGCCTCGTTATGGTACACGATTCCATTGCTGTCTCCGGGGAGCAGTACCGTTTCCTTTTTCTTTGGGTCAAACACGATCACCCCATGATTTCTTCTGGCTATCTTATTGTCACCAAGTATCTGAATGTCCATATCGTCGGCGCGTCCCACAAAATTTTTCCCGGACTTTACTTCATAGCCTTTCCCCTGTCTCGGTCCCGATATGCAGACAATCCACCCGCACACGGGAGAAACCGTCTGAGAAAGCAGCAAATTTTCCAGATTCTCAGTGTCATTTGCTCCAGTCTCCTGCTTTTCCTTGGTAGCAGTCTCTATATTGCAATAGGGGCATACTGTCCCATACCTCCTTGCTGAAAACAAGTGTCCGTTCTGGCATCGAATCAGATTACTCATGTCTCACACGCTCCTTACGTTTTATTTTTTCCTTTTACCGTCAAACCGTCCCCGTCAACGGAGCAGCAGTCGGTTTAATCCGACATAAACAATGTCCCCACATTCCAGCTTGCAGGGTGTATCAGCAGAAAGCTGGTACACCTTCCCGTCCATGGCTTTCTTCACTTTGAGTCCATTCTTACTTCCCAGGTCCTCCACATACCAGCTCCCTGACGTATAATTCATGACCGCATGCTCAATTTCTACCATGCTTGCATAGGGACTGCCATTTAGATCAATATCCACCTGATTCTCCTTTATGTCCCGCCCGATCACGACTGCCGTCTTACCATAAATCTCCCAGATGCACAGTTCCGTATCTTCCTCGCTGAGCAGGACAAGTTCTGTTGCCAGCGCCGCCCTCCGTGATTCCTCTGCCCAGCCCGCCGCCGTTTTTTCAATATTGGGTCTGCTATCCTTGATTGCCATGATCAGGAAAATAACTGCCAGTATCCCTGACAGACATATCAGCGGTATATGCTGCCTGATGTGCTGCGGATATGCAAGGGCAATCAGGAGCAGCGACATACTCACCAGCATGATTGCCAGGTCAATCGCGCGTTTTCTATTCATGCAAAGCCTCTCTTCCAAAGCGGCTGCCATACCCGCCGCCTTCCTATCTGTGTATCCCCATATATTTTTCAAACATTTCCGTCATATCGATCGGATTTGCCTTTGTCGTCCCTTTTTTATGTACTTCTTCTCTCCCTTTTCCCGCCTGCTTTGGCTGAAATCCAAAAAAATTCTCAAACTGCTTTCCTATGTTCCCTAGGTCTACTCCCTGCATGCCTCGAAACATGGGGTCCTGTTTCACGGTATTCCTATGGGCGCCGCCATTTTTTTCTTTATCCAGCTTTTTATCATATTCCGCCCTCTTATGGGAATCCTGCAAGAGAGAATACGCCTCTGAAACCTCTCTGAATTTCTCTTCTGCTTTTCTGTCTCCGGGGTTTACATCCGGATGGTATTTTTTCGAGAGCGCCCTGAACGCCTTCTTCAATTCCGCCTCTGTGGCGTCCTGTGTGACGCCCAATACATCATACAAGTTGTCCATCTGTCCATACCTTTTTTCCGAAAAGAAAGCGGGCGTGCCCGATTCCTGCCGAGCACGCCCACTATCCCTCCTTAAGCGGCCGGATATCCACCTTCCACTGTTATCATGTTCAGTTTATCTTTCTTCTGCTTGATCATCAGCGTAAATGTGCCGGTTCCTTCCTCGTCCCCGAAATCTTCCTGATAGTCAACGACAAACGCGTTGGGAAAATAGTATTTACGCTCCATGATCCCCGCCGCAACATGCTCCACCGTCACCTTCCTGTAACAGTCAGCCTTTTCTGCGGGAACCGCAGACCACAATGCCAGCTTTCTGGTACTGTCAAAGGGGTCCCCGTCTACAGCCGTCAGGATTCTTCCCTTGATCACCAAAGTGCTCCCCACGTCCTTTGTCCGAGCATTGGAATCCAACGGAATATCCGTGGTAAACCTGACGCCCCGCACACATTCCTTTGCGATCTCAAAACTTTCCATGCCTTCTACCATTACTCTGTATGACATATCTGTAGCCTCCTTTCATCATTCCCCGCCAAAGCCGCCTTCAACTTTAACAGAACCGTTCTCATCTTTCTTCTGTTTCATATGGATGTAGAACGTCCCTACGCCGGTCTCGTCGTCCTCTTCCTCCGTGTACTCCATCACAAAAGCATCCGGCAATACAAACTGGCGTACCACCTGACCTGCGGACACCACCTCGATCTCCGCACTGCGATAGCAGTCAGCCTTTTCTGACGGCACCTGCGCCCACTGCGCCAGCCCGAGGGTCGGATCGCTGCCTTCCCCGCCCAGCTTATACAGCATTTTCCCCCACACCTTGACGGAGAGGCTGTAATCCGTAGCCCGCGCGTTGGAATCCAATGAGGACTTGGAATCAAAGTCCACCTTGGTGATACTTCTCTCATCAAAATTGATTGGTTCTGACCCGCCTGTGATTTTCATTCTGAAACCCATACCGTTACCTCCTTCTGTACTGTTTTGATATGTTTATGACCACAGAGTTATTCTCTGTTGGCGGCGCTTAAACGGTTGATCTCGACTTCGAGATTCTTTACATTCCCGTTAAATGTGATATTCAGTGTGCAGTACCCACTCTCATTGTCAATGGTATGTTCAATATCGTCCCCCCTGCCCAGTATCCCATTGATATACTCCCGCTTGGCAAGCCACTCGCTCTTCTGGCTGCGGGGATTGTTTGAGAAAAAGTACGCAATGGCGTCTTCCTTAAAGTCCCCTGTGGCATGACGCAGGACACGCTCAATGTATGTCGTCACCTGCGTCTTGTAGATGGGTTCAAACATATACCCGTCAGACTTTAAGTTCCGGCTCTTATACACCATAATGTTTGTGATATTATTTCCCTTATATACCGCATTTTCGGAAGAGAACACAAATCCGAAATTCTTGCGGTTGATATCCGCCTTTATCGAATTGGTAAAGCCCGTGATCTCCTTTGACATCGTGGTATAGACGGACAGGGAATGGTTGTCCGCCTCAATGTCAAAGCGAACGCCTGGCAGTTCCATATCTACGCTGGACTTTCCAAAACGGTCTTTCAGATACTCCGGGCACTGATAGGCAGCCACAATACCTGCCGCCACATATGCGGCGCCGACGTAGACGCCGTCGATCCAAAGTTTCATGATATCCTCTTTCTCTTTAGAGAGCTCTACCACATCATTTTCATTGATCACCATACGGCTGTCCAAAATAACGCCGGATTTTTCCTTGGGAATAATGGTGAAATTGGGAAGACATGGAATTGCGTATTCGCTGAAAGCCTTTCCCATCAGAGGGGCACACCGCTCCTCATACTTTTCAATTCCTTCCGTTGCCAGTGTGTTAAATGTGGTGGTATCGCCCGTCTCATAGCTGAAGAAACACTGTACCCCATAATCTTTAAATACGTCCAGCAGCCTGGCGAGGGATTCTACACTGTTTACGTCAGATTTCACCGCCGCACTGTTCCCCTTAAAACGCTCTCTCGCCGGTTTCATCCTGCTGTACTGATCCAGTGATATGGACGGTACAATGGAATACCACACAGTGTTGCTAAACTCGTTCTTTGCGTTGACCGTGTTCAAGTATGTGATAAGTCTGGAGATATTGCTGGACTTAGCCAGCATCTCATTGGATATATTGGTTATCACAAGGGAGGGACGCATCCCCTTCAGCTTTTTGGGATACTGCTCAAAAAAGCACCAGATACCCAGCAGTTTCTCCACCAGAGGTTTTACCGTCTTAATAAAAGCATCTTTTGATTCCTTATAAAACTCCAGATAGGAATTGTAATTCGCAACCTCCTTCTCCTTGTCGATCCGGCTCTCCATGGTGGATGCCAGCGGGCAGAATGTCCGCGCCACCAGCGCGCCCACATAATCGTTGCTCTCCTCGTTCAGTGTCTCATAATCTTCTTTAAGCGCCTCTATCAGACCGGCATTGGCCTGATCGTCCACTGTTACCAGCGCCGTGGTTTCCACCTTGGGAGCCTCCAGAATACGCAGCTCGCCGCCCTCTCCCATACTTAGAACACCAAGCGCAAGTGGTGAATCGTCCTGCTTTTCCCTACTGTCAGTGAGCAGGAGCCTTGTTTTGATATCTTCAATTGCCAGCGGCAGCATCGCCATGACGTTGTTGTAGTTGGCGCTGGCCTCCTCAAACATAACATTCAGTTTGTCCGCCAGATCGAGCTTTTGGGGTGCCCCGTCCTCAAGCTGCGCATATTGGGCATATGTATACTGAAGTTCCTTGCGGTTCTGCCGGATTTCCTCCATGACCTTTTTAGGTGAGATCATATCCGTCAGTTTTTCAAACTTAAAATCCGCGTTGATGGTTCCCTCGGAACGTTTTGCGTCCACCATGGACATCAGCATCCCCAGATATTCGTTCTTGCGGTTAAGCGGTATTTCCGTCAGCATGTTCTCAGGTATACCCTCCGGTTTCTTTAGGGTATATGCCACCTTTTGAGTATTGGCGTCATAATAGCAGTATACTGCCGGCGTGAACTTCTCCAGCAACTCGTCAAAGCTGCGTACCAAAAGCTGCTCGTGGATTTCCTTGATCTTGTCATCGGAAAGGCTTTCCAATCCCCTGACGTCCCCCACAAGCGTCAAGAAGTCCGGTTTTTCCGGGTTTACCTCCTCCATGAGCATTGTCCTGTTTGTCTGCCTGATTACGTCTCCCATTTGTAGTCCTCCTTTTATAATTCCGCACATGCTGATCTAAATATTTTCCAGCTCGCTCGGCTTTATGCTCTTATAGTGAATTTCAACCTCCGTAGCGCCGTCCTCAAAAACCACCGTCAGTTTACCGTTATAATAAACAGGGTATCCCACCCCTTTTTTTAATATCTCAGTCCCTCGGAGTACGGTGCAGTCTGCAGACTGATCCATAGCGATCAGCGCCTTGTCCGGCCCTGCGCAGAAAATAATATTCTCAGCACTTTTTTTACCGAGTTTAATGTTGCAGGAATCCAGTACCTGATTTAAGGGAATCCGTACCGCCTGCCGCCCAAACAGCAGGTAAGTCTGGGGCGGAATATCGTCCCCGTCCGGTGTCTGCAGTACATATATGTTCAATTTTCCTGTAAAGGTACAGCCTTTAATCTCTTCTTTTTTTACCACACCCCCAGCCGTCTGGGGCTGCGCCACATATATCTTTGTTTTCCGTTTCCTCCTTACGGTCAGTATAAAAAGGACTGTCAATGACAACGTCAGTATGGACAATATAACCCACAATGGACGATAGTCTGTCCTCGGTTCTATCTCTGGCTGGGGGTAGTCCGGCAGGGAAAAAACAATGGTGACTGGCTGCGGTATATCAAAGTACTCCGACAAACCGCTGACATCCAGTTCCAGCACTATTTCCTGCGAATCTTCTACTTCCAGAGAGCATTGTATACTTCCGTTATGGATATTCCCTACGGTCCACATACCATCTATGGCAAAAGGAATTTCCATGCCCTCATAATATGCGTTATTCCACAAACTGCCTTCCCGCCCTGCCAGACCGATCTCAATATCCGCAAAATGTCTGTAGTCCGGCGGCTCTTCCCCCGTCTCCTGCGGCTCCATGCCATCTTTAGGTTCCCTGTGGTATGTGACCTGTGTTTCGATTTCTGCCTTGTACCCCACGATCATGTACGCCTCCATAGCTGAGGTCTCTTCTCCTGTGCAGCCTATTACGACGGACTGCAACGCTGGTTCCACGATGTCTATGATCGCAAAATTCTGTCCCGTTTTTACTGATATTTCTCCGGCATCGCAATCCACTGATAACTCCGGTATCTGCTGTGCCGACAAAAAGATTATCTTGGCATATTCCGCTCCGGGAGCCGGTAATTCCACACAGATCGCGCCCTCTGATCGTTCCACTGTACCAAGCTCTGTGTAAGGGAAATGTAACCGCTCATATAAAATGCGGTTGATGATCTCCGAAGGGTTCCCCGACTGTCCTTCCCAATAGATAGCGCCGTCCGTCATCTCCGCACCGTCAAAAATATGTACCCCTGCCTCATTCCATTCGTTGCCAATGGCAACAATAAAGATTTTTACCCCTTTTTCTTTGGCCTCTTCAACCGCTTTCTCATACTGGAGCCGGGAAAAATCTTTTTCCTGCCGACTCGGCATGTCGATCTCCCCATCTGTCAGCATAACAATATACCGATTGACGTTTTCCCTGTCGGAAAACATCCCCACCGCCTGCTGCATTGCCTCTCCTGCATTTGTATATCCGGAATTGGCCGTTTCCTCTAACGCCTCATCCCATTTCTCCATATCCTCCCCAAACAGGAGCATTTTTTGTATATTGGTATTATAGACGACAAGACCTGCCTGATAATTTGGCGGCAGGCTATAGACTGCCTGTTTGACTGCATCGATTGCCATCCCATCTTTATCCTGCTTATTCATGGAGACACTGGCATCCAAAAGGAATACCACTTCCCCGTCATCTACATCAAACTGTTTTACCTGTGCTGCACGGCTGGGATAAGCATGGCATGCCATCAGAATACATAGAGTAGCGAAAGCAATAGTTCCTCTGCATATTTTTCCTTTTCCCATAACGCCCTGCCCCTATGTTGTTTCAAAATGTAAGTTTCGCCCCGTACTCAGGCGCACTGACAAAATATACAATTTTTGCCGTTTTAGTTTCCGTTTACTTATTTTTTGATATTATTTTACTGCCTTCCACATTATTTGTCAATTTATTTATTTAATTTTGTGTCTATTGATTAACTTTGTGTTATGCGCAAGTGTTTTGAATCATATGCATAAGTCAAATATAGATAATAAGATATCGAGTTATGTTTTTTGAATTTTTACTTCCATACTCTTGACACGCCGCCATATTTTTGATAGTAATATAATTAGATGTTTGCAGAACAACTTTGTTAAAAACCAGTCGTTTTGTTTTAGATGATGAGGAGTTAAGCATTTTATGACTAAATATTTGAATGCAAAAGAATACGATATTTTATATACTATTTTTCATGCAGAGGAACCCATCAATGTACCACAGATTACTAAGCTGCATCCTAAAATGACTGCAAATATCGTTCAGCCCGCCATCCGAAAACTTTTAAAACTAAAATTAATTGAAGTCGCGGATATTGCTATTGATGGCAATATTTTTTCACGGCGTTTCAGGCCTTCCGCCTCTGCATCTGATACCATTCGCAAAATGTTTATAGATGACTATACCAAATTTACCCGACTTGTATCCAAACAAACCTTAATAAGTGCTATAACACAGGCCGACAATAACCCCGAAAAAGCTCAGGAAGAAATATCTGAAATGGAACGTCTGCTACAGGAATATAAAGAGGCACACAATAAAGGAAAAATTTGAAACCTTTTCGTGATTCACCTGATATAGGGGGATGGATGGCATGCTGCATTTTTCATTTTCAACTGTATTAACCGCTATATTGACCAGCAATGTCATCGCTATTTTGATTACAATACCGTTTATAAAAAAAGATTTTACCATTTGTATTGGTTATAAAGCTCTCTTTTGTTTTGTTGTGCTTGCTTTACTGCGTCTTTTACTACCCTTTGAGTTTCCTTTCACCACCAATGTATTCCTGCCTCAATTTCTTTCCCGAATAACTGCTTTTCTTCAGCAACCTTTGATACATGTTGCCGGTATCAGCATATCTTACTGGAACATATTTGAAATTGTCTGGGCAACGGGGAGCATAGTGATTCTTATCTTTTCTATACGAAACTATTACCGTGCCCAAAATTATATCAATAGAAGAGGCATCGACAAAACAGAAGATTCCAAATACAAAACAATATTGGATGATATATGCCGCAAACATCATCAACCCAACCGTTTCCGCGTCATAGAATTACCCGGATTAAGAGTCCCTATCATATGGGGCACAAAAAAACCTCTCATTATATTGCCCAATGCCATAGACATACCACCTGACAAATTGCGATATATTCTACAACACGAAACACTGCATTATTTCCGCCATGACCCTTTCGTTAAAAGGGCAATCCATTTTTTAGCCATTATCTATTGGTGGAATCCTGCTTGTTGGCAACTCCATAAGCGTTCAAACCTTTTACTGGAAATGTATGTAGACCAAGCCATCACCAAAGAAAATCCCAATGTGGTACAAGAATATCTGGATTGTCTGATCTTCATAAAAAAGCAGGCACTGTATATTTCCTCTAAAATAGCGGCATCTCTTGAAAAGGAGGCATGTCCTCTAATACAGCCGCATAATAAAGATATTGAAAAGCGAATTACCATGTTGACAAGAAAACCCTCTTATTTTCAGAGAGCAGGCATCAATATTTTGTTTGCAACACTTATTGCTTTTGTATTGGTGTGGTCGCATCTGTATGTATTAGAGACCGCTTATTATCCACCGCCAGCAGAGGGAGAGATGACTTTCTTTCCCCTGCCAGAAAATACATACTTTATCATAGACGAATTTTCTAATTATGAAGTTTATATTAATGGTACATACATAGAAACCATAAGCAGTTTTGAATTCTATCCCGAAGGGATAAAAATATATAACAAAAAAGGAGAGGTCATCAATGAAACCCAGTAAAATTATCTTGTCAGCGACATTGTTTTTTGCTTTATCCTTAACACCCCTTTCAGTCTCTGCTGCCACTGTATCAGCTCCTGTGTGCCCTGCCAGTATAGATGCCCATTCTGTCTCGCCACAGTCAGATAACATTATATGGCAATACAAAGTCGAAAATGGCAAAATTTATAAATGCCTGTACAATACTACAAAAAACACCTATATTGGTGAGTGGATTTATGTTGGAGAATACAATCCTTAATACTATCTTCACTCATTTCCGCAAGCACTCCATACGGGCATAGAAGATAATAAGACACTTTTATTCTCTATGCCCCTCTATTTTTTTACGCTTTTAATTTTTCCGTTAAACTGTAGGTTCAAGGGGGGGATCATCATGACTCCCTCCCCCGTCCATATACGCCTTAAAGGCATGTTATCCCTTTTACTCATATCAAGTCTTTTGTCATTTCTTTTCCCCTTACTACAACCCTTTTTCGTCCGTTTTCCTAATTCTATATTATTATTTCCCCAAACCCTGCCGCCATATATACCAATAGGATATGCCTCTTCATTATCTCCAACCGCAGAATTCGCTGAAACACTTTTGACACATGATGACGTATAATAAGTTTCGCAAATTAATTTCATAAAAAATAGACATGGTCTATAGCCGTTTGGTAGAATAAAGTCACCACAACAAAAT
>ERZ777305.361-NODE-361-length-75558-cov-14.203237_pt1 | contig 75558 bp, 68 predicted proteins | sample MGYA00374965_ERZ777305 | MGnify/ENA primary metagenome ERZ777305 (study PRJEB29328, sample SAMD00013331) | mouse gut metagenome | study: EMG produced TPA metagenomics assembly of the Metagenome analysis of fecal microbiota from mouse which was promoted...
TGGCCTGCCGGTACACGCTCATAGGCGTACCCGACAGCTTGATATTGGAGCTGGCTCCCAGAAGCCCTTCCATCATCTGTACGTTCATGTTTGCATCCCCTTTCTATGGCTAATTTTGCAAAAAAGTTCTTTGCTTTTATCAGTCTATAGAGCAAAGGACACCATTTCAAGGCTCTTGTAATGAAATGCTCTCTGGATGTCATGAAATGTTCTGCGGGAACGCTATTCCACTGCCCGCATCTGCTCAACCAAGGATTGCTTTCTCTGTCTGCTGACCGTCCAGGCGGACAGGAGAAATTCCAGGCCGAACAGCACCAGGAGAAACAGGCCCATTTCCAGTATCGGAAATTGATAGGGCACGATCTCACCGGCAAAGGATCGTCGGCTGACCTCCCGGCACACCACCACCGCAATCGGAAGTCCGATCAGCAGAACAGCCAGGGCGGCAAAGGCCGCATAGCAGAGCCCTTCGCAAATGTTCATCCGGCACAGCTGCTTTCCGGTCAAGCCGACGGAGCGCATTCATAGCCTACTTGACACTACCTATAAAATTTTTAGTAGATTTGCAAATCTATATAAGAGAAAGACAGTTTGAACCAAATTGTAAACTGAAGAATTATTATTTGATAAATAAGGATGTATGTATGAAAAATATATTGACCTTGTATTCTACAAGGTGTAATATAGAGCATATTACATATTGTAGAATACAGAGGACAACACTATGCACGAGTTGAGAATGGGAACTGCCGAGGCAAAGTTTGCGGATATGATTTGGGAGAAAGAACCAATTTCGTCAGGAGACTTGGCGAAATTGGCAAATGCTGCGTTTGGGTGGAAGAAGCCCACCTCTTTTACGGTATTAAAGCGATTGTGTGAACGTGGTCTTTTTCAAAATCTAAATGGTACTGTTACTTCCCTGATTTCCCAAAAAGAGTTTTATGCATGTCACAGTGAGCTATATGTAGAAAAAGCATTCGGGGGTTCTTTGCCTGCTTTTTTAGCTGCATTTGGAACAAGAAAAAAACTTACGGATGATGAAATTGAAGAAATTCAAAGAATCATTGATTCCATGAGGAGGTGACATATGCTGGAACAGATTTTCGTAAAGGTTTTGGACATGAGCCGGGCAGCAAGCATAGTCATTGCCATCGTATTGATTGCACGCTTTTTGTTAAAGAGATATCCAAAATATATTTCTTATATGCTTTGGAGCGTTGTTTTATTCAGGCTTCTCTGTCCTGTTACATTAGAGTCAAAGATCAGCCCGATTCCGAATTTAACGCCTGCATTTCGAGAATATGTGCAGGAAAAAGACGCTGATCTGACTGAAAACGATGGTAATAGATTGCCTGAAGATTTGTTGGCTCCAAACATTGGAAGTGTGATGGGAAATATGGCTGTAAGTGAACAAGCTGCGCACGCGGGACCATATCTGAACGGAGGAGCTAAGGCGGGAGAGGCTTCCTGGCAGGAGCTGTTTATCTTATTTGGGAAATATGTCTGGATGGCAGGAATAGGTGCTTTATTTCTGTATTGTGTATTATCAGCCGCCAGTATTCGCAGTAGAGTATCAATGTCAATTCTCATAAAAGAAAACATTTATCGTGTGGATGAAAACATATCTCCGTTTGTTATGGGTATAGTTCATCCCAAAATATATTTACCGGAAGACTTAAGTGAGAAAGAACAGAAATGCATTATTTTACATGAAAAGTTTCATATCAGGCGTTTTGATCATATCATAAAACCGGTAGCGTTTATTGCACTGTGTATTCATTGGTTTAATCCGATGGTGTGGATTGCATTTATACTTTTTTGCAGGGATATGGAAATGAGCTGTGATGAGGCGGTCATAAAAAGGCTGGGAGAGACTGTCAAAGCGGATTATTCTGCATCTCTGCTGTCACTCGCAACGAAACGGCGTATGATTCGTGTGATTCCGGTAGACTTTGGAGAAGGGAATACAAAGGAAAGAGTTAAGAATCTGGCAATGTTCAGGAAAACGAAAAAAGGAATCCTGGCTATTCTGATTTTGGGAGTCGCGGTCCTCATAGTATGTCTGGCGTTTACTCATAAAGATATGATGCCAGATGCAGATACATCTGGTGATGGAAAAGGGAGTGTTGCCGCAAAAAATAATGAAATACCGGACGAGCCAAATGAACCGGATGAACCGGCACAATTAAATGTTTCTTTGAATATCGCAGAATACTATACTACGAAAACGGGAAATCCGTCCCAGCTCTATGATATTGATGCTGACAATGTTTTATGGGGCAGTGGAAAAAATGAATATGGACAATTGGGTCAGGGGACTCAGGATTATGAATTTTATTATCAAAAAGTAAAAATTGCGGAAAATGTGCTTCATGTAGACTATTCCCAGACAGGGTTTGCTATTTATCTTACCGCAGATCATAAGCTTTATGGCTTGGGAAACGCCGGATGCGGCGCGCTGCAGCAATATGAAAAGTGGGATTGGGCTCAGTATGTAAACGGGGAACATAATACTATAACAATGCCGGTCCTGCTGATGGAAAATGTGATTTATGCCTGTTGTGGAAGAGATGATATTGTCTGTCTGAAGGAAGACGGAACAGTATGGACATGGGGAACAGTTTATATGGAAGGTAACGTTATGTCGCAAAATGTATACTTCATCGACAAGCCCCAAAAAATTTTAGAAAATGCGGTTTTCATCACGGGTGGATGGTTTAACCATGCGGCATTACTTCAGGATGGAACAGTATGGACTTGGGGATACAATAGTGCAGGAAACTGCGGTGTTGCAGACCTTACCGTGATTAGTGAGCCAACAAAAGTTGCAGAAGGAGTGGTTATGGTTTGGACTGACCTTGCTGTAGATTATCCGCAGCCGGATGCAGACACAATTGCTTTGGCGTGGGCGGGAAATCAGAGGTACACTGTGCCTGATGATATTTCAGAGTTTGATGATGTCTGGCCAAGACTCTTAAACAATACAGTGATTCAGAAGGCGGATGGCTCATTTTGGGTATGCGGCGAAAATGTAGGGACAGAAGAAAAGGTCGTACACGGTGCGGAAGGTGATTATTCTGTCATTTATACTCATGATTTTCAGCTCTGTGAATAGCCTTGACAGAAGGAATGTATAGGTATAAATGGAGGGACTGATAGAGATGAAAAAAAATCTTGCAACGGGATTATTGGTGATAGAAACTATCTTATTGATTCTCATTCTATTATTCAACGCCAGAAATAAGACCGCAGGAACTGAAGACTCTGAGGGAATAAATTCAGACAGGTATAGGGATATGACGGTTTCTGATAATACGGAGCTTCTAAGAGAGGCGTCACCAGCGGGTGATTACACTTTGCTGATCACAAGAATCGCAGAGCCGGATTTTCCATTTGGAGAGGATCATCTTCAGATAACGCTTTTTGAAGTGATTCCGGAGGGTGAGGCGCCGCGTGCTTATTACAGGACATCGTTTCAGGCGGATGTTGCTAATGACGGGGCTCCTGCTGCTTATCAAATAGAATGGTTAGAAGAGGGAGTTCAGATTGCGTTGACAGGTTCAGAGCAGCCCACAGCATATTACATTTTGCCGTTTAAGGGAATTGATGAATAGATATATACTGCTCAATAAAAAAGAATAGCTCAGACAGAATGCTTTTGATAGCAATCTGCCTGAGTTAAAGTAGTTATTTTACAGAGAATTTGTTATTTTAGATTAGCTGAATGCACTTTCGCTTATAGCTCGAAATATACATAGTTTGCAAAGGAGTTACAACAGGATTCGACTACTTCTGAAGAAGGATTTTTCCCAAAGTACATGAGAATTAAGTCGCTGTCGTTTTCTATTATTTCCTTTACTGCGTCTTTTATAGACTGTAAATATTCTGAGCAGCCGATATCTTCGAGAAGATAGGTAAATCGATTTGATACAAAGTTGGCATAGTATTCTCTAAGTGACTCAGAGAAAGAATGCGCAGATGAGGATGATTTTGTGATTATTTGCGCAATCTTGATGGCATCTGCGTCCCCGCACAAATCCTCAAATGCGAATTGTGACGCTGATGCACCAACCAGTGAAGCTGCAATATCCTGACAGTTTCCGCCAATTTCATTTAGTCGGTTAGTAGTATCTTGCATCGATGAGGCTAAGTCTCCAGCCCATCCTACCCATGATCTCGGAACGGTATTTATACCGAAATAGGCTTCTGCCGTAGCCGCCATATGCTTTAAATCAATTAGGCCGTCATGTTCGTCAGAAATAAGTACCTGATCTCCAGAACGCATATACTGGGAGAGGTTATCGTATAGACCATTATATGTGCCGCTTTCTTGACTTTTGTTTTGCACATAACTGACAAAGTCTGTGTTGATAGCGCTAAGCAGACCGATTGTCCAATACATAGAAGTATATGCAATACTTCTTAAAAAATTGGTAATTCCGGACGCTAATATTATTGGTGCCGGATGGGGTTCCGGATTGTCTTCGGTGGCGTATTGCCGCTGATACCATTCAGTATACAAATCTTCCAATCTTTCGATTAAGGGAAGGACCTCTGATATTGTTGGACTTCCAGGAATATTTGGTTTAGACGGCTGCAAATATGTATAAACCTCCAACGACTTAACTGGCTCAAATTTTCCTGAATACGCATCTTTATCAATGGCCCATTTTCCGTCAGCCACAGTGTCCATATTAATTTCGGCATACTGGTCGAAGTTCCAGTTTGACGGAATTTTAAAACCCATATTACCGCTGTAGCCGGTTGACATATCACTTACAAAACAGGTTTCGGCATATCCTGACTCGCAGACCTGAGTACATACATTTCTTGTCCCGTACACGCCGATCAAAAATACAGGGTCTATTGATTCTGAAAGAGCCTTAAAGTAATGTAGTATATAGTTCGCTATCATTGATGATGTGGCGTCTAAATCAACGGCAAAGTAAATGATGTTTCCTTCTGGAATACCTAATTTACGGGCGGCTTGAACCGCCTTTTTAGCATCTGTCTTACCTCGCTGACTGGTAAAATAAGAAATGTCGGTCGTGGATTCTTGAAAAATGGGGAAGAGGTACAATCCATTATTCAAAATTCTTTTTGGTTCATCGGCCCTCAGCCCCTTGAATTCACCGCCCGTAAGATATCGACCAACAATATTGTAGCCTTTACTTTTTAATTCTGCCGCACGGCTTGCTGTTATTTCGAATCGCGTATCACACGCAGTACAAGCTCTATCAGGGTTACCTTTACTAAGGAGTAAGGACATCCACGTGTTTATGTCTGCGGTTTCCGTTACATCTAATTTTAGGTCGTTTTGGAATTGTGCAACAGTTGATTTTAGTGTATAATCCCAATTAGCATTGTTGATGCCGACTGTGTACCCATTGCAGCATAAGGCGTATTTTAACAGATAGGTTGCATCTTCAACCTCTTTGTCTGTTAATTCGCCAGAAGTATCCGGTAGAATGGGGCATCGTGCTTTCGTCTGCGATCCGAAGGTACCGGTTGCTTCGCTTGCCGAAAATCCTTCTATAGCTTGCAGCACTTTAATAAGCGCCTTATTCATTTCTCTTCCGTATAGACCATCACAGGGAATTAACCCGATATAGTCCTCATATTTTCGGTTTAATTGTTGCTGAATGCTCCGGATTAGAAAGGTTCCACCCTGTCCGTGTATTACAATAAATTGATCCATTGAAAGTAACGCTTTCATTACATTGAGCGTGACGGTAGAATCCGAATTTTCATATCCGGCATCTTCCTTTAGTGCTTTTACAGCCGCTCCGGTGCCGCCGTAAAAATGTTCTGTAATACCTGATGCACCTGTGCTATATCCTTTACACCATAATGCACCCTGAATGATAGCGTAGACTCTGCTGGTTGTGGTATCATTTGCATTCTGCTGTATGATCCCGTTGGGGTATTGTGCATTAAAAAGTTTAACTGTTGTTGGTCCGAAGTTATTTGCAGTTTGTGTAATGCCTAATTCGATTTGGAATGCTTTTGTTAAGGCGTGTATGGTTCCCCAACCGGTTTTCCCGTCTTCGGCAATTACATCATATCCACTGTTGCCACCATACATAGCGTTAAGATATTTTTGTGTTCTTAATACCATTTCGTCCATAATTGTACCATCCTTTTTATAGATTCTTTATTTGTAAGCTTACATCGGATAAAAAGAGTAAAAGTCGTAATTTGTAAACTCATATTTTGTCTTTTATATCTTTGCAATGAATAATAAATGTATATTCGGTGAATTAAAAGAAAAATATAAACAACAGTACAATGGAAGGCATGGATGTAGAGGTGAATCCGTTGTTCTGCTTTTCAAAAGAATATGCAGAACTGTTTGACTAAAACCTGATCGGTTATGAAAAGATGCGGGAGATTTTCTTTGATGCCGTCATGCGCTATATGGTATAGCTTAATCTGCCGCAGGGACTGTCAAAACAGGAATATGTGCTCCGATTTTTGCACTTTCCAGTTTCAGATCATGCAATGGTAGAGCATTCGGCTGTTGATCGAATTGTTGTAGGCTTGAGCCCTGCTCGGGGAGTTAAATGGAAACCTGTAAGTGGATATATTATGTATCCTCATGGTTGTGCTCATAAAGAGTTTATTGAAATGACGGAATAAATTTTGAGGCTGCCTCACTTACTATTCAGTGTGGCAGCCCCCTTTGTGTGCATATTAAGCACTGTTATCTTTTGTATACTGGTATTGTAGCATTTGTTGTTGAAGAATACAAGAGCTACGCAAAAATTCATTGAAAATGAAATAATGCATAGCATACTTTCAAATATAAACTTTTTGAAGAAATTATATATTAAAGAAGAAATTGACGAAAGCGATCATATGTTATAAGATTTTACAATACAAAAGAAAGGATATAGTGTTTCTTTTTTGAAGACATCGTACAGGATAATAATATGTTTACAGATGTACTAAAATGGTCATCGAATAATATTTCCACGATTAAGGATATTTTGTGGATCATCTTTACTTTGATCGCTACTGTTATCGCTGTTTTGACGTATAAGCGTGCCCGATATACGATATTACAGCCGCTGCGCTCAGAGATAATAAAGAGACAGACTGATCTGTTGATTGATATTATGGAAGCCTTTTCCGATGATAATCAACTGATTCTTGATTTAGATTTATATAAAATCGTAACGTTGAATACTTATAAGATCCTAAACCAGTGCGGATTTGTTCTTAACGGAGCAGAAATGCTGCAAAAAGAATGCGATAAGCATTTGGTGGGAGGGATGATCGTAAAAAGAGGCGGCCAGCTGGAAATGTTTGAAAAGCCGGAGTCCATTCATTTATATGGAAAAGATGAGGCTAAGGCGGAAATCGATTTTGGTAATAAATTTTATGAGAGCTTGAAAGAGGGAAAAATTGATATTGAAATCATCTATCTCACAAGAAAATATTATGAGACAATGAAACGGTATCAAAGCCTCATGAATAATGCTTTTCTACCCAAAGAAATGAAAGCGCTTATGGAAAAGATCATTAAAAATATCTATGATGATATTACGATAAATCTTAAACAGCTATTAGAAGATTTTGTGTGTAATGTCTATGAGAAAAGGAAAAATAGTGAAAAATTCGGCATTAATACGGTAGGAATCTATAATGAGTTCAATGAAAAACGACATGATAATTCGCAATTGATTACGAAAGTGAGAGCGAGGACCAGAGAGTATTTGATGATCGATAAGAAGTGGTAATCTGGTGCCTGATCAAAAAAAGTCCCTGATGCGGAAACATCAGGGACTTTCCATGTATTGATTGTGCACCCTTATCTTTGGCATATCACTTTCTTTTGTATATTGATATTGTAGCATCTGATTTGGGAAAATGCAAGGATTTCCTAAAATTTCCGGTTCTAAAAATCTGCTGTCTCAAAAAAAATCCCCATTTCTTATAAAACTACACACAAGCAGCTTGGGAACCTAAGCTGCTGCCTGAAAATTGCAGCTACTCAGAGTTTGCTACATACGGCGCTAAATGGCCTTTAATCCGCAATCTGCCGCCCTTCTGAATTCATATGATAATTTTCCCGTATGATCAGCTCGGAGAGCGGTACGAATTCGTATCCTGCGTCGAGAAGCGTCGTGATCATAGTCTCTAAGGCCTCCGCCGTGTATTTTGCGCCGTTGTGACAAAGAATGATGGAGCCATTGCCTAAGTGCTTGTGATTGCAGACAGTCTGGATGATGGAATCCACGCCGTAATTTTTCCAGTCAAGACTATCCACGTCCGTTACGGAAGTAAAGTTGGTATGAATAAAGGAAAATGAATGGTCACACTGCCAGGGACATTTCTTGGATAGCAAGGAATGTCTTTTTTCTTGGGTAACTATCAACCATCATAAAATTTTTTTGGAGGGAAAATTTATGAGTAAAATTATTGCAATCTGTAATCAGAAGGGCGGCGTCGGGAAGACGACCACCAGTATCAACTTAGGGACCGGTCTCGCAAGAAAGAATAAGAAGGTACTCCTTGTGGACTTTGACCCGCAGGGAAATGCAACGCAGGGGCTTGGATATGACGCGGATGCGTTGGATGTCACGGTTTCTACCATGATCCGGAAGATGATTGCCAAGGACTATGATTTTGAAAAGGACTATGGCATTCTGCATCATGAGGAAGGAATCGCATTGCTGCCGGCAAACATAGAGCTTGCCGTGATTGAGACGGAGTTGATTTCCATGTTTTTCGGAAGGGAAACGATACTGAAGAATTACTTTGAAAGGATCCGTGAGGATTATGATTACATTATCATCGATTGTATGCCGTCACTTAATCTGATCACAATTAACGCGCTGGTCGCGGCTGATGAAGTGATCATCCCGCTTCATGCGCAGTATTATTCAGTCCGGGGACTGGAGCAGCTTTTTCAGACGATCAGCTCTGTTATCTCCAATGGATTGAACCCATCCCTGAAAATAGCAGGGATCCTGTATACCTGCGTGAATGACCGGACAAATTCATTCAAAGATATTCATAACATCCTTGCGTCCGCATACGGCAAGGAGATCCGGATTTTTGAGAATTATATTCCCCGCAGCGTGAAAGCGGAGGAAGCGCCTTCTTATGGACAGAGCATCTATGAGTATGACCAAAGCGGAAAAGTATCGGCCGCATACCGGGGGCTTACGGACGAACTGATGAGCCTGGAAGAAGGGAGGGGCTGACGATGGGAGTAAAGTTTAACGTGACCTCTCTGTCAAAGGTACGTCTGATAGAGCCGAAGGAGGTCGGGTATCAGGATAGTATTGACATTATCAGGGATGAGCTGCACAGAACAAGGCGGTCGTTTGTCAAGATCGGCTGGTACTTAAAGCATATCAAGGATGAAGAAATGTTCAGGGAAGACGGATATACTGACATCTTTGAACTGGCTATGGATAAATTCAACATTTCGCAGCCAACGGCGAACCGTTTCATGAATATCTGCGAAGAGTTCTCCGTGAATCATGACTCCCCGGAATTGGACGAGAAGTTTGTTGATTTCAGCGTTTCGCAGCTATTTGAAATGCTGCCGATGGATGAAGAAAACCGGGAACAGATCACGCCGGATATGACGGTGAAGCAGATCCGTGAGATCAAGGAAGGTGTGCAGAAGGAGCGGAATTTACCGGATGACGGGGAAATCCGTGCGGTTTGTTATAATTTTTTGAGAGACATTCGTGATGAGGATTTTGAAAATCTGAAGGAGTATATGCGTGAAAATTACGGAAAGTGCTACTACGCTTCTTCCGATTCTAAACTAGCTTATAGCTGCACTCCAAGGGGAATCAGTATCAATAATTCTGATGAGATTACATGGACAAGCTTTGTGAAACGGGTGTATGAGCTGAATGAACTAATTCCGTTTAGAAGGTATAAGGCGGAAGATGATACTGAGATCCCAGGGCAGACCAGTATTGAAAAGGATTTTCCGGAATATCTGCCGGAGTCGGCAGAAGCTCAGGATCCACAGGACGGTAGCCGGTATAAATTGCCTGAGGCAGTGGCAAAGACCGTAGAGGAAAAGCCGGCAGAAACGGAATTGACAGCAGATCTGCCTGAAGCGCAACCAGAGGCCTCGGAAATCATTGATGCTGATTATCGTGAGATCCCGTCGAGAAAGTGCATTTACATCAGTGTGAAAGATAAGCGAAATGATTCTGGTTTATGTGAGGCTGCGGCTCATTGTGACAAAGAGTTTGACTGCTGTGTGGAGTGTCAGGAGCCATGTAACGCCCGATGCGGATGGCTGGAAGCTTTAGAGACGCCGGAGGAAGAATCAGACACGGAACAAGCGGAGCCGGTGCAGCCGGAACTGCCTGTGCTGAAGAACAACGATCAGCGTAAAGCATGGCTGAATGATTATAAGGCTTGGGGGCTGTGGTATTATGACGATCACATTGATGTGAACTACTATAAATATGATTTTCCTGATGGAAGCCGCCTGATCATTGCGGAATATCCGCAAAGACAGAACTATTGGTCCTTAGAGCTGCAGGATGAGCACTTCTATCATCTGCTGGAAAAAGGAAAGAAGATGTATGGTGGCAGCAAGACATATGATAAGAAGTATCAGCAGAATACTGATAGTGAAACATATGTGGTAGAGTTTTTGAAGAATGTGCAGGCGAAGGAGAAGAAGGGCGGATGAATTTGCTATATTGCTGATTGCACAATATAGATGCCGGGCAACCTCCAATTTTGTCCGGGAACGGGAAAGGCAGCTATAAATGCTGCCTTTCTCCGTGTAACAAATAAAATGAGGGGAGGAAAGGAATGTTTGATTACTTTTATGGCGCGGAAGGCGACCAGTATTCTTTCCTGGTTCTTCCGAAGACGCTGATTAAGGACGAACGTTTCAGCAGGCTGTCTGCGAGTGCGATCATCCTGTACTGTCTGTTTCTCGAGCGGAATGCATTATCTCAAAAAAACAGTTGGTTTGATGAGGAGAACAGGGCGTATATCATTTACACCCGCGATCAGATCATGGAGGATATGAACTGTTCAGCTCCGACTGCCGCGAAGATGGTGGACGAGCTGGCAAGGTTCGGTCTGATCGAAAAGGTAAGGCGCGGACTTGGAAAACCGGACATCATCTATGTCAAGAATTTTAACCGGATGATGGAGGGGGAAAGTGCCGCTTCTCAAGAAGTAAAAGAAATTGACTTCCAGAAGTTAAAAAAGTTTACTTCTGGAAGTAAAGAAACTTTACCTCAGGAAGTTAAAGATTTTTACCCAAATAATACTGATTATAACAAACCTAATAAGAGTGATCCTGATATGAGATCTTCTTCTTCCACCCCCGGTATGCAGGAGCAGCGGCAGGATCAGGAGAGGAAGCGGATCATCGAAGAAGAGGAAGAATCCTGCAAAAAAAGTATCGGGTATTACTACGCGCTGAAGCTGTATCCGGCGGCAGTCGTGAATGGTGTCTATGTTATCGTTACAAAACGCGGACTTGCGATCAGCAAGGAGGTGTTTCTTGCCATCTGCAGGAATATTGTCGATTACGGGGGCGGAGTCAATAATCTTCCGTCGTACATAGAGAGATGTGTTGATAACATGCTGCTTGCGATGTCGGCTGCGGTTGATAAGCCGAAAAAGAATCAATGGGGCGGCGGGGGAATGACACGACGGTACAGTGCAGAGGAATTTGAAGAGATAGAAAGGGATATAACAAGTTAGATTTTTATGCGACGTCGCATAAGTAACCAAATCTGGTGGGATAACCTGACAAATGAACAGAGAGACGTCATCAAGGAACTGCCGATCTTTGATAAGGATATTTTCAAAAAGATTACAGGAATCGATGTCGCCAAAGATTAACAGGAGGGATTTAAGTATGGAAGAGGCAGATCTTATACAGACGATTTTCTCAGATGCCACTTTTCGCCGTTTTCTATTTTGTGTTTTATATATAGCAGTCATGTATATGCTCTGGAGAAAAAAACATGACTGAACCATTAGACTGCGGTAACTGTTAACCACGTTCATGCTTGGTTAGTTACAAAATATATTATATCACGGGAAAAATAAATGCGGGACTGTCCGTTTTAACAAGGCAGTCCCTGGAAGGGAGGTGAGGATTGATATGCCGAGTTTAACGGATGACATATTGGGGAAACTGCCCGGAAAAGTAAAAAGCGGAACCGGCACAGTACTGAGAGCGGGGCATGAGGCGGTCAGGGGAACCGGGAGCCTGGCTGACGGGATCAAAGGCTTATGCGTGATCATTTCAAACGGATTGGAATTTACAACGGAAAACGTTGTCAGTGCAGTTAAGGATGTCGCTTTTAAGAAATCCGGGGATGTGAAGTATTCTTCCCAGAACATCAGCGTTGACCAGCTGAAGAAATCAGGAAAGGTCTTCAAGGTTGACGACATGATATCCGGCGATGTGATGAAGCATTTTGATAAGCATTGCCGGAAACTGGGTATCAAGTATTCCGCGATGAAGGACTGCCGGGATGGGGATGACAAGCCTTCGTATATCCTGTTTTTTCAGGGGAATGACTCCGACCTGATCCTGCAGGCAATGCAGGGCGGCTGCCGGGACTTTGACCGGGAAAAGACCGGAAGTCTTCAGAAGCAGGCAAGGCAGGAACAAAAGCAGGAGCAGCGTGAGAGCGTAAAAGCGAAATTAGCCTTTTTTCGTGATAGGGTTGCAGCAAGGGACAAGAGCAGGGAAGCTGTAGAGAAGCATAAGGATCTCGCGGAAATGTCCCGCTAGTATTAGCGGCAGCCCGACGCAGGAAGAGAGGAAGAAGCCTGAGTAACAGAAATCCGGCAGGAAGGAGTGATAAGCAGTGGGTTTTCTAAAAAAGAAATGGGAAGCGTTCCGGGCGCGGAGTACGCTGCAGAAAATAACGATCGTATTGCCATATGCAGCGGTGATGCTGCTGTGCAGCAGGGTTATAGAGCTGTGGCGGCTGTGTCAAAAGGATCTGATCAAATTTATGCAGCATATCAGCTATCTTTACGGCAGCTTCCCGCGATTTAAGGCAACGGATCTGCTGATCGGCATTCCGCTTGGCGCGGCGATTGTCTATTACATCAAGTGGACGGTGAAGCTGCATTCTAAAAACACACGGCTCGGAGAGGAGTACGGTTCCTCGCGCTGGGGTACGGCGGAGGACATTAAGCCGTTTATTGATGAGGATCCGTTTAACAACATTATCCTGTCCCAGACGGAAATGCTGTCCATGAAGCCTAAGATGAAGGAATTCAGCCTGAACCGTAATAAACATGTCATTATTTATGGCGGTTCCGGATCCGGCAAGACATACCGGATCGTCAAGCCGAACCTGTACCAGCTCCATAGCAGCTATGTGCTGACGGATCCGAAGGGCACCCTGCTTCCAGAGACGGGGCATTTGTTTGAGAAGATGGGTTACAACATCTATGTTCTTGATACGATCGACATGGAACATTCCATGCATTACAACCCGTTTGCCTATATCAAGGAGCCGAAGGACATCCTTACGGTGTCCAACGCGCTGTATACCAACTTAAAACCGCCTGATGCGGGAACGCCGCCGGATCCGTTTTTTGACACGGCGGCTCTCTTGTGGCTCCAGTGCATCATCGGCTACCTCTGGTATGAGGCGCCGCCGGAGGAACAGACCATTCCGGTCGTGCTGCAGTTTTTAGAGTCGGATGAGGTGAGGGAAGACGACGATACCTATGAAAATGCGGTGGATCTCATCTTTAAGGAGCTGGAAGAGCAGAACCCGCAGCACTTTGCAGTGAAACAGCGGAAAAAATATAAGCAGGCGGCGGGCAAGACAGCAAAGAGCATCCTGATTTCGCTGGGTGCGTACTTAGCGCCGTTTGATATTCCGGAAGTATCGGAGCTGGTCAGCCGTGACGAACTGCGCATTGATACCTACGGTAACAAGAACCAAAAATCGATCCTGTATGTCATCATTTCCGATACGGATACGACGTATAACTTCATTCCGGCGCTTCTGTTTACACAGATGTTCAATGTGCTGTGCTATAAGGCGGATAAGGAGATGGGCGGATGTCTGGAAACGCCGGTGCAGTTTATCTTGGATGAGTTTGCCAATATCGGCAAGATACCGGGTTTTAAGATCCTGATCGCCACGATCCGGAGCCGGCTGATCAGCGTGATCATGATGCTTCAGACGCAGAGCCAGTTAAAAGATAACTATAAGGAGGCGGCGGAAACGATCGTCGGAAACTGTGATTCATCGGTTTTCCTCGGCGGTCAGGAAAAATCAACACTGGAGGATCTGGAAAAAGCGCTGGGCGAAGAGACGATCGATCTGTGGAACGAGTCAAAGACGTTCTCCATGCAGGAGAGTCAGGGAATCAATTATAACAAGGTTGGCAGGAAGCTCATGAATGTGGCGGAGCTGAACCTGATGAACCGTGACCAGTGCATCGTCCGGATCTCAGGACTGCCGCCGTTTTTGTCGGATAAGTATGACACACACAGCCATCCGAATTATAAATACACCGGCGATGCAAACCCGCAGTACATGTTTGACTTTGCGGCATACCGCAAAAGAAAGGCAAAGCAGGAGGAACGGAAAAAGCCGAGCCACATGGCGTTCCATGTCGGCGATACGTTCAAGGTTTTAACAAGTTAATTTAGCTTTTTATGCGACGTCGCATAAAAATACACTGCCGGAAAGAGTGATCTTCCGGCATCATTCATTTAGAGAGGAGAAACGATATGGCAGAAGCAATTCAGAATGCTGGAGCAGAGGAAGCAAAGCGTGAGATGAAGGAGATCACGCTGAAGTTCACGAAAGGTTTTGTCGGCAGGGAATTTCAGGGAAAGGACGGGAACAGCTATAAGGAGATCCGGATCCCGAATGAAGACCAGGATGGCAACAGAATTTGGCAGTCGTTTGTTGTCAAAGCAAACCACATCCATGAGGATGGGTTTGACAAACAGGGAAAAACCATGTGGATGAAGGTTCCGGCGGAAGGAAGCACGACGCTGCAGCGCTCCGTTGTAACCGGGGAGACGCCCGACGGCAGGAAGGAGTGGGGAACGGAGAAGACGACCGTCACCAACGCGGAATTGAAGAAAATGATCAATACAGTCATGGAAAGATTGCGTGAAGCGGCGGCTGCCGGAAAGGAAGCAGGAGCAGAGGAGACAAAGCGGGAGATCACGCTGAAAATCACGAAAGGTCTTGTCGGGGATGAATTTCAGGGAAAGGACGGGAACAGCTATAAGGAGATCCGGATCCCCAACGCGGATCAGAATGATAACAGGAAATGGCAGTCGTTTGTTGTCAGGGCAAACCGCGTCCACGAGGACCGGTATGACAAGCAGGGAAAAACCATGTGGCTGAAGGTTCCGGCGGAAGGAAGCACGACGCTCCAGCACTCCGTGGTAACGGGGGAAACGCCTGACGGAAAAAAGGAGTGGGGAACGGAGAAGACGACCGTCACCAATGCGGAATTAAAGAAGATGATCGACGCAGTCGGGGAGAAAACCCGCAGTTCAGTAACGGAAAAGCTTGCCGAGAAGAAGACCGAGGCGGCAGAACGGGCTGCCAATACGGAACCGAGGGAGAAGGAACGCTCGGTTGAAAACACGTTATAACTAAACATGTAACAAAATATGCGACGTCGCATAAAATTAGACTGCCGGAAAGAGAAGCTTTCCGGCAACATTTGTTTGAGGAGGCAGATTTATGGCAGAAGTGAATCAGAATGCAGACACAGCGGGAAGGAACACAGAACAGCGCATGGAAGACAGCGAAGTGATAAAGCAGTTTTTGTCCCTTTTGAACCAGTTGAGCATGGAACGGCAGTCGCGGGACTTTATGGAGATGTTCCAGTATGTGACAGGAATGCAGATGCAGATGAATGCTATGGCAGGCGAACTGCAGGGCGTAAGGGAGCAGCTTGCACAGCTTCGGGAAAGCCAGCCCAAGGAGGTCACGGAACCTTTTATGGAGAAAACGACACAGCTGCAGGAGAAAGTCACAGGCTTGTCGGAACGGTTTTCTGCGGCAAAGGACCGGCTGATCGACACAGCGGCGCAGGCAGTCAGCAGCTTTAAGAAAAAGGGAAAAGAAATGATGTGCAGGGTAGTACAGAAAGGACTGTCCGGCGTAAGGTCAATGCTTACAGACTGTAAGGAAAGGATGCAGGAGACGAAAGCGGATTATGAAAAAACAGCCCTCCGGATCGACAATATCGGGGAGGAATTAAAGCAGATCGGGAATAGCGTCTCTAACGTAGGCAGGCTGATAGCAGGAAAAGACATGAAAGAAGTATCGGGCGAAAAGCCCGGAGTCGCCCTGACAAGGATCATGAGCAGGCCATCTAAAAATGCAGCGGCACGCCTGCAGGAAAACATGGATGCGGTTGACCGCACACTGAAAAGGCTGGATGCGCTTTCCGAGCGCTTTGCGGTTGAAAAAGAAGCGGAAAAGAGCGGGCATACGGAAGCGGTAGAAGAGAAACCGCCGCAGATGAAAGCCGAAGCCGGTGCGGATGAAAACAGGGAGAAACCACGCAGTTCGGTCACGGAAAAGCTTGCCGAGAAGAAGACCGAGGCGGCAAGACGTGCTGCAAACATGGAGCCGAGAGGGAAGGAGCATCCGGTGCAAATGGCGTTATAACTGAATATGTACTAAAATATGCGACGTCGCATAAAATCTGCACCTGCCTTTCTGTATACCGGAAAGGTTTTTTATTGTTTGGAAGAGGAGGAGAAAACGAACATGTTTGAAACAATCATTAGTTTTGCAAGCCTTGCAGTGGAGGGATGGGGCGCGGCGCTGGCCATCGTCGGCATCATCAACTTTTCGGAAGGGCATTCCCAGCAGAACGCTGCCAAGAAGGAAGAAGGCTTCGGAAAGATCGTCGGCGGTGCGATCATCTTTGCCGTAGGTTTTGCGGTCGTTCCGCAGCTTTCCACGTTCTTTGCCGTATGAGAGGTAGATTATGTGGAAAGATATGTTGATATTAAGGACCCACAGCCCGATGCTGGGGGATGTGTTAGATCCAGATGAGATAATTTCGGGATTTGTACCTCCTGGTTCTGATATGTTTGGAATCGGAGAATTTGTCGATTCCCTTATCCAAAAAATCCTGAAAGGACTCTATGAAGGACTCTTTGAGTCCTGCGACAGTGCGTTCTCCGGTCTGTTTGATTCCCTGAACGAGCATGTGAGTGACGCAGCGGAAACGCTGGTACAGACGCCGCAGGGATGGAGCGAGACGGCATATAATACGGTCAAAAACGTTGCGGAGAACGCATTTTTACCGATCGCCGGCGTTTTTATTACTGTGATCTTCTGCTGGGAGCTGGTGAGGATGGTACAGGATTCCAATTCCATGCAGCACATCTCAACGGAGAAGATCGTGTTTGCACTGCTCAAGCTCGGCGTCTGCCTGCTCGTATGCAGCAAGGCGTTCGACATCGTGATGGCATTTTTTAATCTTGGCTCGAAGGCGACGATGCTGCTGGCGGACACGACGGAGAGCACGTTCGGGGAGGGACTGACATTCAGCAACCTAGTCACGCCGCCGGAGGAAATGACAAGATATTCTTTTGCGGAGATCATGATCCTTGTATGGTATCTGATGATCATCTGGATCGGGCGCATCATGGTCATTGCCGCCGGCTGCATCATCTATGTGCGCTGCATCCTCTGGTTTTTGGAACTGCTCATCTATTCTTCAGCCGCCGCGATCCCGTACGCCACGTGGATGAACAAGGAATGGTCGCAGGTCGGCATGAACTATACAAGAAAGATGCTGTCGCTTGTCTTTCAGGGACCGTTCATGCTGCTGCTGTTCGCGATCTATGGCGGGGTGGTCAGCGGCATACAGGCGGACGATTTTACAGTAACAATGATCATGATCATTGGCTGCGGCTTTGCGCTGTGTTCGATGATGTTTAAGGTATCCACCATTTCGGACAGCATCTTCAATGCGCATTAAAGTATTTTGCTGGGGCATTTTATGCGACGTCGCATAAAACAGCCGGCTTTTGGGCTTTGAATTGAATTTTGAAACAAATAATCATGAATTGATATTTTTTTGTGTTGATGGTATGATGATAGACGTGGCGGAAGCCATGAGGAGAGTACCCATGACAGGGTGGCTGCCTCCCGGACCGATACCCCGGCCTGCCGGCTGGGAGTACATAGGAAGGGAGGTGCGTGATATGACAGCATTTGAGATCATCTCAATTTTCATCGGCATACTAACACTGTTAGCAGCCTTTGGGAGCCTGATTATTACGTTTCTGACCTTTCTCGAAAAGAGAAAGAAGAAATAAAAATGCCTATCCTGTCTGCCAACAGGATAGGCGTTGCCCGTAAGGGCATTTAACCTGTACCGGGGGCATCCACCTTTGGAGTGGGTACTTCTCCTACACTCAATATAACATGAGACACATAAAAATTCAATCATTACTTTTTGACGGGGCATATAGTGAAAGCTATGTGCTTTTTTTGTTTTCGTTTTATGCGACGTCGCATAAAACAGAAGATCAGGGAAGAGGTGAGACGGAAATAACATGGCATATATCAATATGACAAAAGATTTTTCGCAGGTAAAAAGGACCCTGCCGGGGCTTGGACTGACGAAAAGGCAGCTGCTTGCCGGCATCGCTGCCCTTGCCGCCGGCATACCGGTCTTTTTTCTCTGCCGGGTAAAGCTGAAAATGGACGTGACATTTTCAGCCGCTGCGCTGTGCATCGCGGCGCTGCCGTTTGCGTTCTGTATCCTGTTCAAAAAGGATAATCTAGGGATCGAAAAGTGGGCGAAGTATTTTTACGACGCCCGCTTTTTGCGTAACACGGAACGCCCGTACATGACGGATAACATGTACGAATTATTAGAACGTCAGGAAAAACTGAAAAAGGAGGTAGAAGCCATTGTGTTCAAAGGAAAGAGTAAAAAGGAGATCCGGCAGATCAGGGAAGCCGGCATATCCAGCGAGATCACGGTAGGAAGGGGACGAAATAAACGAAAGATCAGCGTACCGCTAAAGGGACGCATTGACGCAAAGACAAAAAAGGAACTGGAGAAAGCGGTCGCGAAGGCGAAGCTCAAGGGGGCGATCCCGGAATCGGCACAGGACACGATCCCGTATAAGAGACCGTATGAGGACGGCATTTTTGAATCGGACAACGGGTATTACACGATGACGATTGCGTTTGAGGACATCACGTACCAGCTCCTTGACAACACGCCGAAGAACATCCTGTTTGAGCGCTGGTGCAACCTCTTAAACTATTTTGATCCGGATATCCACTTTCAGTTCAATTATGCGAACATGGAGCTGAATAAAGAGTCGTATGAACGGGACTTTGCCATTCCGGGAAAGTCCGATAAATTTAACCGTGTCAGGAAAGAGTATTCCGACATGCTCTTAAAGCAGCTGTCAAAAGGAACCAATAACCTGAGAAAAGAGCGGTATCTGACATTCGGCATCCATGCGACAGATTATAAGAGTGCGAAGCTGAAGCTGATCAAGATCTGCAAGCAGCTGGAACGTTATCTACGCAGGCTGAACAGCCGGAGCCGGGTACTGGACGGATATGCCAGGCTGGAGCTGCTGTTCCGGATCTTTCATCCGGGGACGGGAGATAAGCTGCTGTGGAATTTTGACATGCCGGTGAAGACGGGGCTGTCGAGCAAGGACTTCATTGCACCGTCGTCGTTTTCGTTTAAGTATGCACCGGACTTAAATGCCACGAAATACTTCCGCGTCGGGGACAGGGTAGGGGCGGTCAATGCGGTAAAGGTGTATGCGTCGGATATGGAGGACCGCATCATAGCAGATATTTTGAATATCGACAGCAATGTATGGGTATCCATCCATGCGGATCCGCTCGACAGGAAAAAGGCACTGCAGCTTGCGACCGAGAACCTGACCGACATTCAGGGCATGATCATGAGGGAGCAGAAGGATGCGGTCAAAAGCGGTTATGACATGGATCTGCTTCCGCCAGAATTACAGTCTTATAAAGATGCGGGAGACAAGCTTTACCATGATTTACAACGGAAGGACGAACAGCTTTTCACGACGACGATCACGATCGTACAGACGGCAGCGACCAGGAAGGAACTGGAAAATAATATCTTCGAGCTAAACGGCATCCTGTCAAGCTATCAGAGCAGGCTGGAACGGCTGGATTACCGACAGGAGCAGGGATATATGAGCTCTTTGCCGCTTGGAAACAATACAATTGCCGTCAGCCGGATCTTTACGACGACGGACATGGCGATTTTTATCCCGTTTACGACAAAGGAACTGTATAACAGCGACGGGCAGTATTACGGAATGAACAGCCTTTCCAATAACGTGATCATGGTCAACAGAAAGAAACTGGTTAATCCTAACGCACTGATCTTCGGCATGCCCGGCTTTGGAAAGACGTTTTTCGGAAAGCGTGAGATCCTTGACGTGTTTCTAAAGACGGATGACGACGGGCTCATCATCGACCCGGAGGGCGAGTATAAGCATCTTGTCAGGATGCTCGGCGGTCAGGTCATCCGCATCTCGCTTGCATCGGATATTCATATCAACCCGATGGAAATTGACTTAAATGTGAAAAATGAGAAAGACGGAGACTATGATCCTGTCGCGGCAAAGTGTAACTTTGTCACATCGATGTGCGAGCTGATCTTAGGAAATAATGCCGTGCTCGGTAAGAAAGAGCTGGCCGTGATCGATGAGGCATGCAAGAACATCTATGATCGTTTCCGGCATGACCCGCGCCCTGGGAATATGCCGGTCATAGAAGATCTGTATTATGAACTGCAGAACATGGAAGGAGAGAAGGGCGCGATCGGAAAGGACCTGTCTATTGCGCTTTCCCGGTACACGACCGGAACGCTGTCCTATTTCAACCACCGCTCCAGCGTGAACATCAACGCGCGGCTGGTATGCTTCGACTTAAAAGAAATGGATAAAAACCAGCGTGACCTTACGATGCTGATCGTGCAGGATCTGATCTGGAACCGTGTGGCGAAGAACCGGGAGCAGGGAAAGTTCACATGGGTGTATATTGATGAGTTTCATACCCTGTTAAAGAGTCCTACCACGGCGGCGTACAGCGTGGATATCTGGAAGCGTTTCCGGAAGTGGGGCGGGATCCCGTCAGGGCTCACGCAGAATATCAAAGACCTGTTCCGTTCGCCGGAGATCCAAAATATCCTCGATACGACAAACTTTATCGCCATGCTGAACCAGTCCGGCGATGACGCGCGGCTGCTTGCCGAGCATCTGGACTTATCGGAGGAGGAAGAAAACTATATCAAGACCGGAGAGACCGGAAAAGGGCTGTTGTGGGTGGAATCTTCCAAAGTACCGTTTGAAGACGATTTCCCGAAGAATACGATGTGCTATAAGGTCATGACGACCAAACCGGAGGAAATGCTCAGGGACAAAAAAGTCCCCCAGGGAAGAAAGCAGGCATGATGCAAATTTATGCGACGTCGCATATTTTTGTATGCGCCGGTGCGTAAATCCGCAGACAGCGGTCAGTATGAAAGTGGAGGATGAAAGAGATGGCGGAGATCAGTCATGAAGGCTATGAGTACGGGCGTGAGAACACGGCGCAGCAGCTCCGGAGCGGCACGGCGGACCAGGCGATGAACGAGACGAGCCATAAGCAGAAGTTCCAGCGTCTGGATGCCAGCTATAACGAGCAGCGAAACAACGGCGGATCGTATGATTATGAGAAAGCAGCGGCGGATCTGCCGCCGCCGGCGACGGGTGCGGACCAGTGGCAGCGTTATACGAGTACGGAGCTGCCGCCGGCAAATAGTAATGTGCCGGTAACTGGACAGGCACAGGCAGCATCCCCGTTTTTTAAGTCCGCGGATGAAAAACTCGGTGATCTTGATGCACGGTCAATGCGAAATCAGGAGAAGATCAGCCGGCTGGATGCGTCAAGAGGGAATGTAGAGGCGAGACAGTCAAAAAAAGAGTATGGCGGAAGGGACGGGGAAGAAAGCGGGGCACGGGTCAGGGTCAGACGGGAGTATCTGAACGGGCAGCGGATCCGGACTAACAGACGGCTCATTGACCGTTCCGAAGGATGGTATGACACGGGCGGTTCTTCCCGCCGCGTTTACCGTCAGGCAACAAAGGAGGATTATGATGCATCTTTAAGAAGACAGTCCAGACAGCGTATTGAACGCGAAGCGGGAGGGCGTCTGCTTTTCCGGAAAACAAAGGCTCTGCTGGAGGATGAAAGCCTCAGCGAAGATGAGACGGCCGGGGACTTAAAGAGGCGTACCGGCAGGCTGATCCGCGGGCAGATCTATCTGACCCGCCGCAATATCCGGACGCTGAAGAAATACAACAGCGTGTACTACCGTCTTGATCATGCGAAGAACAAGCAGCAGCTTTTGGAACTGAAGAGGAAGAGGCTGCAGGACCGCAAGCGGAAGGAGGAGGCAAAAAAGAAGATCAGGGAAGCGGCTTCCAGGGAACAGAAGAAAAAGCTGAAGAAAGCGATGGTGCAGTACCAAAAGGCGGAAAACGGGAACCTAATCCGCAGGGCAAGACAGAACATCCTTACCGGAAGAAAGAAAAGACAGTATGAGAGACTGGCAAGGAAGCGTATCTCCAAGATGGTTTTTGCCGCTTCCGGTTTTGTGGTATCCCTGATGTCTTTTCTTTTAGTATCCTTTCTTGTGATCATCGCGGTCACTTATGGCGGCTCCGAGACAGCGGGAAATACCGTATCAATGAATGATTATACGACGCTGTCGGATGTGATGGCATATTTTAACGACCTTGAGACAGAGCTGGATGTGTATCTGAACGGAGACCGTGAGGCGCTGGAGGCGGAACTGGATGAGGAGTACGGACCGGGCATCACGGAATTTGTCTATGACCTGGCGGACTTTGGTTTTTCTGCGAATGGACTGATGGCGTATCTGTCAGCCAAATACGGTACGTTTACGCTTGACAGGGTAAAGCCGGAGATGGACAGTCTGTTTGCGGATATGTATACCCTGTCAGTCAGGACTGAGACCGTAGAACGCGACGGCCAGACCGAAACAGTCTGCTATGTGACGCTTACCAAGAAAAGCTTAGATGATGTGATCGCGGAGCGCATAGCCAGTGACGAGATGTTCGCGTATATCGGCATCCGGCTGTCAGGCGGGGGGAAGCAGATCTTTAACCCGGTCATGCGTGAGGACTGGACAGACCGGATCTCATCAAACTTTGGAAGCAGGCTGCATCCGATAGACGGAACCGTCAGGCAGCACAACGGCGTGGATATTGCCGTGCCGGAAGGAACCAGGCTGTATTCCGCATGCAGCGGAACCGTTACAACGGCGCGGTATTCGGACAGTGCCGGGTACATGGTGACGGTGACTGCTGAAAACGGCTATAAAGTGACTTTTATGCACATGAAATCGTATATTGTTGCGGCCAACCAGACGATACAGGCGGGACAGTTTATCGGACTGTCCGGAAATACGGGAAACTCGACCGGACCGCATCTGCACCTTGCCGTGCAGTCGCCGGACGGGACATACAGCAACCCGATCCTGTATATACCGATGACGGCGGCGTCACCGGAAGAATCAGAATAAAGAAGGAGACTGAAAATGAAATCACTGAAACAACTAACGGATCTATTGAACAGGGAGGAGGAGCTGGTGGAGAGCCACCGTAAAAAAGCGGCAGATCTCAAAAAGCAGATCGAGCTGTACCGCAGTGACGTCGCGCAGAAAAAGCTGAATTCTTTGAACCTGTCCGGCTCGGAGTATGACAAAGTCATGTCGCTGCTCTCAGCCGGGAAGATGACGGTTCTTGCGGCGGCGGAAAGTGTTTTAGCCGGGTCTGCACAGGAGCAGAAAAAGCAGGATGATCAGGAGGATGCGGCGGAAGAAAGGAGGAAAGATCTCATTGAAGCTGAGAGTTAAGAGGATATTGAAATATCTGGCGCCCGTTCCGTTCGTGCTCCTTGTGATCTGTACTGCCTATTTTGTGAAGCCGCTGATTCAAAATGCAGCGGACAGGGATACGGATACGACGGCAGATCCGGTGACGGAAGTGCCTGATACGGTTCATACCGCTATGCCGGAGAGCGGGGAAACCGGTCGGGAGGACCAAAGCGAAGCGATACCTCCGGCGGCTTTACAGGAAACGGAAAACAGCACGGGAGAGGGTGTGGAAGCGGGCAGGCCGGAGGAAGAATCCGGAGAGGATGTGGAAGAGGGCAATCCGGATGAAGAACAAGGGGAGGACAGTTTGTTATCAGAAACCCGGCTGCCGGAAACAGAAGATCAGCCGGAAGTGATTGCGGCGGTAACTTCGGACCCCGTCATGCTCCATGACTTATATGCCGAGCGCGGAGAGCGCGTTACCTTTCCGTGCTTTCGTGACGGCGCAGAAAGCTATGCATGGGAATATTATGACATGATGATAAGGGACTGGGCGGAAATGGAAGGCGTAAGCGGTTATGATGATCTTGGAAGGCAGGTATCCTGCGCTGTCGTAGAGGCATCGGAAGAAAACGACGGCCTGATGCTCCGCTGCAGGATCTCTTTGCCGGAAGGAGAGGTGATAACCGAAACAGCGTGCTTGTATGTCTTTGATAAGGGCATCGCCGGAATCACCGTGGAAGATATATCCACGGACGCAGAAACGTATGTTTCGAGCCGCATGATACCGGTGGTCGTCGAGTATGCGGACGGCACAACGGAGGAAATTACAGGTCTGTCAGGATTGCGTTTTCTGCAGGAGGTGGAACAAAGTGTGGAGGAAAGCGAAACACTTTCCGGAAATCGTGTGGAGATCATTACGACAGCCATAGCAGAGGTTGATTACCTGTATCCGGAATATGGGGAAAATCAGGTGCGGCTGCGTTATCATCCGCGCGGGCTGAATGCGAAAAAGATGGATGCCGGCATGATATTTTATGGAACAGACCAAAATCCGCCTGTCATATCACAGGTGGATTTTTCTGATTATACGATCGGTACGGATGAGGATGACCAGGCGGAGATCATGGTGACCGTCATGGCGGAAGACGATATCACGCCGTATCCCCTGCTGCAGTATGCGGTCCTGCCGGAGGGACAGGAAGCAGCAGAAGCAGACTGGCATAACAGAAACTGCTTTAACGCTGTGTTTGACCAAAACGGCACGTGGGTTGTTTACTGCCGCGACCAGTATGGAAACGTGGGCTCGTATGAAAAGGACATCATCGTGTCCGATCATGAAGCGCCGGAAATTTTATCGGTCACGCTTGAAAAGGACGGGTGGCAGACGGCAAACACGATTCGGGTTGAGGCGTCGGATGACCTTTCGGTCACGTATTCTTATAGCTGTGCAGAAACAGGAGAGGACAGCGGTTTTATCGGGCGAAATTGTTATGAGATCACCCACAACGGCACATGGACGGTACGGGTCAGGGATGCAGCCGGAAATGTTTCCGGCGAGCAGATCCATGTGACAAGCATTGACAGCCAGGCGCCCGTGATTCTTGGCATTACCACTCAACAAAATAACAGGGAGGTTCAGTAAATTGATGAAAAAAGTATATGTATTTATGACAGCGCTGGCCTGCGTTTTAGGCTGGGGCTGTTTTTCTTTCCGGACAGATGCAGCGGAAGCTGGGAACCCGCTGCCGCAGGAGGAGGAAGAGCAGACGGAACAGGAAGAGACGGAAGTACAGGACGGCTATATCACAATCTCCGTGGATGCAGAGGATGACAACGGGGAGCTGACTTATGCGATCGATTCCGATGCGCCGGAGGCGTTCGGGGATTCGAATGTTTTTATCATCGATCCGACCGTCCCTCACACGATCTATGTGAAGGATGGTGCAGGCAACATCACTTCGCAGTCATTCCAGCCGATCGGGGTAGAGTATCGCGAGGATTCAGGATATACAGGGCTGCTTGCAAATGATAATGGTGCCGGAAATAACAGCGGTGTTTCAGATCCGGAAAGCGCAGCGGCCGGAGAGGAATACCAGGACGCGGCAGAGGATGGCGCCGGAACGACGTATGACAAGGTGACCACGGACGGAACGGATGCATTCAGCAGGGTCTTCTATACGGTAACAACAAAAGAGGGAGAAGTGTTCTACCTGGTCATCGATCAGAACAGAGGGCAGGATAATGTGTACCTGCTCAACATGGTAACTGTGGACGAGCTGCAGGCACTTGCGGAAGAAAACGGATATGCCATATCCGAACGTGAAAGCGCAGCAAATCCTGTAAATCTGTCAGACGGGGAGACCATTGAGGATGTCATGGGAAATGCCCCGGCAGCAAGCACGAAAAAGAAAGGAGGTGGTGTGAAAACAAATATGAAGAGTACGATCATCATCCTTGTTGTGGCGGTGATCGGAGGCGGCGCTTACTATTACCTGAAAGTCGTCAAGAAGAAAAAAGATGCGGCAATGGATGAAATTGACAATGCGCTGGACATGGAGGATTTTACCACGGATGAACCGGATGAAGGGGAAGAGATCGACATGCCGGCGGATCAGACAGTGTCGGACGAAGAGTTTTACAGCATGTATGGAGACGATGAAGAGGAAAGCGCGTATTTAGACATGGATCCCGATGAGGATCCTTATAACGATGAGGAAGGAGAAAATGAATGAAAAAGAAGGTTTGGAGATTAGGAACAGCTTTTATGCTGGTGATGGTACTTGTGGCAGCGGTGGTATGGATCGACCGCTCAGAGCTGACCGCGCGTGCGGAGGCGGAGAACGGGGACGGGATCACATTACCCCATGTCCACTCGGAAGAAGGCGGGGTATGCTATCACCATCACAGCGGTGATACGGCTGCAGGCGGGGGATGTTATACGGTTCCTGTTTCATGCGGCGGGAGTATTACGGCTAAGACAGAGGAGACATATTGCGGTGATATGAATGTATGGTGTGGACCCGGTGAGTACTATGAGGGAGATAAGTGGTGGGCAACATGCAAATCGTGCGGTGCGTTATTTGGTCCCCATGATGTAAATAATTTCGGCGCGCATCATATGCGTACGGAAACGTATTATTCCTGTGACCGCTGCGGTGCGCGTCACGGCGGCGGGGGAACCTGCACAAATGTAACCGGATATGAAACCGGATGCGCCATGGACGAACAGATACTTGATTGTGCTGACACCACATGCGGCAGCTATCATATCACATGCAATGATACAGCAGCCGGACTGGAAAGCACGACCCTGACAGCAAATGTATCATCCCAGGGCGCGGGAGCGTCCGTGACGTCGTATTTGTGGTCTACCGGCGATACAGCGCAGACGATCACGGTCACGCAAAATGGTACTTATTCCTGTGAAGTCACCTATACGGATCAAAAGTCGGGAGCGGTATCCACGGCGGCCGCATCCTATGCGGTCACAAATCTGGATAACACGCCGCCGGAGGTATCACTGTCATACAGTCCGTCGGCGCCAACCAGCACGGGGACGACGATTCATGTGGATGCGACGGATAATGTTGGCGTCACAGGATATTCATTTGACGGTGTGACTTTTTCACAGGAGCAGGAGCTTTATGTGACAGAAAATGGATCTTACACGGCATATGCGACTGATGCATCGGGAAATATCGGATCGGCTGTCATTACGGTTGATAACATTGATCATGAAGCGCCTGAGATTGTATCTGTAACGAAAAGCGCTGAGGGACAATATATCAACGGGGATATAGAGATCCGTGTATCAGCCAGGGACAGGGTATCAGATGGTTATACCCGTGAGGTTATAGTAGAATACAGCCTGGATGGTGAAAACTGGAACAGCAACGGAGAATTTAGCTTTACCGGAAACGGAACGCAGGAAATACTTGTCCGTGATGCGGCGGGAAATATCAGCGCAGCGCCGGTTACGGTCTATCAGGATACAACGCCGCCGCGTGTCGGCGGCACGCAGAATCCGCAGGGCTGGACAAAAGACGCGGTGTGTCTTACGGTAACCGCATCGGATGACCAGTCAGGCATACCGGAATGGGCGTACAAATGGAGAGACGGGGACTGGAACCCGGCGTCTTATATTAACGTAACGGAGAATGGTTCCTACCAGGTAACCGTCCGGGACGGAGCCGGCAATACGGCATCCTATACATTCCGTGTGACACAGATCGATCATACGCCGCCCAAAGCTGACGTGTATTTAGCTACTGCGGACTGGCGTGATGGAAGCAATATGATATGTGTTGCGGCGTCTGATGCGGAAAGCGGACTTTCCGCAAAAGCGTATTCCTATGACGGAGGAGCTACATGGACGGATGTGACGGAATATGAGATCACAGACAGCGGGGACTACTGCATTATGGTACGCGATGCGGTTGGTAATATGACAGAGAGCAGGATCCATGCGGAAAAGATGACAGTGCTACCGGATCAGGAGGATGTGGCTGCTGAACCGCCGACAGGGGATGGACCCAAAAAGGGAACAGCAGGAGAGCTGCCGTCGGCGTCTGGGACAGAAATACAGATGCTTCCACCCGCATATCCGGCATCTCAGCCGGCGACGGAAACGGAACAGGCAGATTATGAGCCGAAAATCATTTTGAGCATTTCAGTTCCGAAAGCATCATCGCCGGAAGTGGAAGCGTTGGAAGAGGAAGTACCAGAAGTGGAAATACAGGATCTGGAATCGCCGAAAGCATCATCACCGGGAGCAGCAGATCCATGGCTTTTGCTTTTACAGATCCTTACATCGGTGCTGTGGGGCATCTGCCTGGGAATCCTTTTTTTCCTGCTGTGGAAGATCAGACAAAAAGCGGTTTTATATCAGAAGGGAGAAGACGGGAAATATCATTTTGCCGGCAGAATGAATGTGAAATATCTTGGCGAAGGCAAAGGGTTTTCGGTCTGCATTAACGATCCTGATCTGGGAGAGCAGATCGCAAAGGGTCTGAAACAGGATGTATGGCAGATACAGTTCGGCAGGCGTTTTGCAAAGAAGCATATATCAGAAAAACTAAAAGTTGTGCTCAGTACCGATGATTGGACGTTAGCAAAAATAGAGAGAAGAGTAAACCTCTAATTTGTGAAACTTTGATTTAATGTTTTAAGCGGCGTCGTTTTAAGCGGCGCCGCTTAAACTGCCGAGAGGAGGAAAATTTCATGGAGAACACCCAATACAAGGGTTTCGCATATACGAAAGGTAACAACACAAAACCGACTATCCTGTTTGGAGAGACACGGGACGATATATTGAAAAAACTGAACGCATATAACACTGCGCGCACGCAGGAATATAAGTTTCAGACATGCAACATCGGCAGTCGCAGTCTTGATGCAGGGACAGACAAATACACCGATTACCACAGATATGAGGTCGCAACCGGTAAGGATATTACTTCCATTTACCTGGAGATTCCACCATTGAAGAAAGAAGAGTTTCAGAAGGTTACCGCAGACCTGAAAGAAGCCGGGGCAAGATTTAATCCAAACAAGAAACAGTGGTACATCACATCTGATCAGGAACTGCAGAAGTTTCAGGATATCTGTAATCAATTCTCCGAGCCGGAGACAGCCGCTTATTGGCAGGATCTTCATGACGAGGTTGAAAAAAGTATGGAAGAGCAGACAGCCGGGCCTAAATATGACTTTCAGATCGACGGACTTGAAATACAATATGCCGTCAGGCTGCAGAACCAGCAGACTGTGATCATTCCTGAATCGGAGATCAATATGTGGAATATAAAAGGGTCTATAGATGATTTTTTTAATAGACTGAATGACCGTGCAGTAGAACATACCGTGCTTCAGCCGCAGACGCAGATCTCAGAGGAGCAGATACCGGCGGATCCGGAGCAGCTCGCACGTGAAAGTGAATATACCATCAGCGCAAGCAGGGATGCAGGCGATAACCGGTGTACGATATGGTACAACGACGGAAGGGAGCCGATTGAACTTCGGGGGGATGCTTACGGGCTGAATTTTCCCGGCATGTCATCAGAGGAGGTTGCAGATTTTGTGTCCGGATATCTGAAAAATGTGGAACAGCCTGAGCGAATCCGGACAGAATACACGGAAGGGGATGAGATCGACTGTTATGTACCGCTGCGCCTGAATGTGGATCCGAACCAGCCGATTTATGTTGAGAATGTGAGCCATGTTGTAGGACATATTCGGGATGTCAAAACGCTTTTCAACACAGACGCCAAAATCTATGAGATTTTGCAAGAAGGAAACGTGCGGACGATCCGCAGCGATGAGATCTATGCGCCCGATCAGGCGCGCGTACTGCTGCGTGCGGCGGCGGACGAGCTGACCGGCGTACAGTTTGATCTGCTCGCGGACAGGAACTTGTCTGCGGCGCAGATGGAAGAGATCCGGTTTGGGTTTAAGGACGGTCTGACTGCGGAGCAGGTTGCATTGTACGCCAATCCTGAAATGACACCCGCCGAGATGGACATGTGCCGGATCGGATTAACGAACGGGCTTGGGTATGCCGAACTCAGCCGGTTGCTTAAAGAAACAAAAGAATTGTCATGGACGGACAGCCGGAACCGTCTGAATGAGGCAGTCAAAGATCACAGGGACATGGAAGTGGCAAGAACAGCCGCCCCGGAGCAAGAAAATGTTGTTTCTGAGACCATTGAATTTTATGGAGTACCGTTGCCGGTGGAAAATGGCAAAAAGGTCATTTCACAGGATTCGTTTGAGTTGATATGCAATGCTGCAGATGGGATGGAATTCCTTTACCTTGAGAATTGTATTTTCAAGGGAGTCAATTTTCAAGATTTATCCTATCGCCCGGATTTTTTTAAGAATGCATATTTCCCGGGAAGCGAGTTCCATCAGTGCAGGCTCCGGGCGGACATGCGGGGGAGCAGTTTCCAGGATACAATTTTTACGGATACAAGCTTTAAGGCGGCGGTTTTGAACCAGTGCGATTTCAGCAGATCACAGATAACAAACTGTCGTCTTGAAAATGTAGATTTAATAGAAGTTAATTTCTCGGAAGCATCTATTGATAAAACCGGATTTTATGGATGTGCAATAGAAAATAGTGATTTCTATAAGACCCGCATGAACGTGGTGGGAGTATACGAATCGTGCGGCGTGATCGATTCCAAGCATTTTGATACCATATCGGCGGAAAATATGACGGAGCGCACATTATGGCGGCTTTCCGGCGTCTCAGAAGTTACCTATGAACGCAAGGAAGAGCTGCAGCAATTCTTCCGGCAGGAACAGGAAGATAATCTGAATCCGGAGAATGAGAACTGGCGGTTGGAGCTGTCCCGCGATGAACGAGAGCTGGTTGATACATGGGAGAAACAGCAGATAGTGGAACGTTTTATGGAAGGACCTGATCTTGCTGATATATTATTGGAAAAGCAGCGCCGACAGGAGAGCTACAGAGAGAGGTATGGTGATAAAGCATCTGGAGGAAAACAATCAGTTGTAAAGCTGCTCCATGAAAAGAAAGATCATGTGGCTGCGTCTGCATCGAAGCCATTTCCCGCACATGACGATCAGATTCGAAATAAGGAAGCACTTGCAAAGTAAAGGAGACCAGTTATGAGCACAGATACAGAAATCATTTTTATCGACGAAGAAACCCTGACATCGGAAGAAATGGAGGAAGGAGATCCTTATGGAGCAGAAGACGAATGAATACCGCAAAGCCGTCGCGGACGCCTTTATCAAAAGCCTGCAGGAAAACGAACTGCACTGGAAAAGGGGATGGCAGACCGCCGTCCCCGTACCGAAGAATGCCGTCACCGGCAAAAGCTACAAAGGACTGAATCGTTTTTTCCTGACGCTCTACTCCATGACCAACAATATCTCCGATCCGCGGTGGGCGACCTTTAAGCAGATACAGGACAAAGGATGGAAACTGAATAAAGGCGCCAAGGGAATGAAAGTTGAATATTGGATGCCTTTCGACATCCAAAGTCAAAAAAGTCTCACATGGTCAGAATACAATAAGCTTATGAAAGATCCTGTCCAGCGCGAACAGATGCGTCTGCAGATCAAATTCAAGGCAAAATACTACAATGTGTTTCAGGCACAGGACATCACAGGGATCCCGGAGCTGCCAGCACCGGAGAGACACCCGGAGGCGGTTTCCGATGAGATCATCGACAAAATATCCCGGAATATGGGTGTGGAGATCGTCAATGAGCTTGGAGATCAGCCATATTATAGCATCCGCGAAGACAGGATCCACCTGCCGCAGAAGACAGCGTTTCTATCGGATTATGAATATAACTCCACGGCGTTGCATGAGCTGTCTCATGCGACCGGCGCAGAAAAAAGACTGAACCGTGACATGGGAGGACGCTTTGGGGCAGAACCATACGCCTATGAAGAGCTTGTTGCCGAAATCAGTTCCTGCTATATGGCGGAGCACCTGCAGATACAGCAGACAGAGGAACATATCAATAATCACAAAGCCTATGTGCAGGGGTGGATCAAACAAATCAGCGAAAAGCCGGCTGTCCTTATGAAAGCGATCCGGGATGCTGAAAACAGCGCAAACTATCTGGAGTATCAGGCGGAGCTGATCAGTGAAAAAGAATATCAGGAGACCCTTACGGGGACAAGGGAAGCAGAACTGGAGGAGATCGCTCAGAAACCAGAAAAAGCGCATCTGATGAATCGCGAGGCAGGGAAGCAGGAGACTGCTGCAAAGCAAATGCCGCAGGCAGGGGATGCGGAAAGGCGTTCGGTTGTCAATCTGCTCCATGGGCAGTCTTGGTGCAGGCTGCCTTTTTTGGTATTTTATACGACGTCGCATATTTCAGAGAGGAGATATTGAATATGGGTAAAGTATTAGTAATTGCAGAAAAACCGTCCGTGGGACGGGATATTGCGAAAGCGCTCCGGGTATCCGGACGAAAGGACGGATACATAGAAAATGACCAGTACATCATTACCTGGGCAATCGGGCATCTGATCGGCTTAAAATATCCGGAGGAGCATGATCCGGCACATAAATCGTGGAGAATTGAAGATCTTCCACTCACGTTTCCGCTATCTGAATCGCTGAAAGTGCTGCCAGATACGGCGGCGCAGTTTAAGGTGATCAAAACACTGATCAACCGGAAGGATGTGGACTACTTAGTGAATGCCGGCGACGCCGGCAGGGAAGGGCTGCTTATCCAGGAGTGGATCTACCGGATGGCGGGGAACAGAAAGCCGATCAAAATGCTGTGGATCAGTTCTTTTACGGAAGAGGCTGTCCGTCAGGCGTTCTCATCAGGACTTAAAGAGCGGAAAGACTTTATGGGACTGCTGGATGAGGCGGAGGCACGGGCGCAGGGAGATCATCTGTTAGGCATCAATTATTCAAGGCTGCTGACACTTACCAGGGTCTTGCAACCCTGCAGAAAGTGATGGGAAGCAAATATGGATATACGCCTGACCAGACGCTTTCCATCGCGCAGGCGCTGTATGAAAAGCATAAGATATTGTCGTATCCGAGGACGGACAGCCAATGCCTCAGCACGGATCTCTACCATGAGATCAACAAGCATCTGCAATGCTGTAAATTTGGCCGGTTTGCCGCGTTTATAGAGCGGATCGATGAAAGTGCCATACAGCCGCAGAAACGCTATTTTAACGACCTGAAGGTCTCTGATCACCATGCACTGATTCCGACGATCCAGCAGGACATGGCGGAGCGTTACGGCCAACTGACCGAGGAAGAAAAGAATGTTTTTGATGCCGTTGTTTCAAGCTTTATTGCAATCTTTATGCCGGAATATCAATACAGCATGACGGAGATTGTCACGGATATAGCCGGTAATCATTTCATAAGCAAGGGAATCACGATCCTGGCGCTGGGCTATAAAGAAATCCTGAAGCTTGATCTGGAAAATGAATCAGAGACTTCTGAAGAAAAACAGATCCTTCCCAAACTTGCGGAAGGAACGGTCATTGCTGTGGACAGCAAGGAGATCCAAGACAAAATGACGAAAGCACCGGGACGCTACACGATTGCCGGTCTGATCGCGGCAATGGAGAGATACAACATCGGGACAAGCGCGACGAGAGCGGAAATAGTGAAGAAGCTGCTGAATCCAAAGAGAGCATTTATCATACTGGAAAAGGGGAAATATACATCTACGGAGCTTGGCAGGCAGTTTATCCGGATCGTGCCGGAGGAACTGAAGGATGTGAAGCTGACGGAACACTTTGAAGAAAATTTGAAAAAGGTTAATAGCGGAAGTATGACACAAGAAGATTTTCTGGGTGTGATCCTGACCGACCTAAAAGCAAATATCGAGCGGTTCAGCAAGCCGGTTGCGGATGAAGAACGGATTGGAAGTGCGCGGGAAAGCATCGGGCTTTGTCCGCTGTGCCGGCGTGATGTGTACGAAACGGCAAAAGCATATGGATGCTCCGGATATAAGGACGGGTGCAAATTTGTGATATGGAAAACGATCGCAGGCAAAGCGATCACAAAGCAGCAGGCACAGCAGCTACTTGCAAAAGGCAGTACGGCGAAGATAAAAGGATTTACCGGAAAGAAGGGTAAGTTCGATGCGATGCTTGAACTGAAGCCGGACGGAACGATTGGTTTCCGGTTTGATGCGACTGTAGGGAAGAAAAAGTAGTACGGCAGTATACGAATAAGGAGTGATCAGGCTGTGAGAATCCTGCAGCCTGATTTTTTGTGAAGGGAGGATCGTGTGGATAGGGAATGTCATAAGGATCTGGTGCAACGAGAAAAAAGAGAGAAGAGTTTTGCTCAACAGGTAGATGAGTGCTTGAAAGGTACATTGAGCCCATATATAGCGCTCAAAATTTGTAATACGCCTCAATGCCTGTTGGATGTCGGATGCAGTCAGCTTCCTATGCTGTATACACAGAGACACTTGAGAGACGCGGTTAAGCCAATAGACAGGAGAGAGCACCAGCATGGTTTGACAGTGGAACAAATAAAAATGCTCCCATTATTGTTAGAGAAGCCGGCCATGATATTTGATTCTGTTTCTAAAAGGGATAGTCTGGTAATCGTTACATATGAATCAGATTGTAATGGCAATCCGGTCATGGCGAGCGTAAAGCCAAATGGAAAAGGGAAATATGAAGTCGAAGAAGTCAATTCTAATTTTGTGACCAGTGTCTATGGAAGAAGTAATTTTGTGGATTTTTTCAGAAGGACATGTGAACAGGACTGTGTGCTATATATAAACAAAGAGCAAAGCCAAGAAATACTTGGAAGATGGGGAGAACAATACTCCGAATTAGCAAGTACTCTTGACTTTGATATTATTATACATCAAAGCCGGAATATTGTAAAAGAAAATTTCAGGAAAATATTAGATGGAGCAACTACAGAATCTAGTCTGAGAGAACAAAAGCGGGACTCCGTGTTGGATAAACTGTATATGGCAAAAAAGGCGGTGGACCGATCCACCGGGCGACTGGAAGAGAACGGGCGGTTTCATAAGGATCGTGAGGATAGGAGCCTATAATTATGTTTTAGCAGGAGGAAAATGATGGCTGAGAAAGGAAGAATGAGAAACAAAAACATCCACTTTATGGTCAATGAGTACGAACATGCGCTGATCATGCAGCATGTTAAAGAGAGCGGAGCAGGAACAATCAGAGAATACATGCTGGATATTGCGACGAACGGCTGCGTTGTCAATGTCAATTTTGATGAGCTGCGCAAAGTTAATTATGAACTGAAGAAGATCGGAAACAATATCAATCAGATCGCACATAAGGTAAATTCAAATGATGCCGCTGCTGCAGCGGATGTAAAGAAGCTGCAGGAAGACTGGAAATCCGTGATGAGGATCGTCAGCATGAAGTTTCTACGGTTTACCTGATATACTGTTTGGACATTCAGATAATAGTGGCAGGACAAACGATTAAGTGTTAAGATAGAGCGTAAGGACATTCGAACACGGAGAGGGGGCGGACGACAGCATGGATGTAAGGAAGTTTATATTTGATAACCAGGATTACTTTGAAGATTTTATTTCCAGAAGTACTTATCATACAAATGCAATAGAAGGAAACACGCTTTCTTATGCCGAGACTTATGCGATACTGTTCAATGACAATGACTTTAAGGTATCGGCAACGCCAAGAGAAATCTATGAAGCAATTAACCATAAGTATGCCATCAATCATATTTTGAGTCATCTGGGCGAGGAACTTTCGGAGAGTCTGATCAAAGAAGCAGCAGTATTGATCAATAAAAATATTTCTGAGATAGCAGGATACCGCACCGTAGCCGTACGTATAAAAGGTGCGCAGCATGTGCCGCCGGCGCCAAATCAGGTGCCGCAGCAGATGATGTATTTTGTTTATAATTATAATCATACGGTATATGAAGACATCTTTCAAAAACTAGCGGACACGCATATCCAATATGAAAGAATCCATCCGTTTGAAGATGGGAACGGAAGAACAGGAAGGCTGATTCTTAATTTTGAGCTTTTGAGAAATAACATGCCTCCGATCGTAATACCCAAAGATGACCGGATCAAATATTTCGATATGCTGGCGGAGCAGAATACTCAGGGTTTGGCAGGTTTTTTCAAAGAGCTGTGTCAGGAGGAGCAGAAAAGAATAGAAGCATTGACGGGGCACAGAAAAGAGTCAGTGGTTGAACGGTTGAGCAAATATAGAGAGCAGATACAGGACAACCGCCAGGGGGACTCAGAGATCAGGGATAAGAAATTGAATGAAACGCGGGGATCAGAAAGATAACATCAACAAATAAAGGGTAGTAAGCCTTCGAGGGCTTGCTGCCCTTTTATTATGTATTGGAGGAACCTATGGCTGTTACAAAAATAAAAGCGATCAAAAGCACGCTGAATAGAGCGATCGAATATATCTGTAATCCACGGAAAACAAAGAACGGGCTTCTTGTGGATTCCTTTGGATGCGTACCGGAGACGGCGGCAGCAGAAATGCGCATTACCGCGAATAAGGGGACAGGCAACGGAAGCAGAGTTGCCTATCACCTGATCCAGTCATTTTCGCCGGACGATCCGCTGACAGCGGAGCAGGCGCTGGAGATCGGGAAGAAATTTGCCGCCCAGATGACCGGCGGCAGATACGAATATGTGATTGCAACCCATAATGACCGGGGACATCTTCATAATCATATTATCTTTAATGCCGTTGATTTTGTAAGTCATAGAAAGTATCAATATAACAACAAAGAAAAGAAGCGGATCCGGGAAATCAGTGACAGACTATGCGAAGAGAATGGGCTGTCTGTTATTGAAATGACTTCCGGCAGGAAAGGGAAAAATTATAAAGAGTACCAGCAGAGCCGGGAAGGAACATCATGGAAAGAGATTTTAGCGGATCTGATCGATAAAGCAGTTTCTGAATCCGCTTCCTTTGATGAGTTCCTTGAAAAAATGGAGTTAGAGGGCGTAAGTGTTAAAAGGGGAAAGCACATTTCTTTTCGGTGTGAAGCGTTAGGACAGGAACGCGTGACCAGAGGAAATAAGATCGGAGAGGGATATACGGAGGAGGCAATCCGGGCAAGGATCGATCATGATGAAACCTATCTGTCTGAACATCATCTGACCGCAGAACCAATCAAAGAAAATGCCAATGAAAGGGACAGAGCCGAATCGGATTTTGCGGCAGATTCTGTATCAACAAAAAATCGGAAAGCAGAGGAGAAAGCACCGGCAGCGAAAAAGATGATCCGTCTTCAGAAAAAAGATGTTTTGAAACGTTCTTCTCAAAACAAGAATATCAACCTTCTTGTGAAAACATCGGAGCTGGAGAAAGCACAGGAATCGCGTGCATATGCGAATGCGGTTGACCGTGGGAATCTTAGCAGTCTGGTCAAATCCATGAACTTTTTAACCTCGCATCATCTTCAGACTTCGGACGATCTTGTGATGTTTGAAGATGGTGTAAGAGCGGCTTTACATATAGAAGAGAGGAACCTTGAAAGCCTGAATGACGAGTTGGCGAAGATACATGAAACCATCAAGTTTACACAAAATTACAAAAAGAATATTTCTGTTTATATTGAGTACCGGCGCGGCGGCAGTGATCCTGCGTTTTATAACAGCCATCAAGATGCGATTGATTCTTACCAGCTGGCGAAGTTATATTTTGACCGGAAAGGACTTGTGCCGAAAGAGCTGAAACTGAATGAACTGTTTGACCAGTACCGTGCCAAAAAGAGTGAAAAGATTGAATGTGAAGAAAGTGTCGCGAAACAAAAGGCGTTATTGCGGGATACCGTTACCGTTCGGAAAAATTATGAAATGGTTCTGAACGTAACACTTCAATCCGAAGAAAGTGCAGGAATTGTTCCGGAGCCGAAAAGCAGAAAAAACAGTGAAAAGGAAATGTGATTCAGTCGCGTTGAAAAGGATAAAATCGCAGTGGACAATCAAGATTAGTTTTTATAATTTTGATTGCCGGTGCGGTTTTATTTTTTTGCATATTTCTGATTTGATGAAATTTGCAAAAACTCATTTTTATGTGAAACATAAAAATGAACTCTCCGATGCGGAACGCATGGAGAGAAAAAGAAGGGGTTTGGGGATATGCCCCAACAAGCACATATTTTCAAAAATCCCGATCAGGGATTTCTTGAAAATATGGTAAGTGTGCACACACTTACGTTGCTTGCTATTCTCAGAATAGTCGGGGGAGAGGGGGGCAGACAGTCCCCTTTGCCGTTGCCGCAGACAACGGTTGAAAAGGGTGAGTATGAAAAAATGAGTGGTGATAGGAAAGACGGGATAAACAGGATTATTTGATTGTAAAAGAAGTACGGGACATGCTATACTGTTTTTGCTACCACCCCTAAACAGGTACAGAAAGGGGGTGTGCCGAGTGAGTTTGTTTTCATCATTTTTACTCTCCGTTTTGGCAAGTGTGGTTGCTCACTACATATGCAAATGGCTGGACGGAGAAGAGTAGGCGGTAGTCAGCCTGGGGAATAAGCCACCCCGCCACAACGGAATAGAAAAGCCCCGGTGCGGGAACACCGGGGCTTTTCGCGTGCCGAATGAGCACTTTCATCATTTTTGCCTACTGGCATTATAGCATATGCTGTTTGGCATTTCAAGTATTACCGAAAATTTTGAAACTATGTGCTTCGAATAAAAAAGCGAAATGATGAGACAAAAATAATTAAAAATTTGTTGATTTATGTAGAAAAATGTTGTATTGTTTAATCAAATCGAGTTTGAAGTAGTAATTTGTGAAGTCCAGATGTATAAAGTAGAGGACAATTACAATGTGGAATACTATTGTAGAAAGTGGAATCATTGCATTATTGTTTGGCGCGATTACAACTTTTTCTGGCATTATAATTACAAATAATTTTAATAAGAAACGGGAGCAGAGGGATAGAAAGTATTTAGTAACACAAGAGATATATCAACAATTAGTTGCTGCTTATGATAGATCAATAGAAGATGTTAACATGATAAATAAGAATGGTGTAGTAGAATGTCAAACAGATGCTATAATAATCATGTTTCAAACTTCTGAAAGAAAGCAAGAGGAGTTGGAAAGCGCATTTTTGAAAATACGATATATTTTGGATGAGGATATTATAAAAGTATTAGATTCAAAATTTGGAGAGATAGAGGCAATTCATAGGAAACTTAAATTTACTTCAGTTGCAATAAAGTATAGGAAGTTTGATGATTATGATAATGTAGTTATAAATGATGAAGTGGAATTGATAGAGGATGATAAGTTTCCGGAATATATCAGAATATATATAGACGGTGTTAATGGATTAGAAAGAAAATTTCGAAACGTAGTTGAGAAGGAGTTAAGAAAATTGCTCAAATAGTGGGATATTATAAATTTTTGCGGTATAGGATTTGGTTAAATCACAAGTTATAGATAACTATTGCAGATAAAAATATTTTTGATAAGAAAGGAACGTATTATGGAAGAAAAAATTGAGGAATTGAAGCAGTCTTTGTTAAATAACATGCCAACCTTGTTTCTAGGCGCAGGATTTTCAAGAGGTGCAATTTGTGAGAGCGGAGTTATGCCTACAGGAAATGAATTAAAAAGTGAACTTTTTAATTCATTTTTGAAGGAATGGGGTAATGATAAGGATAAACAACAGATTATAAATTACGATTTACGCGAGTTATGTGATTGCATAGATGCATTTATTAAAGACGGAAAAAAGAAGCGTGAGCAGTTTCTAACAGAGAGGCTAAGAGGTGCAGTACCTAATGAAAATGGTTACCATCGTTTGTTGTTAAAGTACCCATGGAAAAGAATCTATACGGTTAACATAGATGATTTGGTAGAAAATATTTATGAAGGCGCCCATAAGCAATATAAAAGCTTTTATTCCGCTAAAGTTGTACCAGAGCATGGGGAAGAGACAACGCTGATTAAGCTTCACGGTTGTGTTAGAAATGAACAGGAGGGATACATTTTTAGTAAAAAAGAATATAGCACACTAATTAATCAAACGTTGGATCTGAGACTTATAGATTTTACAAACGAACTATATTCATCAAATGACATTGTTTTTGTCGGCGCATCTATGGATGAACCTGATTTGGACTATTATCTTCAGATGTATGAAAATATGCAAATAATTAGTAAAAAAAGTAAAATTTTCTTTATTGAACCATCACCAACACCTTTACTGAAACAGTGGGAAGTGCAATTAGGCGCGACGATCATTGAGTGGAATACAGAACAGTTTCTTAAATTTGCTGCAGGATTAGATTATAATCCTCAAAAGAAGGATTATGCAATATTAAACCTTAATCGACATATGATTTATAGACTTAGAGATGATATTAAACTATTCAAAGAACACTATGATAGTGATATTTATCAAGGATTTTCTTGTAAATGGCAGGATGTATTTGAGCATTGGACATTTCAGCATAGTGTTTATATAAATGCAAAAGGAGAGTTAGAAAAGCTATTAGAAGAAAAAAATAAAACAAAATGCTTTTGCATTTATGGGGCATCATTTGCTGGGAAAAGTACTTTGCTAAAGCAATTAGGCTATTGGCTTTTTTCCAATGATTATGAAGTGTTAGAATGTGTGGGAAATGATATAGAGCAAGATGTTATTACAAATTATATCTATGATAGTAATTTTAGAAAATATGCGATTATAATAGATAATGCAGCCTTTTATTATCCTGTTATTGAACGTATATTAAAAAAGAATTTTTACCCAAAAGAGGTTATAGTTATATGTGCTTCTAGAATTCATTATCACAATAAAAAGAAATACTATTTGCGGGGCAATTGCTTACTTGAGTTTAACTGTAATGATCTTATTAAATTTAGTGATGCAGAAAAAATATATCCCGTATTAAATAGTAAAAATGCATTGGGATATTTATATGATTTGAGTGATGAGAGGCAACGTCTCATTGAGATTACAAGAAAAAGGACGGTTATCAATCTACTGTTTGATTTGACATATGGAAACGGGATGCGTAAAAGGTTTCAAAAAGAAATACGTGTCATAAAGAGGTTATCATATATAGAAGAAAAGTTACTTATCGAGGTTGCAGTTTTTAATCAAGCAGATATAGAATATTATCCTATTGCGTTGTTTGTAGAAAAGTATGGAAAAATGGTTTCGCTTTCACGGCCAAAAAGTTGGAATATTGATGAGTTAAAAATCTCAGATTATGTTAAATATGATGACCCAGGTATTTCGTTGAGGAATACTCCTTTGCAAAGTGAGATTATAAAGTTTCATAAATCTGAGTTATATCCAGTTATAGAGGAATTATTGCAAAGAATCTCGCCACGTGTACATGAGGGAAAGCGGGATATATGGACTATTATTTTTCAAAGTTTGTGTAATCAACAGCGTTTGAAGGATGTATTCTATTTTTCAGATAATCAACAAGATGCGTTGTTTAGAAGCCTTAATGACAAATATGATAATATCAGTTACTATTGGTTGCAACGAGGACTTTTTGAGCAGAGTAAAGGCGATTATGCGAAAGCGTATTTGCATTTGAAAAAGTCACAGTCAATTCATCCGAATTCATTCAAGATTCAACATGCAATTGCAAGAAATTACTTGAAGTTTGCAAATTCGCAGAGAGATTACTCTTTGGCAGAACCATTGTTTAGCAAAGGTGAAATTTTAATGAAGCAGTTAATATATAGTAATGAGTATTATATCGAAAAGGCTAAACCGTATTCAGTAGATACATATGTGTTGGAAAAGGTTGAGTATATTGGGCGTTTTGGACTGGATGTTACGAATGAAGAGTTACGCGAGATGTGCAGAATGTTAGATAGCGTATATACCGATGGGGATACGTACATTTTAGGGGCGATGCGAAAGTTTTATTATTTGTTGCAACGGAAAGACAAATTATCTATACTTAGAATGAATTTGAAGAATCCATATTTGGAGATGATGAAAGAGGATCTATATGGACAGGAAGACATGGCGGCGGATTTTTATTGATAAAGTAAAATTAGATGGAGGAAAGTCACAATGAGAGGAAAAAGAGCATTATCAATCTGCACCACGTTACTGATCATGTTGCTTGCGATCGCAGGCTACGGAAAATGAGCGAAAAACAATAAATTATGGGAGGCTAAAATGGATATATATTATAAAATTCTTAATATAGTAGCGCTTTTGCTGGTTCCGATAATAGCTGTTATTGTGGGGCAGAAGTTGCAAGAAAGAGCGAAAAAGAGAGAGGATAAGATGCAAATATTCAAAACTTTGATGACAAGTAGGGGACTTGGCTGGAGTCAGGATATGGTATGGGCATTGAATATATTAGAAGTTGTTTTTGCAGATGACGGTGCAGTAATAAGGCAGTGGAGAATATATTATGATAAACTATGTATAGAAAACCCTTCTGATATAGATGTAAAAAAGATTATAACAGAAAGAGAGAAGTTGATAGAGCAAATAGCTAATTCTTTGGGATATAAAGATAAAATAACGTGGGAAACGATACAGAATCCTTATATTCCGAAAGGATTGTTAGAAGCAATGAGTAAGACACAAGAATTTCAAACATCTCAGCAAAATTTGATGAATATGTTTCAGCAAATGATGGCTCCTGCAAATCAAGAAAATGCTGAGGAAGAAGTACATAACTAATACTGGTCGAATTAAGATATATATAAATCAAGATGCACAACAACGAGGGAGGCAAATTACAATGAGAGGAAAAAGAGCATTATCAATCTGCACAACGTTACTGATCATGCTGCTTGCGATCGCAGGCTGCGGTAAGAAAGAGGACATAACCGGGAAATGGGTTTGTACGGAGGAGACAACTGGAGAGACTGCAACAATGGAATTGTTCAGTGATGGAACGGGAATATATATAGCTGACGGTATATCGTATTCCTGTGAGTGGACAACTGAAAAAGGAAGACTTAAGCTTGAAGTAGATACAATATTTGGAAAAACTAGCCAAGCATGGGATTATAAATTGGACGGAGATACGTTGATACTTACGGAGGATGAAAAAAGCGTTACATTCGATAGAGAATAACTGCTTCTATAGCTCAGGCGTATGCCTGAGCTATTTTATGATGTCATCCGGTAAGGCTATCTGTTAAAGTAGCTGAGCCAGCATTGGTGCTTACATATATTCTTTTATGAAAGTTGTATCAAAATTGGAAGCATTGATGAATACACGTTTATAATATAGGGCTGTATAGGATTGGACATTAGTTATTAAAGGAGTCTTATCACAAAAACCGGTTTCTAAATTTGCAATATTTTCTGTTCCTATAAACTTATTGTTTATTGTTATCATGGCCGGAGTTGCATATATTAGGTTATAAGAGCCATAATCCGCGTTAACAAAATTATCATATTTATCTTTATCAATTTCTACCCAATATGTTGCTTGAATTAAAAGGTCTTTTTGTTCATAATCATAAAGATCAAAAAAATCATCAATTGATTTACCACCCTCATATGTAAAGTGCTTCATATATTGATAAACGGCAATGCTATTATTTTGATAGCCATATTTTAAGGCAGCAAGCAACTCATCAATGTTATTTGGATTTTGTAAACTAATAATAACATAATTATCTGTTGCAGTTTGACAGCCGAGTTGTGATGCATGAAAATAAAGCTCTTTTGCCTTTTCGATATTTACGTTGAAGAAGATTCCTTTTTCATACATGTAAGCTAAATTGTTTAAGGCAATTGGATTTGTTTCCAGTGTGTCTAAATTGTATATATTTATGACATCTAAATATTGTTCTACATTATAATATTTCAATGCTCTTTCTAAAAGTTCTTCTTGCGTATATTGTCCCTCTTCGTATTTGACAATGTCAAAATTGTAAGAATATTGTATTTGTTTTAATGTTAAATAATGCGTTAATAAAACAGATATAATAGCTACGATTGTTCCGGATATAATATTGCTAATAGTGGTCTTAAATAATTTTTTTGATTTGCTTTTTGAAGATGGAGTATTTGCAGTTTTGTGTATGGTATTTAATGCTTCACTGTCAGAAATTCGAGTCCTTTTTGCTAAGTCTATTATGTACATTTATGTTATTCTCCTTTTAGTATTATGCCGGGTAAAATTATAGTATATTGTATCAATATATTTTGGAAATTTCAACTAAAAGGGTAAGATGCGGGGAATTAAGCGATTATTTTAAGTATTTGTAACCTATACGTTTTGAAATAATAAACACCTATACGTTTTGAAATAATAAACAATGGTTTACATTTGAGATGGTTAGTGATAAGATGAAAAGTGTTTACAGATATAATAATGAAGAGGGAGGAAAGCTACAATGAGAGGAAAAAGAGCAATATCAATTTGCACAACGTTACTGATCATGCTGCTTGCGATCGCAGGCTGCGGAAAGAAAGAGGACATGACCGGAAAGTGGGTTTATACGGAGGAAGGAACGGGAAGTACTTCAACACTCGAATTTTTCAGTGATGGGACAGGAATATGTACCGTTGACGAGTCATCGTATTCCTGCACGTGGATAATTGAAAATGGAAGGTTAAAAATCGAGATAGACGGGGGGATATTTGGAAGAAGCTCCTATGCATATGATTATAAACTAGATGGTGATACGTTAGTACTTACTATGAATGAGGGCGGAAGCGGTACTTATTATAGGGAATAGCGGATACCTTGACTCTTATAATAACTTCTATAGCTCAGGCATATGCCTGAGCTATTTTATGATGTTATCCAGTTACAAATCTCTTAACAGGGGAGGTATGCACTCTGCCGAAAATGTAAGGGGTTTTGTAGGGTCAGTATCGCTTTTACAATCGGGATTCGGGCATGAATAGAAGAGAGAGCCATCCTTACTATTCTTTTTACAGTTCATGATGGAATAACATTGATAGCAATAAACAGGGAAACTGTAGGGGCTATGATAGGGTTTGAGGTTAAATTTTAACATATCCTTTATCTCGTCGTCATCATGCGAATTGTATAGTTTCAATTGAACAAAGGGAATATTGTTTTTGTTGCATATAAACTGCTTAAAATGATCCATGTTTTTATGTGAATGATTCTTTTCATGAGAGGTACCGTTAACTTCAATAATCAGAACAGGTCTATCAGAAAGCTTGGAGTATACGACAAAGTCAAAATGAGAAAGCTCCGATTTTGCATCTGAGAATCTTTCTGCATCACTTAACTTACAGAACTGCTCAAAAATTTCATTGCATTTGTGTGGCTGCAATTCGTCAAAAACATCGCGCAAAGGCTTATGTGCATGAATGGAATAGTCTTCTGTGTTGACAAATTCTGTTAAGTAATCAAATATGAGTTTTTCTGCACTGCTGTCAAATAAGGGCTTTACCATAGTTTCCTCCTGTTTTCTGGTGTAGGTTATCTGTTGAGCAGATAATGTTTTTAGTTGCTGTTAAGATGCTCTGGTTTTGTTGGTGTCATCCGGTAAGACTATCTGTTAAAGTAGAGGACCTTGCATTTTTGTCGTTTTCTTTTTGGTAATGACTTATCTTAAATTTGATCAATTCTTCAATCTCTTCTTTGTCTTTGGCGGAAAGTTGCCTAAATAGATCAATGAAAATTTGTTCATCAGAGCTATTAAAGAGGTAGCGCTTACGTTTTTCATCCCCAGTAAGGAGCCAATCAACTGAACACCCAAGATATTCACATATGGGAATTATGAATTCAGATGGAATAGGTCGATCCTGTGTTAGCCATTGTGAAATAGTGCTTTGCGCTTTACCAAGATGCTTTGCTAAGCCCTTTTGATTTAGAGAATGATTACTTTTTTTTATTTGTTCTGTGATACGTTCGTTGATAAGTGCCATAATACCTCCCAAATAGTTCACAAACACAAACAAGCAGTTGACAAATTCACAAATAGGAAATATAATAATGCTTGGATACTAAAATTCAAAATAATATACAAAATTCAAATGGCAAAAAAGACGCCATTTTTATTTTAGCATCAAAAGTTTCAAATGTAAACCAAAGAAAAAGGAAGCTGCCATATGCTGCGTAAAACTTTACCTGTATTTCTAGCGGAACTGCTGGCGATTGTATATTACTTTCTGATGAACTGGCTGATGAGCAAGTGGCCACCTTTGGCTGACTTTGCTTTTGCTAGCTTTGGGCTGTGTTTCTTATTTTGTTTGATTCCTACTAATCTGCTTCTTCTTTGCGTAGTTTTGTTTGGATCTTCCCAGGAAGAGGAACATGCGGAAAATTAGATGAGAAAGGAGGTCTGCCATATGAGCGATGATAACAATAATAAACGCAACAATGTTTGGTATATTATTTCGCTAGGGTTGTTGTTATACATTGCTCTCTACTATCTGTTAGACAAAGGGTATCTTACGTTACAATTGATTTTGCGTTGGCTGCCCGGCATTATTGCCGTTGGTCTGATGATTGTTTGTATAATAAGATTCATTTGGTTCATACGGAAGATTAGATGAGAGGGGACCTGAATGTGCAACTGATCGACTTAGATATGGTAGGTGGTACTTTTGCTCCTTGTGAACACTATACCGGCAGGGAAGTGATTGCGCTGCTGAAGCAGCAGCCGGCGCCGGCGCTGAGATATCCGCAATGGAGCAAAATTGCGCGGAAGGCGCAGATAGATATGGAACTGAATAATACGGCGATCGCACAGAGGTTAGGCTACAGCCGCCAGTTTGTGACATCCGTGATAAACGGCAGAAAGAAGTCGCCGGATGCGATCGTAAGGATCAGTAAACAATTGGATATTCCACAGCCGGCTGACTTGGAAATGAGATAGCAGCGGTCTTACAGACCTCTCTATAGATAGTATTATGACGTCGAGTGTGACGGAACAGTACCTTGACAAGTCCATAAAGTCCGGTAATGTACCGTGCAGCGGGAGCTTTGGTATGAGGCTTGCGAAGATCGCCGAAGGCGGGAGCAGTCAGCCTGTTTTACCAGTCCGTGCCGTGGGAGGCATGGATGCCATGATCGCTGTACGGCTATAATGATACACCCCAGAGGTGGCTGCCTATAGGAATAGGAGGAGTAGGACGGCGAGGCTGTGCTGAAATGCACGTAAGACCAGCCGGAGTAACTCGTGGAGCTTCTGACCCGGAAGACGCCGGCATTATTTTTGTGAGTAACAAATAGTAATAGATTCGATTTTGGTTTTTAACTTTACTGCAAACACATAAAATGAATAAAAGAAACAGGTGATTGTATGATGATCAAGAACACAGTACCAGCATACGAAAATCCCAAAGAACGTGATGTGTTGCTAAAGAAGCAGTATCATATGCTGCAAAAGCGCTTTTATGATGAAAGAGCTGTTGAAAAAAGGACGAAACAGAGAAGCAGAAGAGGAGAATAATAATGCGTTATACTGCTCTTTATGGTCGCCAGTCCCTGGATGTCAAAGACAGCTTATCCGTGCCGATGCAGATCCAAAAAGCGCGGGAAGAATGCGGCGCGGATGAGAACTGCAGGGAATATGTGGATAAAGGATTTTCCGGAAAAAATACGAAGCGACCGGGCTTTTTGCAACTGATGCAGGATATAGAAGATGATCAGATCTGCAGGGTCATTGTTTATAAGCTCGACCGTTTCAGCCGGTCCATCTTGGATTTTGCTGAGGCATGGGCGGTGATGGAGCGGCATCATGTCGAGTTTTTGTCAGTCAATGAAAGATTTGATACTTCTACGCCAATGGGAAAGGCAATGCTCTTTATTCTTATGATCTTTGCACAGATGGAGCGTGAGACCATCAGCGAGCGTGTGACGGACAATTATTATGAAAGAGCCAAGTTCGGCGGCTGGCTCGGAGGACCGGCTCCTTTTGGAATGACACTGCACCGGATCAAAGATGAAAACGGCAAGCAGGTACCGTCCCTGCAATATACGGAGCAGTTTGAACACCTGAAAACGGTGTTTTATGATTATGCGCAAAGTCCTTATCTGTCTTTAGGTCAGCTCGCCAAACGGCTGAGGGAAGAAGGCGTCTTATCGCCGGGCGGCGGAGCGTGGAACAATGTCACGCTTTCGCGGCTTCTCCGAAACCCAGTGTACGTCATGGCGGATGCTGACATCTACAGATATTATAAGGCGCAGGGAGTTAAGATGCTTCAGGAGCTTATATATTTTGACGGGACACATGCCGGCATGCTGATCAGTAAGCGCGGCGCCAAGGACAGGCAGCGTAAGTCTATCGAAGAATGGACCTTCACACTGGCAAACTGGGAAGGGAGGATTCCTTCAGATGTTTGGTTAGCGTGTCAGGAGAAGCTTGTAAAAAACCGACAGTTAGGCAGGAGCGGTGCAGGCAGCCACAGCTGGCTGAGCGGATTGTCGAAATGCGCTTATTGCGGACATTCTTTGACCGTTACCTGTTATGGCAAAAAGCGTTATTTTCATTGCGCCGGCAGACGGGACGGAGCCTGTCCGAAAAAAGCGGAAACGCTCTATGTAGAAGAAATTGAGCGGATCGTAGAGCAGGAGCTAGTCTCCGTGATGAAAAGATGTATGGAAGATCCGTTTGTATTAGAGCCGGATCAGCAGACAGAGTACAAGCAGGAGCTTGTGAGGATCGAGGAGGAGCTTGAAAATCTTATCAACTTTATAGCATCGGGAAATGCAGTCGGTGCGGCTGTCAAACATGTGAATGACAGGATCACGGAATTATCAGAAAGACAGGCTCAGATCAGGGCGGAAGAGGTTGCCGCCGTGAAGGGGAAGAAGATCAGGTTGCAGAACATTGAGTTTGAAACATTGGATCTCACACATAAAAAAGAAGTTGCAGGAGCCTATTTACAAAAAGTATTGGTCTGTGATCAAAAAAGTATTGAAATTGTTTGGAATATCTAATACAATATACAATATCTTGAAGCGGAACATTCGTTTTCTACAACATATCAAATGATTCTATCTTTGCATCTGTAACAAGGCTATCCACGTCCCATTGGATCGGGTAATAGCCGCATTCCTCGGCAACGCGGATCACGGCATTGTCGTAATCGCCGTATGGCGGCCGAAACAGGAACATATCATAACCGGTCAGTTCTTTGACGCGCTCGTGGACGCTCATGAGCTCCTGCTTTTTATCGGCGTCTGAAATCTGGCTCATGTTTTTATGGTTTTCGCTGTGGTTGCCGAGATCGTGACCTGCGGCAAGAATGGCTTTTACGTCGTCGGGGTAACTCTCCACCCAGCCTCCTGTCATAAAAAATGTGACATGAATATTGTATTTTGCCAGAATGTCTAATATGTTCTGTGTATCTTCATTTCCCCATGCGGCGTCAAAGGTCAGGGCTATTTTCTTATCGGGGGTATCCACGCAGTAGATCGGGAGATTCCTGCCGCCGACGCTGCTGCTTGTGGCGGCGGCCTTCGGATAATGTTTCTGAATTCCGGTGATCAGCGCAAATACGGCAAAAAGAAAACAGAGTGAGAGAATTCCTTTTTCTAACAGCCAGCTTAAGTAGGATTGTTCGCATGCTTCGTCCGTTTTGTGTCTCATAGTCAAAACCCGTCAGCTATTTGTATCAGTATATGAGCGTCCGGGGTTGACCTATTAGAAAAATTTTTATGTAACCGCCTGAGGCTGTGGCGGCGGTGAAAAGGAAGGCTGATAGGGGGGAGCCGCCTGTTTTACGGCATGCTGTTTTAAGTAATCCGTCCAAAGATAAACAAATTTTGCCTGAAGATGCACGCCGTCAAAGGTATAGTCATCGATCAGATAGCCGTTCTCGTCGCAGATAGAGGGATTGGAGTCCAGCCAGAATATATGCTCGTTGTCGGCAAGGGATTTCAAAGCCTCATTGCGCTCAATGATCGCGGCATTATTGATATAAGTGTGTTCCTTATCCTTACTTTCGGAGATATGCAAAATCGCCTGAACATAAATAATGGCGTCCGGCTGCAGTTCACGCAGTTTGTCAAGTACCTCGCTATAGGAACGGCAGAAGCTTTCCGCAGTTCCGGTACCGAGTTCATTGATGCCGAGCATCACATAAACTTTTTTGAACTGGTGCTCTGCCAGATAGTCCGTCACCGTTGTCTTCGTATTCGAGGTGGAGGGCGTCAGCTTTTTATCCAGAACTGTATAGATCGTCAGTCCTGTGTCAGCCAAAAAAGTCGTATTCTCCAAGTCCGCATAGAGCTGGAGGCTCCGCGTGCGGGAATCGCCGATAAAGACGGCGTCATCAAAATAATCATTTTCGACCTGCATATAGGAAACGAGAGGAAGACCGTCTTCGCCAAGTGTGGCTTGTGTGTCGTCCGGTTGTTCCGGGATACCGGAATCTGCACCTGTTTGCTGCAAGGGTCCGTCTCCGCCGCCATGACCGGAACTCGTTTCACCGTCAGTATCCACGGGACCAGGAATCGTTTCGCCGTCAGTATCAACCTGATCAGGAGTCGTTTCGCCCCCGGCATCTACAGGATCAGAACTTGTTTCGCCGTCAGTATCCACAGAATCAGGAATTGTTTCGCCATCAGCACCGGCTTGATCGATGACAGTTTCGATGGCATCGCTATCATGACCGGAAATAGGTTCACTGCCGTCTGCCACATCCAAAGGAGAATCGTTGTCTGCAGGCATGTCTGTATCCGGTGCGTTTACGGTTCCTTTTGCAGGGCGTCCGGAATTCCAGCCCGCAGAAAAATGGAAGGAATCGTCCACATAGGACAGCGAGATATGGAATGGCGAAGGCCACGGCAGAATACCGTCGTAAATGCTGTCAGAAAGAAAGACCGTGACAGTAATGAGGCACAGGAGCGGTATTTTTGTTATATGATGCAGAAAGTTTTTTATTTTCATGTCGGATCACGCCTTTTTTAGTGATTGAAACAGGAGCGTTAACAGTATCAAAATCGAAAGTAAAGGAAAGGATTGTTGGTGCTGACCACTAAATAGTAGATACTCAGCCAGAAAATGCCAAGTAAAGTAAGAATGATCAGCGGGTTCTTTTTATGCTTCCGGTACAGCTTTGCGGGCAGCGGTGTGGAAAAAAGGATACACAATGCAAAAAGTGGACCGAAATCTTGCAAAGCGTAAATATAATCCTGTGTGCCAAAAGCCCACACGGACGAGCCGTTCAGGAACGGAAATAATCTCGTCAGGTAAGTCCAAAGATAGGACAGATCCGTGACGGAGAAAATGACCCATGTGACCGGAATGAGGGCGATGATATACAGATGCCCCAGAAAGCGGCATTTGTGAAACACTTTTCCAAGGAACAGCTTTTCCAATGCGATCAGCACGAAAAACAATAATCCCCATATGATGAAATTCCAGCTCGCACCGTGCCATAAACCGGTTAAGGCCCAGACGAGAAACAAATTACGGATCGTGCGGAGCCTGCCATTTCGATTACCGCCCAAGGGAATATAAACATAGTTGCGGAACCAGGAGCCGAGTGTAATATGCCACCGGCGCCAGAAATCGGAGACGGAGGATGCCGCATACGGAAAACGGAAATTTTCCGGAATAGAAAAACCAAGCATTCGCCCGAGCCCGGCCGCCATCAGTGAATATCCGTAAAAATCAAAAAATATCTGAAAAGAGAATGCAAATGCGCCCAACCATGCGAGCGGTGTTGAAATGCCGTCAAACCCTGTCACCTGAATCTCATTCCAAAGCAGATAAATGCGGTTTGCAAGCAGCACCTTAGAGCCGAGTCCCAGGGCAAAAGTCTTCAGGCCGTCCTCAAAATCCTCAAGAGATACGTGCCGCGTTTTTAGCTGTGCTGACAGATCGGGATATAGAACGATCGGTCCGGCGATCAGCTGTGGAAACATGCACAGGTACGTTCCCAGTGTGACAACGGAGCGCTCCGGTTTTTGAGAACCGCGGTAAACATCGATAATATAAGAAGCGATCTGAAATGTATAAAAGCTGATGCCAAGCGGCAGTGCAAGATGGAGAAGCGGAATGGGCATAAGCCCAATACCGGTATTGCGGTTGATCAATCCGATTACAGAGTTGATATTTTCTATCAGAAAATCCGTATACTTGAATACAAAAAGCATGCCAAAATTATAGATCATTGCCGATACAAAATAAAATCTCCGTCTATTCGGACGCCGCGGACAACGCGCGATGCAAAGTCCAAAGTGATGATTGACCAGGATCGAAAGCACGATTAAAATCAAATAGACGGGCTCGCCAAGCGCGTAAAAAATCAAGCTCCCGCCAAAGAGCGTGAGATTGCGATGTTTTGCAGGCGTGATAAAATACAGGATTAAAAAGACCGGAAGGAACCGGAATATAAATTCAAGACTGGAAAAGACCATGTTATCCTCTATTCACGGCAGCGGCATCCGTTCGGCCCGCCGCTGCTTTTGTATTTTCATATTCTTATGTATATCGCGATACCATTTGCGATAGTATTATATTAAAAAACTTTTTGATGAAAATCAATAGACAAATCGCAAAAAGCATGCTACAATAATCTTCCAATTGGCAAAAGCTGCAGCGTTTCATGGAGCGTTCTGCTCCACACATGATTGATGGAATCGTTCAATCGTGCTTTCCAACATTTAACATGTAACGAATGATCAGGTAATTGGTCAGGCATGATCTACAAAAGGGAGGTATTTTTTTATGAAAAACAATCGCATATTTGCTGTAAGGGCGGTGTTTACGGCGCTTTTTTTTCTGACTGCATTTTTGGGCTGTACCGGAAAGGCGCATGCAGAGGGCGGACAATTGACGCATCGTCATACCGGAAGCAGGGAAAACGGCGGAGGCTGCTTTGGTACGAAAAAAACGGAGACATATGACTGTCATTCTTATAATGTCAGTGTCGGATTTAATGGCACGGATTTTATTTATGTATGCGGTCAGTGCGGCACGAGGTGGTCCTCTCCGGGAAAAGTGGATGAACCGAGGTGCAGCGGGCAGGGTACGTCGGTGTATTATGAAACCAATTGTGGACGAGACGGCGCAGCGGCAGTATCATTTTCCTGCGATCCCTCCACACGGGATTGGGTGAAGGAACTGGATCTGAACGCTTCCTATTCCGTGCACGAGGGAGGCATCGACATTTCCGGCTTCACATGGAATGGAAGTCCGGGCGGAGCAAGCTGTCACGTGACGGAAAATGGCACTTATCAGTTGGGGCTTACCGGAAGCGGAAATGTTGATTTTTCTCCGACGATTTCCGTAACGGTCGATCATATCGATCATACGCCGCCGCAGATCGGTTCTTTTCAGGCAGCGTCGGATGCATGGCAGTCGTCTGTGGAACTGCTCGTCAGCGCGTCTGACGCGCAGTCGGGGCTTGACGCGGAGGCTTATTCCTTTGACGGCGGCGCAAGCTGGGGAGCTTCCAATTCCTATACGGTCACGAAAAACGGAACCTACCGCGTGAGCGTGCGTGACGCCGTGGGAAACGTCAGCACAGCGGAAACGACAGTCAGTCGCATTGATACCGAAGCACCGGGTATTTCTGTATCGACCAGCCCGTCCGTTCATGATTGGTATGAGGGCAGTCTGACGGTCTGCGTGCAGGCGCAGGATGCCGAAAGCGGACTTGCTGACGAACCCTATTCTTTTGACGGAGGAGCGGTCTATATAGTTGGGAATTCCACAACATTATCGGAAAGCGGTACGCTTGAGATCGCCGTGAAGGACAGAGCGGGAAATGTCGCGCGCTATTCCTTCCGCGCAGAGAAAAAACAGCGTCCGCAGCCGACACCCGCTCCGGGCGGCGGAAACGGAGGAGGAACAGGCGGACAGGGAAGCAGCGGAACGGCAGGAAGCGCGGGAGGCGGTAATGGCGGAAACAGCGGGTCTGCAGGAAGCTCCGGAACCGGTACAGGCGGAACAGGAAGCGGAACAGCAGGCGGCGCACAGGGGACGGGCAATACCAATGTTGGAACAGGAATGCCGGGCAGTGTCGGTGACGATACGGCGCAGGGAACGGGCAATTCCGGGACAGGCACGGCAGGAAACAGTTCCGAAAACGGCGCAGATGGAAATACCGGAACGAAAGCTTATGGAACAGGCGGTCGTGAAACGGGAGATACCGGGCGCGCAGGCGAAAGCGGCGGCACAGGAAAAGGTTCCGGAGCAGCCGGAATCATCGGGGGAACAGGCAGTACAGGCAGAGGAAATTCAGGCGGAAAAGGGAATCAGAATACAATGGAAAGTGATAAGGGGGGATATGGGATCTCCGTTGATAAGCGTGCTGATGAGGATGGAAAGCGAAACGGGCTGGGAGGGATGCTGAGCGGAAGAAGCGCAGAAAGCGGACTGCCGCAGCACTATCCGGACAGCCTGCCCCGTATTGAGAGTACGACCGGCTGCGGTACGGAGGAAGATGACGCGGACAAAGACGGAACGGGAACCGGCGGGGACGGAGCGGAAACAAACAGTGACGACGCGGAAACAGGCAGTCATGGAACAGACATGGGCGGAGGCATCGGCGAAGAGGAGGCGGTCATTCAGGAAGAGCTGCTTGCCTCTGCGGATGCACAGGAGGCGGCGATGCTGCGCAAAACGGAAGGTGCTCCGGGCGCGGCACACGCCCCGTACAGTGCCGTGGTGCTGATGGTTTGTGCGGCGGGGCTTGCGGCTGCGGCGTTTCTGGGATGGATCCTGCTGTTTGGGATCAGAATTGATACAAGGGATGAGAGGGGGCATTATCGCTTTGCCGGATTTACGCATGTGACAACGGACAAGCAGGAGAAGCTGCGTGTGGTGCCGCTCACAAAGCAGATCATCCGCAATTCCAGAACGAACGCTCTGCGTATTCGTTTCGGACTTCTGTGTCATAAACGCTTTGAAGGGGAAACACTGCTGCTCCGTTACCGCAGTATGCAGCGGGAGTTTGAGGCGGAGCGGACGGTGGAGCTGCATATCAGGGCTTGATCTGACCGAAACAATGATTTTCTTTATTCATGATCTCAAATCAAGTAATCTTAAATCCTGACCGGACGTTGCAATATCTGTTAAAATTTGGTACGATACCAGATGGAGTCTGGGAGGTATGTGATGAGCTGGGAAGCAAATGTGAGAAAAGTAACGCCCTATACTGCGGGCGAACAGCCCAAGGGACAGGGCGTGATCAAATTAAATACGAACGAATCGCCGTATCCGCCTGCGCCGGGAGTAAAGCGCGTACTGCATGAGTACGATGCGGATCTGCTGCGCAGATATCCCGATGCGGGAACGGAACCGCTGCGTTCGGAGCTTGCCGCTTATTATGACGTGGAAAAAGAGCGGGTGTTTGTCGGAGTCGGTTCTGACGACGTGCTAGCGATGGCGTTCCTTACTTTTTTCAATCATCCGTCGCTGCCGATTCTGTTTCCCGATATCACCTATTCGTTTTATGATGTGTGGGCAGAATTGTTTCGGATCCCGTATCAGGTGCAGGCGTTGGACGATCATTTTCGGATTAAAGAAGAAGATTATTTGAAGCCAAATGGCGGTGTGATCATTCCGAACCCGAATGCGCCGACCGGCGAACTTGCCCCGGCTGCCATGTTTGAGCGTATTTTGCGCGCGAACCCCGATGCAGTCGTGATCGTGGACGAGGCATATATTGATTTTGGCGGGGAAAGCTGCTTAAGGCTGACCGACCGTTATGAAAATCTGCTCGTCGTACGGACATTTTCGAAGTCGCGGGCGCTCGCGGGATTACGCATTGGTTACGCGTTTGGCTCACCCAAGCTGATCTCCTGTCTGCAGGATGCGAAATACTCGTTTAATTCCTATACGATGAACAGTGTGACGCTTTCGGCGGGCGTGGAGGCGGTGCGAGACGACGCTTACTTCCGTGAGATCACCGACAAAGTGGTCGCGACGAGGGAGCGGAGCAAAAAGGAGCTTGCGGCGCTGGGATTTTCGTTTACGGATTCCAAAAGCAATTTTATTTTTTCTTCCCATGAGAAATACAGTGCGAAAGAATTATTTGAGGCGCTCCGGGAGCATAATATTTATGTGAGACATTGGGATAAGCCGCGCATTGACAATTATCTGCGGATCTCGATCGGAACGGATGAGGAAATGGATGCGCTGTTTGCATTTTTGAGGGAATATATCACCGCGCGGGGAAATTGAAAAGCGGGATGAGATTATGGACAGAAATGGAGAGTGACAGAGATGGTAAAAACAATCATACATGGTATGATCATCGGAATTGCAAACATCATTCCGGGCGTGAGCGGCGGCACGATGATGGTATCCATGGGAATTTATGACAAGATCATTCATTGTATCACGCATCTGTTCAGGGAGTTCAAAAAGAGCATACTTTATCTTCTGCCGATCGCAGTCGGTATGGGCCTTGCGATCATCGCAAGTTCGTTTGGGTTAGAGTATTTGTTCTTGAATTTTCCAGTGCAGACAAATCTGCTGTTTATCGGTCTCGTGATCGGCGGTCTTCCCGCGATCTGGAAGCGTGTGCAGAATGTGAAAAAAGAGAAAAATGCGAAGATTCATGCGGGACATATTGCGGCAGGCGTTATTTTCTGCGCACTGGTCATCTTTTTGGCTGCAATCGGGGAAAAGGAAGGCGCGGCGGCGAATATGAGCTTTACGTTCATTAATGTGCTAAAGCTGTTCGGCGTCGGGATCATTGCCTCCGCGACGATGGTCATTCCGGGAGTCAGCGGTTCGATGATGCTGCTTCTTTTAGGTTATTATAATCCGATCATTGCCGAGATCAGCGACTTTTTCCGTGCACTGGCAGCGTTTGATATGAACGGGATTCTGGCAGGCTGCGGCGTGCTGATCCCATTTGGCATCGGTGTGATATTTGGTATTTTTGCGATTGCGAAGCTTGTGGAGATCTTATTTGAGAAGTATCCGCTCTATGCATATCTGGCGATCATCGGACTGATCGCCGCGTCTCCTGTTGCGATCATTCTGCTGGGAAGCTATCCCGCGCTGACGGTCGTAAACGTACTGACCGGAATCGTATGCCTTGCGGCAGGTACGTTTGTGGCGATGAAGCTTGGCGAAAAATAGCTGGCAGCAGGAGAAATAAGGAGGTCGGCGTATGGAAGCATATACAGATTTTGCGCGGGTGTATGATGAGCTTATGGATGAGACGCCTTATATGGGCTGGAGCCTCTTTCTCGTTTCTAAGCTGCGCGGGCATGGTATTACGGACGGGCTGGTGTTAGAGCTTGGCTGTGGGACCGGCAATATGACCGAACTTCTGCATACGGCGGGCTATGATATGATCGGTGTGGACGCTTCGGCGGATATGCTGGAGCAGGCAGTGCGAAAAAAAGAAGAAGCGCGGATCGACGTATTATATTTAATGCAGGATATGGAGTCATTTGAACTGTATGGGACTGTGCGCGCAGTTGTCTGCTGCTGCGACGGCATCAATTATCTGACGGAGCCGGAGGCGCTTCTTCACTGTTTTAAGCTGGTCAATAATTATCTGGACCCCGGCGGGGTGTTCCTGTTTGATTTTAATACGGTACATAAATACCGTGACGAGATCGGGGATGCGGTCATAGCGGAGAACCGTGATGATTGCAGTTTTATTTGGGAAAATGCGTATGATGCGGAAAGCTGCATCAATGAATATGACTTGACGCTCTTTCTGCAGGAGCCGGACGGACGTTACCGGAAGCATACGGAGACGCATATGCAGCGCGGCTATGAGCTCTCAGAGATTAAGGAGCTGCTTTCGCGCGCCGGACTGCGTTTTGAGTGCGCGTTTGACGATTATACGAACAATGCGCCGGATGAACAGAGCGGCAGGGTCGTCGTGCTCGCGCGTGAATGCGGGAAGTGATGGAATATGAGTGCGGCTAAGCGGGGAAAGTAGCTTATATGAATGACGTTTTTGGATTTTTCCAAAAACGTCATTCTTTTATTGCTCTACGAGTGTTATATTCAAATTGGTACTATTTCACATTCCCTGTGAAAAAAGGGAATCCGACGGGAGAAGGAGGATGACAATGAAAAAAGCAGCAAAGAAACTGTTAGGCGCGGCGTTGATTTTGTCGCTGGCGGCAGGGTATATCGGTATTCCGGCGCAGGCTAAGGATATGCTGGACGGGTATGAGGTCAGCGGAAGCGTTTCCACAAACTCGAACAGCGCGACAGCCGTGACGTCTTACTCGCAGCCTGCGACGATCAAGGCGCAGGCATTTGTATCTTTTACGTATGGAATGCTGTTCCTTGAGAATGCGTCGGACATTGCCGTGGCACAGATCGGGGGTGTATCTGCCACGGCCGCAGTGCCGTCTTCGGGGAATGCCGTAGTCACGGGCGGAAGAGGAGAACACTGGGTTACTAAAACGGGAGATTGGCATAAGACAACCAGAATCGGAAATTCCAAGAGCTGAAGGCTGCATCGTTAAGTGATATTCCACTGCGCGGAAGCAAAGTCCGTGCAGTGGAGTCGTTCTTAAACTTCACATAAGAAAACGCGAAGGAGAGCGTTTTTCTTACCTATATGTGCCGTGAAGCGGGATTATGGAGGTTAGGGTGAAAATGGTAAAATCAATGGAAAAAGCGCTTTGGCGGCTGTGCATCCTGTCGTGTGCGTTTGTTGTATCCGGCTGTGGGAAGGGAGAACTTCCGAATACCTATGTGGAGGGGTGCGATTTTCAGTATATGCGGCAGGGTTCCGCCGACTATGTTCCGGAGATGCAGAAGGGGGAGGACGGATACTATTTCAGGCGGGGGGAATTTATTTATTATCTGGATGAAAAAACGGATACGCTGCTACCGCTGTGCAACCGGGCGGACTGCCTGCATGAGCGCGAGACAGATGGGGATCGGCGGGAAGCCTGCAATGCGTTTGTAGCGAATGAGTTCGAGCGTTCCAACTGCAGGGGGATCGCATATTGTAACGGATATATTTACTGTTTATCGATAGACAGTAACGCCTTTCATGAGAAGGCAACACTGTACCGGATCGCGGCGGATGGCTCTTCTAAGGAGCAGGCTTTCCGTTGGGACGATATTGTGGTGGAGGATTGGATTATTCACAGAGACACGCTTTTTTTTGTAGAGCGGATTCATTATTTTCCGTCGGAGCATGAGGAAGAAGAGTCGGACGAAGAGATACGCGATTCGTTCACAATCAAAAAGCTGAAACTAACGGGGAGCATGGAGCAGCCGGAAGCAATCTATGTGCTGGACGAGGAGAATGTTTATTACCTGGGGTGCAACTGGTTCATGGCATATGGTAATTATTTCTATACGATTATTTCGGGCGTTATAGCTATGGAGGACGGGAGCTTTGACTCCTACGAAAAGACCTTTATTTACGATATGAAAAAGGAAGTCTTTTACGAGCTTACCTATGACGGAATGACACAGCAAGAAGAGATTCTCAGTGTGACGTTTTGGCAGGACCGGATTTTGTTCATGCCGATCATTTTTGATGGAAGAGATCTCGAAACCTCCTATCGCAGGACGGGGAATATCTACATTGCGGATCTTGATGGTTCGAATGCGGAGATTTTTATGGAAGACGTGTCTATGGGCTATGCCACCCGAAGCGACGGCAGGTATCTGTATCTGACGAACGGGACGATGGTTACCATGTCGGATTGGGGATACTGGGATTACAGCGAGAAGAAGACCTTTTGGGTGTATGATGAGGAAAACGAGCTGGTGGATACGTTTGTCCTTCCGGAGGCGGTAAAAGATTTCGGAGCGCCTGCCATTGGGGATGCAGAGCGGATGTATACAATCTATCAGGAGGACGACGGCAGCTGGGGCGTACTGCGTCTGGATAAAAGCAAGATTGGAAGCTATCATGGCGCGGAGATCGACTTTACGGTCATTCCCTATGAATAAGCGGAGCCGGAATGAGAGGAAGTATGAGCGTTTTTCAATTTGAGTGGGTAAAGCTTGTCAAAAAAAAATTATTTTTGCTGATCGGGTTTCTGCTCTGCGCAGGTAATCTGCTGACTTTCTATACCTATGAAAGGAGCACGCCGGCTTACCATTACATTTATGAACAAAAAGAACAGTATCAGGCTTATCTTGCAGGGGACGGAGAGGCGGATACGGACGGTTATTATCGGCAGGACCTTGAGGAGCAGGAGCGTTATATTGATTCTTACGCCGTGTTTATCGGTGAAATGCAGACGCGCGCAGACCGGATGATGGGAACGGCGATCTATGCGGAACCGGAAAGCTATGTTTACCGGAACCTTGTGAAAAGCTGCGGGGATTTTGCGCCGTTTGACGGAATCGTGCTGCATACTGACAATGGCTTCGGGCTGCGGGCGCTTGCAGGGTATCGTGACGGTGTGGTTTTTGTGCTGATCTTTCTGGCGGTTTTAAGTTATTATGTACTTTTTTATGAGCGGGATATGAATCTGCTTTTACTGTTAAAGGGCAGCAGGAACGGACATCTGCCGCTGGCGGCGGCAAAGCTTGGCATGATGGTTTCGGCTGCGGTTCTTTATACACTGCTGCAGGAAGGGATAGCGCTTCTCTTTTTGGGACGCCTTTACGGATACGGGAATCCGGGAAGAGCCATACAGTCCGTTTCGCTGTTTCGCAATTGTGCATACGCGTTGACAGTGTCCGGTGCGCTCCTTGCCATTCTGCTTATCCGTATGGGGATTGCTGCGGTTCTTGCGTGTCTGTTTTTCGGGCTTGGCATGATTTTTAAGAGCGCCCCGTTTGTGCTTTTGATTTCGGGTGCGGGACTCCTTGCAGAATACATGTTCAGCAGGATCTTTTCGATCAGCGGGACGTTTGGCGGATTAAAATGCGTCAATCCGTTTTATTGTTGGAATATGCAGGGGGTGTTGGGTGAGTATTATAATCTGAACGTATTCGGTTATCCGGCGGGCAAGAACCCGTGCGCGGCTGCTGCCGCGGTTTTGATCGTGTTCCTGTCGGCATCGGGAGGACTCTTTGCGTTCTGCAAAACCTGCCAGGTGAAAAAAGAAGGACGGCTGGAACGGCTGATGCAGCGGGTACGCGGATTTGCCTCGCACGTAAACAGACGACTCAGCCTGCTGTATTATGAATATGATAAAATGCTGTTTCAGCAGAAAAAAGGAATTGTTCTTCTGGTGCTGCTTTTATGGTGCGTCAGCGAGTCTTTCGGGATATGGAACGCGGTGCATTATGGGACTGCAAAAGCGGCGTCCTACCACTACTACATAAACCGGCTTGGCGGACCGGTCACGGAAGATAAGCTTTTGTTTATCGGGCAGGAGAGAGCGTTTTTTGATGAAGTACGGGGAGAAGCCGGGAGTGTCCTGTCCGAAGAAGACCGGCTTCGGCATCAGGAGCGGATCGCGCGGGCGGAAATGATGGAAGCCGGGTTTTGTATGGTGGAAAACCAGTTGGAAATATTGCGGGAGAATCCCGGCAGCCTTGAGGAGAAATATTTTTTGGATGAGGTGTTTTATGAAGAACTGTGGATGGATACCGGGTACGACCTGATCATATGGTTTGCGGGAACGGCAGTCCTGTTATATCTGACCGGCGGCATTTTTACGATGGATGAAAAAAAGAATATGCGCTTTTTGATCCGCTCCACGCGTCTTGGAAGGGAACGAATCGACCGGAGCAGAAATCTCTGTGCGTTTTTGTGCGCGGGTATGGTATTTGTGCTGACCGAGTTTCCGCTTTTTCTTCGCTATTATAAAATCGATCATTTCAGTACCGCGGCACAGAAAGTCAGTGACATTACGACAGGGTATTTTTCAAGCGGCGTTTCACTTGGTATGATGATCCTGCTTTTATTTCTGTTAAAAGCGTTGAGTTATATGGCAGCATGCTATGTCGGGCTCAGGATTTCGCGGGCGGTGAAGAGCGAAATGCCCGCCATGCTTGCCGGAATCGGCATCGTGGGTGTTATAACTGTTATGTTGTATCATTTCAAAGAGGATCTTGCAACACTGCTGATCCGGATATTATAGGGTTTCATGAAAGCATATTCAGAAAAAAGCTGTAGTATGGAGGCTAAAGATGGAATTAGAACTGACTGGGATCAGGAAGAGCTATAATGGTGGGAAAACGTATGCAGTCAATGATCTTTCCGCCTGCTTTACACCGGGAATCTACGGGCTGCTCGGCGAAAACGGAGCAGGAAGGGCAGAGCATGGTTCGAACGGTGAATATTCTATTTTGTGTAGTTTTGTTATGCTTTTTTTGAACCGGATTTTGCATTTTATCAAGGAAGGGGGAAAGCGGGAAATACAAATAGTCGGCTAAAAGAAAATTGCGGCAGAACAAAATAAAGGATAGGAGGAAGAAGCTATGAAGAATTTTGCAAAGAAGCTGTTAGGAGTGATATTGACCGTGTCGCTGGCAGCAGGATACACCGGAGTTACGGCACATGCAAAAGATATGCTGAACGGGTATGAGGTCAGCGGAAGCGTTTCTACGAATTCAAACAGCGCGACCGCCGTGACTTCGTATTCATGTCCGGGAACGATAGAGGCGACTGCGACGGTATATAGTGATCATGGTTTGATAAAGGTTATTGACACTTCTAATAAAGCGGTCGCTTCAATAGGAGGGGCGTCGGCGACCGCATATGTATCCAATTGCGCCGGAACCGTAGTTGGCGGAAAAGGAGATCATAGGGTGGTTGCAACCACAGGGGCTACATGGAGTTATACCAGCACGGTAGGAACAGTCTATTGATCCGATCTGTCAACAGGGGCAGTCCTTGGCGCGGGAGATTTGTTCCGTCCTATGGGCTGCCTCAGATATCGATCAAATCTGAGTGCATAGATGATTCAGGGCAAATTAGATAAAGGGAAGTGTTGTCAATGAAAAAAAGAACGATTTGTTTGTCCGTATCCATATTTTTGCTCATCCTATCCGGCTGCGGCAAAGATACCCTGCCTGATAGTTATATAGAGGGAAGCGATTTTCAATATATGAGGCAGGGGGACACGGATTGGGAGCCCCAAATGCAAAGGGGAGAAAAAGGATATTATTTCCGTCAGGGCGAATTTGTCTATTATCTGGATGATGGAACGGGGCTGCTGCTGCCATTGTGCAACAAAGTGGACTGTCTGCATGACCGTGAAAAGGATATGGAGAGGAGAAGATCTTGTAATGCCTACTTGTATTACGGCGAGTTTTCCAATCCCTATTCACAGGGAATCGTATATTGCGACGGATATCTTTACTGTCTCACGGATCAGGGATTTTTGGATGAGAAGACCCTTTACCGGCTGTTTGAAGACGGAAGCAGGAAGGAACAGGTATATAACTGGTCGGGGGTCGGCATTGAGGGGTGGATTGTTCACAGAGGGGTTTTCTATTATTCGGAACATTTCTATACCTATGACGAGGAGGGGGAGATGGAGGAGCATTTTGCGCTGAAGGCGCTGGACCTGACGGATGCCGTCAAGGAGCCGGGGCTGATATATGCGCTTGATGAGGAGAATGTGTTTTATCTGGGTATCCACTGGCCTACGGCATATGGAAATTATGTGTACTTTATGGTGGATGGAAGTGAGGAGGATGGCAGCGGTGCGTTAGCACCGTATTACAAAACCTTCATTTATGATATTGCCAATGAGGAAATCAGGGAGCTGACGTATGAGGGGATGAGGAAAGAAGAAACGATTACGAGCGTGACTTTTTGGCAGGACCGGATATTGTTTGTTCCGTATGTATATGACAAGAACAATATAGAGGACTTCTATTTGGGTGAGGGTACGGTATACATTGCTGACCTGGACGGATCCAATGTAGAAGTTTTTATGGAGAATGCGCCGATGGGATATCGAATCCGCAGCGACGGCAGGTATCTGTACCATACAAATTCGTTTTTGGTGTATTTGAATGCGACAGGCAGGCTGGATTATGAGGAGGCGGAGACCTTCTGGGTGTATGATGAAAATATGGAATTGGTGGATACTCTTGTGATGCCGGACGGAGTCAATCCGTTAAAAGAACCGCCGATCGGAGATGCCCGGTGGCTGATGATCACCTATCAGGCAGACGACGGCAGCTGGGGCGTGCTGCGTTTTGATAAGAGTAAGATCGGAAGCTGTCACGGCGCGGAAATCGACTGTACGGTCATTCCCTATGAATAAGCAGAGTTTTGGAGCGTGCGGTAAGAAGAGCCGTTTGCGCGGAGGAATGAGAGGGGATATGAGCGTTTTCAGGTACGAGTGGGTAAAGCTTGTCAAAAAGAAATTATTCCTGCTTATCGCGGTCCTGCTTTTTGCAGGAAATCTGCTGACACTGTATACTTATGAGAAACATACGCCGGCTTACCATTATATTTATGAGCAGAAAGAACGGTATCAGGCATATCTTGCGGGGGATGAGGCGGCGGATACGGACGGCTATTACCGGCAGGACCGGGAAGCGCAGGAGAGTTATATCGGTTCGTATGCCGCGTTTGTCGGAGAAATGCAGGCGCGCGCCGACCGGATGATGGGTACGGCAATCTATGCGGATCCGGAGAGCTATGTTTACCGGAATATCGTAAAAAGCTGCGGGGATTTTGCGCCGTTTACCGCAGCCGTGCTGCGGGCGGACAACTGTTTTGGGCTCCGGGCGCTTGCGGGATACCGTGACGGCGCGGTTTTTGTGCTGCTTTTTCTGGCGGTTTTAAGCTATTATGTGCTTTTTTATGAGCGGGATATGAATCTGCTGCTGTTGTTAAAAGGCAGCCGGAACGGGCATCTGCCGCTTGCGGCGGCAAAGCTTGGCATGACGGTTTCAGCGGCGGTTCTCTATACGGCGATGCAGGAGGGGGCGAACATTCTTTTTTTGGGCTGGCTGTATGGGTACGGGGAACTTGGCAGGGCAGTTCAGTCGGTTTCACTGTTTCGCAACTGCGTATATCCGCTGACCGTGCTGGGGGCGCTGTCCGCCATTCTGCTGATCCGCATGAGTATTGCCGCGGTTCTTGCATGCCTGTTTTACGGATTGGGTATGCTTTTTAAGAGCGCGCCGTTTGTGTTTTTGACAGCTGGCGGGGGGCTTCTTGCGGAGTACGTTTTCAGCAGGATCTTTTCTCTCAGCGGGACGTTCGGCAGCTTGAAATGTATCAACCCGTTTTACTGCTGGGATATGGAACAGGTGCTTGGCGAGTATTATAATCTGAATGTTTTCGGTTATCCGACAGGCAAGAATCTGTGCGCGGCTGCGGCTGCGGCTGTAACGGCGCTCCTGTTTACGGCATGGGGGCTTTTTGCATTCTGCAAGACCTGTCAGGTAAAAAAAGAGGGACTGCCGGAGCGGATGATGCGGCAGCTCCGCGGCCTTGCCGCATGCTTACACAGACGGACGGGGCTGCTGTATTATGAGTTTGATAAAATGCTGATTCAGCAGAAGAAAGGAATCGTTGTTCTCATACTGCTCGCATGGTGCGTCAGCGAGTCTTCCGGCGTATTCGACGCGCTGCATTATGGGACCGCGAAAACGGCGTCCTACCATTATTATATCAGTCAGATCGGAGGGCGTATCACGGAAGATACGTTTTTATTGATCGCGCAGGAAGAAGCATTTTTTGAAGAAGTGAGGCGGGGGGCAGGGAGTAAGCTGTCCAAGGAGGAGCAGCTGCGCTGGCAGGAGCAGGCGGCAAGGGCGGACATGCTGGAAGAAGGCTTTGATATGGTGAAAGACCAGTTGGAAGCATTGCAGGGAAGTCCCGGAAGCATTTGGGATAAATACCTTCTGGATGAAATGTTTTATGAGGAGTTGTGGGGGGATACCGGAACCGATCTTCTTACATGGTTTGGAGGATCAGCAATTCTGCTGTATCTGATCAGCGGTATTTATACGATGGATGAAAAAAAGAAGATGCGTTTTTTGATCCGGTCTACGCGATACGGGAGAGTGCGGATTGACCGGAGCAGAAATCTCTGTGCGTTTTTGTGCGCGGGTATCGTGTTTGTGATGACGGAGCTCCCGCTGTTTCTGCGCTATTATAAAATTGATCATTTCAGTACCGCGGCACAGAAAGTCTGCGATATTACGACGGAGAATTTTACAAGCGCTGTGCCGCTTGGAATCATGATCCTGCTTTTATTCCTGCTTAAGGCGGCGGGGTTTGCGGCGGTATGCTTTGCAGAACTGAAAGTCTCGCGGGCGGTGAAGAGCGAAATGCCCGCTATGCTTGCCGGAATCGGTTTTGCGGGTGTTGTCACGGTGATCCTGTATCATTTTGAAGCCGATTTTGCCACGCTGCTGATCCGCCTGTTATAGAATTTGAAGACGGGATCCGGAAGGAAAGGGCAGGAAAGCGCAGTAAGAAAAGGCTGTGAAAAACAGCGTGCAGGAATATAGGAAAGAAGCTTATATGAAGAACGAAGAGGTGGAGAAAATGGAATTGGAATTGACCGGAATCAGTAAGAGCTACGATCACGGAAAAACCTATGCGGTAAGCGGTCTCTCGGTCTGCTTTACACCGGGAATCTACGGGCTGCTCGGCGAAAACGGAGCCGGAAAAAGCACGCTGATGAATATGATTACCCAGAATCTGGCTCCGGACAGCGGCAGCATCCTGCTTGACGGAGCTGAGATTAACGGACTCGGCGCGGATTACCGCGGACTGCTCGGCTATATGCCGCAGCAGCAGGGGCTGTATGACGACTTTACCGGAGACAAATTTTTGTGGTACATGGCGGCGCTGAAAGGCATGAAAAAAGCGCAGACCGCAGGGAAGATTGAGGAGATCTTAAGCGTCGTCAATCTAAAAAAGGACCGGCATAAAAAGCTGAAAGCATATTCCGGCGGAATGAGACAGCGCATCCTGATCGCGCAGGCACTGTTAAACGACCCGAAAATTCTGATCATGGATGAGCCGACAGCGGGGCTCGACCCCAAGGAACGCATCAGAATCCGCAATTTCATCAGTGCGATCTCAAAAGATAAGATCGTATTGATCGCGACGCATGTCGTGTCCGATGTCGAGTATATTTCCAAAGAAATCCTCATCATGAAATCCGGTAAGCTTGTGAAACAGGGGACGCCGCAGGAGCTGTGCGCAGAGATGGAGCATCGTGTGTTTGAGGTACTCGTGACGGCAGAGGAGCAGGAATTTTATGAGAATTCGGATTGGAAGATCGCCAACATGATGCTGACGTCCGACAAGGTTTGTCTGCGGATCGTTTCAGATCAAAGACCGGTAACGGGAGAAGTACGGGGGGCGGTACCGGGTTTGGAGGATGTTTATTTATATCTGGCGGGATAGGGATCCTCATATTCAGGATTTGTGTTTTTCAAGCCGTATCTTGTATTTGCAATGATATTTTCAATTACACACCATTGTGCCAATTCTGTCAAGGCAGTTTACTACCTCATGTAACTGCACCATTTGAGGAAAAGCTGATTATTCTGATGTGAATTTGTCAGATGATAAAAAAATGAAATTCACTATTCCCGAACCGTGCAAAAAGTGTATATGCACATGTGATTGGTATTCGAAGAAATATGTGGAAATGTGGGGAACAAAAGAGCTAAAAACAATGAGGTGAGATTATGAGTAAAAGCTTGAAAAGAATTGTACTTTTGTGTATCATAACAGCCTTTGATTTTTTTTCGTCGATTGAAGTGGCATTTTTTTTTCAAAAAACTTTATCAGCTTCAGAGATATACTTAATTTATGCAATTTTTTCTGTGTTAGTATTTATATTGGAGGTGCCAACCGGCTATTTAGGAGATAGAATAGGATATAAAAATAGTATTCTTTTGGGATTGTTTTGTGGAATTTTGGGATTTTTAGGTTTTGTGTTAGCAAAAGGATTCTTTGGAATTATCATAGCGTATGTTTTTATGGCGCTGATGACCTCTTTGATCAGCGGCTCTGATGAAGCAATTTTGTATGACTGCCTAAAGCAAGATAATCGTGAACAAGATTTTGAACGTATATATGCAAAGACAGAATCTTTTGCATATATTGCTACGATTATAGGAAATATTTTGGCGGGATTTGTTGCAGCCTATTCTATGGTGGCAGATATTGTAATTCAAATGGGATTTCTTGTTTTAGCATTGGTCATTTTTATGGGAGTAAATGTCATATCAGACTATGGGGATGAAAAAAATGACAAAAGCCGATTGAGCGAAAAAATAAAAAGATCAAAATCACTGGTTTTATTACTTTTATTAGCCGGATTATTTATGACTAGTACATTGTTGGGGACTAAATTTTCACAACAGATCATGCTTGTGGGGAATGTTCCTATTGCATATTTTGGTGTCTTTTCTGCATTGCTTACCATTACAGCATCATTTTCTTCTTATATTGCACCTAAAATTAGGAGGATTCCTTTTTCAGTAATAATCTTAGCACCTTCAATAATTCTGATGTTAATAGGAATTAGTGGTAATAGTTTATTTGTTTTACTACTAATAATTACTTCTATGAGCAGAGCGCTAGGGAATATTAAAATATCAGCATATATTAATCATCAAATCTCATCGAAATATAGGGCGACAATTAACTCAATGAAAAGTTTGATTTTTAGAGTTTTTTATTCGATACTGATCTTTGTGGGTGGTAAATTGGCAGATGTTGATGTGTTTTTTGCAGTAATGATATGTGGAGGAGTTCTAGCTGTTTTAATTATAGCGCTATTGATCATGAGAGGATGCGGTCTGAGAAATGATTTACCAACGGCAGAATAAAGCAGTCATTAAGGGGATTTGTTTGGCAATACGCTTCAAAGCTTTATACTAAGAAAAAAAATTGAAACCTTGTGTGTTAATGATAAAAAAAGCATGTTAGAGAAATATGAAATAAAGATTAGAATCCAAAATGGCATAGACGGTTATCTTATATGTGCAGGGGGAACAGGAAAATTTGACGATATTATAAATAAAACAGATTTATGGAGCGAGATACATAATAAAATAGCGTTTTATCGTTTATCATACAGTAATTTTAAGTATTGTTTTGTGTGCGATGAAGAAAAAAGTGTGAGCGTCTGAGAGACATGATAAAAATTTAAGAAGTAACTTGAAATATGGGAAACTCATATGGAAATAAATCCATTGTGATTATGGGATAAGAATGGTATAATTGATTTTCGGAAAAAGCGAAAGACAAGATACCGTTCTTTCTTATTGTACAGGGAATGGAACGGGTTTGGGGAGGCGCAGAAAAAGAAGGCAGGTACAGACATGGAAGATTATATTGTCAGGGCAACGGCAGCAGACGCGCAGGTGCGCGCATTTGCCGCGACAACAAGGAATCTTGTCGAAACGGCAAGACAGTATCATGATACCAGTCCCGTGATCACGGCGGCGCTCGGGCGTCTGCTGACGGCGGGCAGTATGATGGGGAGCATGTTAAAAGGGGAACGGGACGTGCTCACGATCCAGGTGCGCGGGGACGGTCCGGTCGAAGGGCTGACCGTGACGGCAGATTCAAAAGCGAATGTAAAGGGATATGCCGTGCATCCGCAGGTGATCCTGCCTCCGAACGCTGCCGGAAAGCTGAACGTGGGCGGCGCAGTCGGACAGGGGAGTCTGCGCGTGATCAAGGATATGGGACTAAAGGAGCCTTATGTCGGGCAGACGGCATTGCAGACCGGCGAGCTTGCCGAGGATCTGACCTATTATTTTGCGGTTTCCGAGCAGGTACCAAGCTCGGTAGGCTTGGGCGTACTGATGAACAAGGACAATACGGTCAGACAGGCAGGCGGTTTTATTGTACAATTGATGCCGTTTGCGGAGGATGCGGTCATCACACAGCTTGAAGAAAACCTAAAGAGTATTCGTTCCGTTACGGCGATGCTTGACGGCGGGGACACGCCGGAGCGGATCTTGGAGCAGGTGCTCTGCGGACTTGAGCTTACCATAACGGATACGGCGCCGGCGGCATATCACTGTGGCTGCAGCAAAGAGAGAGTGGAACGCGCCATCATCAGTATCGGAAAAAAAGAACTTTCGGAGATGATCGATGAGGGAAAAGAGATTGAGGTAAGCTGCCAGTTCTGCGACAGGAAATATCAATTCAGCGTGGAGGAATTAAAGTCTATGCTGGCGCAGTGCAGGCAGGCATGAAACCAAAGCATATGCCGGTACATGACAGGCAGGACGTAAACAAAAGCCTGTGCCGGTATTGCCTGTTGCAGAGTGTGCCGGTTGACAGACCGCGTGGAAAACGGGGGCATTATTCCCCCGCATCCACGGAAACGCGCGCTTTGTCCAGGGAAGTTTCAATGGCGTCAAGCAGAAGCAGACTCGTGTACTTTGAGTCCGTGTCGTAGGTGATACCTTCGAGGGTCTGCGTCTTTACGACCTGTGCGGAAAGCTCGGCAAACGCCGGCTCCATCAACGGGTAAAGTGTGGAGATGGTCTCGCTTAAGTTCACCATGCGGATAGAGTTGATATTGTCTGCATCGACATATACTTCAATGTCCACCGTGTTTTCTCCGAGCCGGACGCTGGTCGTGTAGACGCCGGGATTGTAAGTTGCCTGTGCGGAGTCGCTTCCTTTATCCTTTTTGCCCGGAAGGAACATGACGAGCATCAGGATGATGAACAGAATGCCAAGGAGAACGAAGATGGCGGTATAAATGACTTCTTTTTGATGCAGCACGACGATTCTTGTTTTGTTGCTCATGACGATATCTCCGAATAAAGTGTTAGTATAGTGTATTCGGGCAGGATTGAAAATAGACGTAGCAGTTCCCGTATGTGTGCTTTTATCGGGCGGCGGTTTCGCATCCGTGCGCGGAGCGAAAAAGGCAGATTTACAACGAACCGGAAAGGACGATGTAGTATGAGTAGCTATACGAAGGAAGATATTTTAAGGATGGCGCGGGAGGAGGATGTAGAATTTATCCGTCTGCAGTTTACGGATTTGTTCGGCACACTCAAAAATGTGGCGGTCACGGCAAGCCAGCTTGAGCGGGCGCTTGACAACCGCTGTATGTTTGACGGATCTTCGATCGAGGGGTTTGTACGTATCGAGGAGTCTGACATGGCACTGCATCCAGACCCGGATACGTTTGTGATCTTTCCGTGGAGACCGCAGCAGGGCAAAGTAGCGCGCATGATCTGCGATATCCATTATCCGGACGGGGCACAGTTTGAGGGCGATCCGCGCTATATATTAAAAAAAGTGATCGCGAAAGCGCGTGACATGGGATATACGTTTGATGTCGGACCGGAATGCGAATTTTTCCTGTTTGATCTGGACGAAGAGGGGCACCCGACGACGAAAACGTCTGAGACAGCGGGCTATTTTGATTTGGGACCTGCGGATTTGGGAGAAAATGCGCGGCGCGATATGGTTTTGACACTGGAGGATATGGGGTATATCGTGGAGGCCTCTCATCATGAAGTTGCACCCGCACAGCAGGAGATCGACTTACGGTATGACGAGGCACTGCGTATTGCGGACGGGCTCATGACATTTAAGCTGGCCGTCAAGACGGTCGCAAGGCAGCATGGCAGGCACGCAACCTTTATGCCGAAGCCGCTTAGCGGCATGAACGGTTCCGGGCTTCACATCAATATGTCCTTGTCGCGGGATGGAAAAAATATGTTTTATGATCCGGCGGATGTGCTCGGTTTGAGCCGGGAAGCATACTATTTTATCGGCGGTATGACCCGCCATATCAAAGGGATCACGGCGATTGCCAATCCGACCGTGAATTCGTATAAGCGCCTTGTGCCCGGCTATGAAGCGCCGGTTTCGATCGACTGGCAGGGGAATAACAGAAGTGTGATGCTTCGTATTCCCGCTGTGCCCGGTGAGAATATCAGGGTTGAATTAAGAAGCCCCGATCCGGCAGCCAATCCCTATCTGTTGCTCACGCTCTGCCTTGCGGCAGGACTCGAAGGAATGGAAAAGAAGATCATGCCGCCCCAAAGTGCGGAGGGTAAAACAGCCGAGTCGCTTCCTTCCACGTTGATTGAAGCGGTAACGTGTCTGGAGCAGGATGCTTTTTTATGTGATACGCTTGGAAGCCACATCAGCACCAAGTATATAGAAGCAAAAAAGAAAGAGTGGCAGGCGTACTGCATGCAGGTCACCGAATGGGAGACCCGCCATTATCTGGACCGGTTTTAGGCATATCCGAATGTCCGATCAAAAACGACAGGGGGGATGCGTGTGGTTCAGATTATCGTGGTCATGCCGAAGGCGCAGGACGCTGACAGTATCAGGCGTATCCTGATGAAAAGCGGATATGCCAATGTATTTGCCTGCAGCAGCGGAGCCAAAGCAGTCAGTCTGATGCATGAATTTGCGGATGGTATTTTGATCAGCGGCTATCGGATGGCGGATATGATGTATTCTGATGTGCGCGCTGATATGCCGGACGGCTTTCAAATGCTGCTTCTTGCGTCAAGAGATGCGCTTTCCGGAAGACAGCAGAGAGGCATGGTATGTCTGGCCATGCCGCTTAAGGTACACGAACTTTTAGATACGCTTCAAATGATGACGCGGGGAATCCTGCGGACACGCAAAAAAGCGAATGCAGGATCAAAAGGCAGAAGTGATGAAGAACGGGCGTTGATCAGCGGGGCGAAGGAGCTTTTAATGACGCGCAATCACATGACAGAGGAGGAAGCGCACCGCTATCTTCAGAAATGCAGCATGGATAACGGAACGAATCTGGTTGAGACGGCACAGATGGTTCTTGCCATGAATCTGTGATCGTGGTACTGCATTTGATCGCCAAAATGCCGCCCGAAAAAGATCATGCTTTACATGGGATTATGGGATTGTGCCGGGCAGGGCTCCGGTTTCAAAAGCCCAAATGGAAGAGTGGCAGAATCATGGAGCTGCCGGGCTCCTGACATTTGGACCCAAATAGAAAAACAGTCAGAAACAGGGTGAAATTGGAATGGAACAGGTTGCAGAGCGGGACAGATCCGCAGCACAATTTGAAAAAATGACAAAGACGCCGATTCCGAAGCTGATCGTGAAGCTAGGGATACCGACGACGGTCAGTATGCTCGTGACGCATGTTTACAATATGGTCGATACGTTTTTCGTCGGAAAGCTCGGAACAAGCGCTTCTGGCGCGACAGGAATCGTGTTTGGGTTTATGGCGATCCTGCAGGCGGTCGGCTTTATGCTTGGTCAGGGCGCGGGGAGCCTGATCTCGAGACGGCTCGGAAAAAAGGATGTTTCCTCTGCGGGGGTATATGCATCGACCAGCTTTTTTCTGGCACTGCTTAGCGGGTTTTTGATCGAGATTTTGGGATTGTGCTTTTTGGAGCCGATGCTGAAGATGTTAGGAAGTACCGATACAATCCTGCCGTACGCTCGTCAATATGTATTTTATATCCTTCTTGCGAGTCCGTTCATGGTCGCAAGCTTTGTGATGAATAATGTGCTGCGCTTTGAAGGAAAAGCTGCCTATGCGATGTGCGGGCTGATGGCGGGGGCAGTCTTAAATATGGGCTGTGATCCGCTGTTCATGTTTGTGTTCGATATGGGAATTGCCGGTGCGGGACTGGCAACGGCACTGTCCCAGTGTGTCAGCTTCTGTATTCTGCTGTTTATGTTTTTAAGCGGGAAGACGCAGAGCCGTCTGTCGATCAGAAGTGTGACGCGGGATCTGCCGCAGCTTTGGAATCTGGTTGCAACCGGTCTGCCCGCACTTCTGCGTCAGGGAATGAGCAGCGTTGCAACGATGCTCCTAAACCATTGTGCGGGAGAGTTCGGCGATCCGGCTGTTGCGGCGATGAGTATCGTAAACCGGATCACAATGCTGATCTTTGCAGTGGGACTGGGCGTCGGTCAGGGATTTCAGCCGGTATGCGGCTTTAATTACGGGGCGGGTAAATACCGGAGAGTCCGTAGCGCATACCGTTTTACGCTTGCGCTTGCGATGGTCCTGTTGGGGAGCTTTGCGCTTGCCGGACTGCTCTGCGCGCCATGGGCGGTTCGGGTGTTCCGGGACGATGATGAAGTCGTCAGGATCGGAACACTTGCGCTGCGCCTGCAGTGTGCGGCTTTGTTCTTCCAACCACTGATGGTCATGACAAATATGCTTTTGCAGAGCACAGGAAAAAAACTGCAGGCGGCATTCACGGCATTGCTTCGCAGCGGATTATATTTTATACCGATTTTGCTAGTACTGGTGCGGCTTCAGGGGTTGTTTGGAGTACAGGCGGCACAGCCGATCGCGGATGTATTTGCGTTTCTGACGGCGCTTCCGATCGTGGCGTGGTTTTTTACAAAGCTTCCGAAAGAAGATGCGGAGGCGGAGCAATCGGGTGCTTAACAATCGGGCATCTAAGGAAGCGTTGATGAATCAGCGTTTCCCTAAGTTGATGAAACCCGCTGATTCCCGTAAGCAATGCGGCGGATAGACGGATACGGGTGAAGAAAGCGGCTTTGATGGCGGATATGGATTGCGTTTTTAGATGGGGAGAAGGGTATGAGCAGGAATACGGAAAAGCTGGCGGCGTTGACGTTTGACGACGGACCAAGTACGGATACGACGGCGCAGGTATTGGACGTTTTGGAGGAATTTCATGAGGCCGGGACTTTTTTTCTGATCGGTCAGAATATCAATGAACGGACGGAGAGCGCGGTCAGACGCGCGGTTAAGCTGGGGTGCGAGATCGAAAATCATTCGTGGAGTCATCCGGCGATGCCGGAGCTTAACGCTGCGCAGATCAGGGAAGAAATTTTCAGGACAACGGAGCAGATCGTGCGCATAACAGGCAGGGGGCCGATGTTTTTCCGGCCGCCGTATATTGCGGTTTCGGAAAAAATGTATGAGCAGATTCCGCTGACTTTTATTGCGGGCATCGGCTGCGAGGACTGGAACGATCAGGTGAGCGCTGATGAGCGTGCCGAACGTATTTGCAGCGGCGTCACGGACGGCGCAGTCATCCTGCTTCATGATATGGAGGGCAACCGTAAGACTGTCGAAGCACTGCGCCTCATTATTCCTGAATTAAAACAGGCGGGCTACCGTTTTGTCACGCTGGAGCAGCTCTTTCGGGAAAAAGGAGTTTCGCTTAGTGAGGATGCAGATGTAAAGAAACGGTGCTGTTATTCTTGCGTTATTTCCGCGTTATAACCCCCTTTTCTTTTTCGTGTTGGTGGCTTTGACCACTGGTAATTTCACTAACAGCCGCTTGAAACGGAAAATGGTCGTGATATAATCGGCCCGATAAATGGGGATTTACGGAGGGATATTAGAATGGATCAAATTTTATTAATAGAGCCTCAAAAGATGTATGCGGATGAAATATGGAAATTTCGTCAGGAAATTTTGGAATGCGACGCAGAAAATGAAGATCAATTTGCAGGTTGTATGTCGC